>Ga0307507_10005162_pt1 | contig 21840 bp, 17 predicted proteins | sample 7_EM_MG_FD_207223 | JGI IMG/M metagenome (GOLD analysis project Ga0307507, IMG submission 207223) | Populus trichocarpa ectomycorrhiza microbial communities from riparian zone in the Pacific Northwest, United States - 7_EM | ecosystem: Host-associated > Plants > Roots > Unclassified | place... | reverse complement strand
TGTTGCGATAGAAACCACGATCATAGCTGAAGGTTTTACATTTTTCAATGGTATATTTCTCGGTGGATGGTATCCGAAAGGTTTGTATGCCAAGCGCATGGTATAGAAAAGGTTTTCTCTCACCACATCTGAATTGCGTCACCATTACGTGCTCGTCCCCACTTCCAGATCTGCTATGTCGGAGCTGGTGTTGCCCTAGTCCAGTGGAATCCTCACGACTCTATCATGCCTTTTAGAGAGAGCCAACGGCGGTGGGGTTTAACTTTGCTATCTGGCGTGGTGATGAGGACATCTTTCCAGTCCAAAAGGATCTTTACTATCCCCTCATGCCCACTCTAAGCGGCTCACAAGAGTGGTGACCGGCCACATTTGGTGTTCGCCTGATTGGGATTGCGTCCTTTCGTTCCAAAAGCATCCTTACTACCCCTCATACCTACTCTCAGTCGCCTGCGGGAGTGGCGTCTGCCTGATCGGGGTTGACGTCCTCTCATTCCAAAGTAACTTTACCACAGTGCTTCAGCCTGCATGCTCGTTGAGAAGAACCACTCCTTCTGGGCCGCGAAGTCAAAATAAAAACACGCAAAGGTTGCATCTTGTCCTATGGGCCGACCGCGCAAGTTGTCTATTGCAAATGAGCTAACATCGCGACTTGTCAGCACTTGTCGTTTTTTCTCTATTCTTTGAGGTTCGTCCTTGTTACCTAATTTAAGCTTTGCCAACCCCCGGACCTCCGTAGCAAACAAAAACTGCGTTATCGGATTCACTCTCCCGCATTGCTGATAAAAATTTCCACATCCTCTTTTATGAAACAGTCCGTATCCAGATTGATCTTGAGGCATTCCGCAGGGTTACGCGAGAGGTTGTTCGAAATGTGGGATACTGTATGACCCCTCCGCTTAGGTCCTTCTTGAGATCTACCGGTAGATTTAAAGAGTTTCTTTTTGAGCTGGCTGTGCTCACGGGGTGGTCACTGGTAACCTTGGCAGGGTTAGTAAGCAGCACCTTGCCGGGGTATCCCACAACATCGCGTCACATCTGTTTGGGCATTTTTTTACACTCACCCTCCGCCCGTCTATCACCCACCAACATTGACCACCGGTGCTCCCCTCCGGTCGGACCCTCTCTCTAGCTTCCTCATGGGCAACTTCGTAGTTAGGCCCCACAAGCCATCCGGATGCGCACGATTCCGAATCGCGGACTGCTACTGTACTTGGAGATATTCAACATCGGGCGGGTATTCCTAGCGACGCTGGGGGTGCTGGGGGGTGCTACGCGCGGGGAACTGCGGCTTTGTCAAGCCGCCGCTAGTAACGAGTAACATCAGCAACATTCCCAACAACAAGGGGTTGCTATTCGCGTAGTATGAGGAACACAAGGTGTAGAAGAAGCTGCTACCGCTGGCTTTCACGCGTGCACGGATCAGGGGACTGGTGCCTAGGTTTTGGTCTAAGGGGGTGGACATTACCGAGAAAGTGGCGGAGGTGGTGTATGTTCCCCGGAGCGGCGCCGGCGGTGGTGGTGGTGGAGGAGATGGGGAGGTGGTGCTCATTTACGATGCTGGTTCTTCCGGCTTCGGCTATGAATTCCGTGCGCTGGGGAGTCCTTCCATAAACGATAGCAGCAATACCGAAGAAAGCCCGGCTCCGAGTTAGCAGGCGCATATACTACAATCTTTAACATGAGGAGTCCATCCTGATTGTGGCGGTCCTATCTATGATATTTCTTTCTTACTTCGTGCAGCTCCTCCTGGTAAGGTGGGCCCGCGACGTCGCGCATGCGGTGTCAACTATGAGACCTAAAACCGTTCAAATTATTGCCCCTAAAAATCTACTCTGGCTATTTTACCTTCTAGATGACTCCGAATTTTTTAAAAATCCTCTCTAGTGCTAAAATCAGACACCTACATCGGCTCGGGCTGGGAGTCCGACATGCGCGACCGAATGCTGCTAACCCCCCTAGCCTCAGGGTACGAAACTGTTGCCACCTTAATGATCTAGACCATACACTCCTTGTCCCAGCCGGGAAACAGACACATCCAAACCCCGCCCCCGCGTCGAAATCCACGCCGCATCCCCCTCTAGCCCGTCGACGTCCATTGCATACGACTTGATCTCCAGCCTGAAGTGTCTCTCTCACGCCATGCCCGAGGTGCTTCGCCTGTACCTCCTGTCGGTGTGACGTTACGAGTGGCGGCTGAAGATATGGGCCTGAACGAGGTGTTCGTGCCGAAGGGCGCGTCCATCGTGCTCTCCCTGTTCACGATAAACCAAAGCGTGGCCCGCTGGGGCGCCAACCCAGGGGGAGTTCAGGCCCGAGCGGTGGGCAGGCGAAGATGGAGTGGCCACTGTCGGTGGTAATTATGGGTTTCTTACATTCCTGGCGGGGCCTAGGGGGTGTATTGGGAATGTGTTTGCTAAGGTAGGGTTTAAGTGTCTGCTTACGGCTGTGATTGGAAGGTTGGAGTTTGAGCAGGATGGGAAGGGAGGTGGTTGTTAAGGCGGGGCTAACAGTGAAACCCCGGGGGAGATGTATTCATTTCGGCTAGGGAGGTGGTTTGGGGGTGAATCATTCCTTTATTTTGTCAATATTGTGTGCTATCAATGGATGAAGGAAGAATAGAAGGAATATGGGATCATGTGTGGTCACTCGACGCTTTCTGTGCTATCATAAGACCGGTGCTAAAGTTATCGTAGAGCACCTCACTATCACTACATTAGGGTAAACTAAACAGGATATTACCGCAGGAGTGCAATGCCGCCGGAACGGCATTTCGCTAGAAGCTAGAGAAACCAAATAGCGGAATAAAACTGTCAGGAGATTCATTGGAGAAGTAAAACTACCCCAAAAGAAGATAAATCATGATATGCCACGTCCCAAAACAATGAACAAACCAACGGACGTGAGTCATTCTCCCCTCTCGAAATCCTCTCGTATAACTAATAACCGACCCAAATTCGCTATCCAATAAACTCACGATATACCGGTAGCACCCCAAGTCCGACGAACCCCAACAACCAACGGAACAAAAAGAAGCAAGCAAACACAGCCCCTCAGAAGAGAGCCGGGGTAGTAGCCCGCAAAAACTAATGTTTCAACGAAGCGGAGGGTTGAATCAAAAATGATCGAAGGACTAGGAACGCTCGTTTTTCAAACCGGAGGGTTATAAGATAGAACCCCCTTCTAACAAAAAGGTAAACAATGACATTTGAGGGCAGTTGGAAGCAAAGAAACAAATAAAATGATCGGAAAAGGAAACAAAATACAGCAGAAGAAGCAAATAGACTAGCACTAGCATTCCTCTTCTGCTTCTTATCAATAAATACTCAGGCAGACGGATTCAAAGTAGAAATTCCCATAAAAGTTCCTGCTATTTTTGCTTACTAAGACATTAAAGAACCCCCTTCAATCCCCATTTTCAGAAGCCCCGATTCAAACCCCCCCCTTCTAACCCCCCGGGTTCGATTACGGAAGGGCTTCTTTGAAACACTGCCCTTGGGGCACGAAACCACCACTACGTCAGTAATCTGGGCCATACACTCCTTATCCCAGCTGGAGACAAGACACATCCAATCTCGCCTCAGCACCGAAATCCACACCGTATTCCCCTCCAGCCTGCCAGCGACCATCACATACGACCAGATATCCAGCCTAAAGTATCTCTCCCACTTCGCGGCCGAAGTGCTTCTCCTGAACCCTCCGCCGGCGAGGCTTTGCGCGTAGCAGCTGATTATATGAGCCTGAACTAAGCGTTCGCGCTAAAGGGCACATCCATCATGTTCTCCCCGTTCGCAATAAACAGAAGCGTGGTGTTGTGGGGTGCTAACGCGGAGGAGTTCAAGCCTGAGCTGTGGACAGGCAGAGCGGATGAGGCGGCCGCTACCGAGAGTTATTATATGTTTCTCACATTCTGGGCGGGGCCCAGGGGATCCATTAGGAATGTGTTCGCTGATGCGGAGTTTAAGTGTTTTCTTGGACCCACGATTGGTAGGTTCGAGTTTGAGCCGGATGGGAGGAGGGAGGTGATTGTTAAGGCGGGGCCCAAGATGAAACCCAGGGGGATCTGCCCGTTGCGGTTATCAGGCAGTTTGGGGGTGAATTTTTCGTTTAGTTTGTAAATATTGTTTGTTATCAAGGGATGAAGGAAGGGTGGAAGGATGGAAGGAATTCATGCAATCATGTGCGGTCACTCGACTCTCTTTGCGCTATGATATGACTGGAGATAGAGTTATCATGGATGACCTCACATCATTACATTTGGGTGATCTAAATAGGATATTGTCGCAAAAGTGCCGTACGACAATTTCGCTAAAGGCTAGGGAAGGAAAATAACTAGGTAAAACCGTCAAAAAATTCATCCTACGAGCCATACCAGTTCAGGAAAGAACATAAAGCGGTATACGCTGTCCACCCTAGAACAGCAAACAGACTGACAGATGAGAGTCATTCCTCTCTACCTTGAAACCATCTCACACTACTAGTAACCAACCCAACTTAGCTATCTAATACACAATTTATGCCGCTGACGACCCCAGTCAAATCAATCCTATGGTAGTGGTAACCTGTGTGAACTGAATGCAATAGGACTAGGTGATAGGCCTGTAATGCCCTGTTCCTAAGAGATGCTGAAGGGCAAAGACGAGGAAGTCTCGGAATCATAGCAAAAGGTGAAGAGGAAAATAGATCACTGCCCAACTAAGCATTTTTTTTATTTAGGTATCTATCTAAAGTATGGTTTATCCTGCTAACTAAGAAGTTGGTTTTAAATATTTCCTCTGTTCAGAGTAGGGGCTCTGGAAACCTACAACCATAATCGTTACCGGTAAGCTTGCACCGATGGAACCCGGAAAGCCAAGAGGTTATCCTCTACCTAAGACTATCTTCTATAGCTGGAATATATATAACTCCTTATCTCGGAATTCTTAAGGCATAACCATGCCAGTGCAAAAGCCTATATATAACACAAGCTGCTGGGATCCAACTACTATAATTGCGGAAATAATATCAGAGCTAGACAATCAAGAACAAAGGAAACAACAAGAAGCACAATGGTAACTATGATGTCGCTAAAGCATGTATATATATATGTTGCAAACCCCAACAACCAACCAAACAGAGAAAATAGACAAGCGGACAAGACCGCGCAAAAGAGAACGAGGGTAGCCGCCCGCAGGGGCCGACACTTCCCAGTGCGGAAGAATTCACCGCTTCACATAACTTAACCAAGTGGAAACCCCTTGCGGCGTTTCAATATAGGATACATAATGAACGGGGCTAACGCGGTAATGTTACCTAGAGGAATATAATAATAGATCCTAGGCTGGAGGAAAGGTATTGTGAATCACCAGCGCTTTGTGATGTGATTGATAGTGTGACCTTGGATCATTAAGATCAACGGTCACACATCAGGAATTCCTTATCTCTCGAATAAAGGACAACAAGAATAGTCTGGAAGTTGGGGAGGAAACTAGGAGCCGGGAGTAAAGTAAAGAAGTCAGGGTGGAGGGGAGGGGAAGAAAAGAGGGGAGGAGAGGAGAAACGAAAAGAGAGGAAGCGAAGGGAATGGAAGAGAGGAGGTTGGGTGGGGTTGGGTGGCAAGAGAAGGAGCGCGGCGGATGTTATCGTGAGGAAAGGGAGCCTGAGGGCGGAAGAAGAAGGAACGTGGAAGTTTTCTGATTTATGTATTTAAAGATGCTTATTTCCCGATAAGCGCGAGGATAGAATTAGAAGATCAAAACATCCTCCGGCATAAGAGCTTCCAAGTGCGCGTAAAGACAATAGGCCACTCTGATATCTTCTACAGGCCCCTCTGTCGTACCCCTCCCAAAACCGCCAGGGGTTCCATCTAGTACTTCCTCCGCGGCCGCTTCGGCGACCTCCCCTGCGGGCTCCCTCCAGGCTCCTCCACAGGGCCTTCCACAGGCTCCCCCTCCACAGACTCCTCCACAGATTCCTCCTTGGTCTCCTCTTGGATCTTCTCGGCCCGTTCTAGGATATCTAAACCATCTCCTCTCCCGAGCTTTGCCCCCAATTCTGATGCTGTCAGCTGGTCACCATTCTTGATGCTCGGATCCGCGCCGTTCTTAGATAGAAACTCCACCATATCCGGGCGATCAAATTGAAAAGCGAGATGAAGTGGGGTATTTCCAGCGTGGTTTGTCTTGTTGATTTCGTCACTGCGTGCCCTGTACTCTGGTGTTGCGAACCTTTTCACCAGGCCCACCAGCATGGGCCAGTGGCCGGAAATGGCCGCTTCATGAAGCGGCGTATTGTTGTTTTGATCCAGCGCTGTGAGGAGGGATGGTTCACCCTTTGCGATTAGGATCTCGTATGCTCCGGACATGAACCTGGCCGCTAGATGTAGTGGTGACAGATTGCTGTTGGTCTTCTTTGTCGAATCTGAAAGCGCCTTTTCTACCAGGGGCAAGAGCCCCAGACAGACTGCGATGTGCAGTGGGGTCTGCTCACCCGCCAAAACCTCCATTTCCGGGTCTTGGCAGAGCTTGATCCAAGGTTTTCGGATGATGTCACTGGTGTTGAAGAATTCATGCAGCAGCCAGTTACGAGTAGGGTCTTGGCATAATTTGTCTTTTGAAAACTCGATAGTCCGACGGGCATGAATGAACCAGGATTCTGCTGCATATCTAAGACACGGCCACTTGTCCACGGCTCCCCATGGATCCTCTCGTGCCACTCCCCATGCAGTTTGCCCTGACCCCTCTCCCTGACGAGATCGGTTTGAACATGAGTTGTAGGAATTATTGTGATGCCCTCTGGAATTTCGTCTCGGGAGTTTCTCCGGGTCGGAAAAAGCACGGTGGAGGTATCGGAAGCATTCCCAGGAAACTGTGAGGTGTACCTCACTTTTACACAGCACTGGGAGGCTATCTTGGCGCCTTTCGTTGAAAAGGTATTCTCTTGCGGTATGATGGACAATAGATACAGTTGTGTCGGTAGCCCAGAGAAATCCTAGGGAAGACTGGACGTACTTCTTGATTTCTCCCTCTGTTCTTGGCTGAATTTCGGCACATGCTCTCCGGTAGGATTGCTGTTTTTCAGCTTTTGCTTTTTCCTCCAGACATGCTAAGATATGACCCAATTCGCCAAACGTAAGTGGGCGCAAAGCAAGGGCTACACTTCCGATCATGTTTAGAACTTCCTGCGGATCACCCCGTTTCGAGAGGGAGCTTAACATGTTTCGGTATAAATTTTCAAGTTTTAATGGGAGTTGGTTTAGAAAGCGTTCGAAATCAGGGCCTGAACTGAGGCATGTCAGATTCTCAATCGCCAACGATGCCCAGAGGAAGGTGCCTTCTGCCTTCGCTAAAATGGCTTCCCTTGCTTTCTGCTTCAGACCATCATCCCATCCATCCAATGCACTCACTCTGTGCCTGACAAAGGTTGTGACATCCCCTGTTATAAAACCGCTCGTATCAAGGTTGAGCTTAGTATGCCCGTAAAAAAGATTATTCGAAACATGAGGTACGTCCCGACTGGAGAGAAAGATTTTGACCTTGCGGGTTTTCATGAGTGACAGAATCCTCTCGATAAATTCTTTGCATAAGCCCTCCTTAAGGCCATCTATACCGTCAATAAGCATGTATATGGGGTCTGTCCGGCAATCCTGGATCGCTTTTCTTAGAACTTTCCATAAAGAATACGGGTTGGTGAAAAACATATTCCCTTGTTCTGTGAGCTCGGCCCTATAGCTATCGAAAAGCCCCCCATCCTGCTGGAGAATGCTATACAGTAGGTCACTGAGAATTTTGGCAAGCCTGGGTTGTGGTGACTCGGCCTTAGTAGATATCTTGTTGATGGGGAGTTCGGGTGATATGAAGAGGTAAACCAATTCAACCCTGTTAGGTGGATCGTCGAGTCTTTTGAGAAATTCGGCAGCAACACGCTTAGCTAACACAGTCTTTCCTTTTCCGGGGCCACCACAAAGCCAGAGAAGCTTGGATTCTCCGTCGTTTCGCCAGTCCACATATCTCTCGTCTTCAAAAATCCATTCCCCAGTGCCATACACGGGCCGGGTGTGCTCGTCGCAGAGATAATCCAGGTCAATTTCCGGTAGTGACACCCTATAGTGGGTGCTCGTTATCAGCTGCTTAAAAGTTGCTATATAGATTCTCAGCCAGTAGTCAACAAAGACTAGCAACGAAGGGCGGCATACCAGGAACACAATAATAATTTGTGGTACTTGTATTGAGGCTGTTATTATTGCCCGAGTTGGCTCCGGAGATGAAACTTTGGTCATTTGTCTGCCCACCAACTGCGGTACTGATGCGCTATTAGTTGATCAGGATGCATGTAGAAAAACAGTCTAGTGCTATACCATTGCGCTGCGGCCATCTTCCCACAAGTGCTCTCCCACCGCTAAAGGTATTTTGGAGTCTTGGAGATTGGATGTGTGAGTTGATACCTCAACTCGTCCCAGGAGGAGATAACGGAATTATTGGAGTATAGAAGAGGGATGAAGGGAGGAATCCAATTCTGGGAGAATATGAAGTAGAAGCAACCGTAGGAATGCCGTGGTTGCCTAAAATATGTGCTGAGCTGAAAATAAAATCTTACGTGTGGCTGTGTAAGAGATGCCAAGGCCTGATTTCCGTGGTAAGGGAGGGGATTAGGTTTGTCCGTAGTTCACCACGAACTTGGCCTACAAATTGACTTACAACTCTCGCGCCCCTTAAGCATGGCATCGAAAGGATCGTCTGTTGATATACTCGAGTATTTAGACGGAAGGGGAGGGCAAGAAAGTCTTCCGCAGTTTCTTTCAAAGAATTCAAGAAAAGCGAGGTCTTTTGCGGAACTTCGTGGATTCAGGACCATCCGATCAATCTCGCCAAAGCCGCGCTGGCAGTGCCTTGTCGCTGTGGTATTTGGCTCACGGGGTGCCCCTGTTAGCTAGTGGGGAGAGGATCTACTAGGGGGGCTGGAGAGGCAAGCGATGCTGTACGAGTACTCGAGTACCTTAATGTAGGAGCCATGGGGAGGAAACACCTAAACTAATCACACCCCAATAGACCAAAACACAAAAACCAAAAATACTACTGAACTACAGTACTGGGTAGGTTGGTTGCTGTCGTTCTTCTCGCTCTTTTCTCTATACTCTTGGCTCTTCTGACCAGTTCCTCATTCAGTCCAAATGCGTTTTTTCCGTAGTCTTGGTGAGGCGGCTGTCACTTTTAGTTTCCATATAAGCTCACGGAGGGTTCTCAACTACACTTTGCCCTAGAGAAAGGCATAAGTAGCCATTGCCCCATCCAAGACTACTAATAAGATTCTACCTGCCCAATTCTCTATATATTAAAATGTCGTCTTTCGCCCCTTGCCAGTACTAGTCCAACCACTTCAAGAGGTTTAAACAACTACTCCCAGCGAGTGGCGTGAAGGACTCCATCTAACCAACTGATTTCCCACTCCTAGGCAGCTTAAGCTTGGCCATTAAATTACGGGTCTGGAAGAAATAAAAGCCACCCAAACCGACATTTTGCGGCACAGTACCCTCATGCACTGGAATATTGTATTCCGAGAGCAGTGGGTAGGCTACCACGAAGGTACTATAAGAACTAAAGCAATCAAACCCCGCACTCGGACTTCCAAAACCCCCACTTTCCATTGGGGGGGAGAAATTACAGCGGGGAAAACTGGCCGTCACCTCCGCCGAGACTAAATAGAAAGAAAAGTCCGACAGGCCCTATCAGGAGAATCAGTGTGAGTTTTTCTAGCGCTTGCTCGGGATCGGAGCTGTTTTTTTATATTTCTTTTATGGTACCATAATATTATGTAAAGTAGATAGAGCAAGCGCCGGTGTTCCGATATATTCACTTCTATACGGGAGCAACAGGGGGAGTGACAAAAAATGAGAATAGATTCGTTTCTAATGAGTGAAGGAGAGTAGATGTGTGAATGAGAGTTATTTCTGAGAAGAAACACATGCTATGGGTCTTTCATACAGAAAGCCAGGGAAGACCAGAGATAGAAAGAGAAGCAATAGAAGGAAATAGAGGAAATCCACCACAGTCTCGGATCTCAACAATACAGACAAAAATCCAGTGTCATAGCCAATGGTACAAACCGACATAAGAATCTTCTAATCACCGAATGGTTCCGGTGAGAGCGGGAAACACTAGGCCCAGCTACGGCGGACTATAGCAACCACAACCGCCACCACACCCAAATCTTGAATCTTAAATATCTTAAAAATTAAAAAGTCCCTCAACCATTAGAGTTTTATAAGTAATAAGCTTATTTGTAATTATCATCATTGGTATCATTGGGTAAAGATAAATGCCCGACCTAAAAAAAAGAAAAAAGAGAATGGAAGTATAAAAAAAGAGAATAAAACGAAAAAAGAAAGCCTACATAAAGAAAATCGTATATAATACATGTTGGTAGAGTTCAAATAAGAATAGAAAAATAGAAACCAAATGTTAGAGAGGAGACAAGACAATAATGCCCGGGGTTACAATTGGACTCCTGCGATCACAGACTACACCTCCTCAGTTTCTACTCGGCCTTTCATAGGTGAGGACGCTATTGCGGAATTGGATTCTTGAATTTCATTCTCAGACTACTTTCAAATTCCTTCTATTCATATGGTTTCCTTTCAATTTCTCTACCTGCCTTCCTCTGCTTTCTTCTTGTTATAGTTGCTTAATTTCTTTCTTTTAGTCACTTAGTTTCTTTCTTTTCTTCAAATATTTACTTTATTTCTCGCTTTTATTTTCTTACCTTGTCACTCTATTGCTCGATACCCGATGATACCAATGATGATAATTAAAAATAAGTTTATTGCTTATAAAGCTCTGATAGTTGAGAGACTTTTTAAGTTTTAAGATATTTAAGATTCAAGATTTGGGTGTGGTGGCGGTTGTGGTCGCTATAGTCCGCCGTACCCAGCTATCGTATGTTTCAACATCATAACCCAAACTACCATTCTATCATAAGGGTAAGTTAATTTTAGGCTATCAAAGATCTCTGCGAAATCCTCTCTCGCCACTAAATCTCGCTAGTGACTTGATGGTCATCAGAAACTTTCGTTTGTAAAACCTCTCCACTTGCCGTTGTACATCTTGCAGTCATGCTAGATCACTCGATGACTGCAATTGCCTAGTGTTGGAAATGGCCGCACTGTGAGGCCGCAGCGGTAGGCGTCTCGACCGGTGGAGGGCCACACAAACTGTGAAACGTTTTCTCTCGCTTGTTTTCTCTTCCTTGTCCTCTCCTCGCTTCTCTCATTCCTTCCTTCCTGTTCATAGCCTTCTTGAAGACGACCTTCCTTTCTATACACTCAACTCAACCAACCACAAACTTCTTCATCACTTAAAACAAACTCTGTATTTCCACATGAGCCATTCCACTCCGCTGCGTAAAACCCACATTGCCAATCATTACGTCTGCATCAATAATTTTTACTGTAAAGGTCTCATATGCCACACATGTTTTGAAAAATACCCCCAAATGCCACAGTGCCCTCAGATGCCATGGGAATATATTATATAAGTTTTACTTATATATATATTAGTCACAGATTAACTTTATTAATACAAATTATTAACTAAGGTACCTGACGGCATAGTGAAAAATATGGCATAATAAAAGATTTTGTAAATGACACCACAGCTTGACAACAAACTATCAGTAAAAAAGGATGGTTTAACTGAATCAACTATCAAATATAGTAAAAACTTGATTAATCCACAATTGGCAGTCAGGTCTCTAAGCTCTAGAAATCTGAGACAAAATACCTCAAGAAGGAATAGTGTTATCTAGATATAGTATACCCTAGAGAGGCTGGGCTTACTAGATCTCATTAACAGGTACTTGTCAGTTTGTCAATCTACTCTGCTAGGCCTATTGTAGTTTAGACAGTGATTCCGATCATTGAGATCCCTGGTGGCGGATTTATCAAGTTTTTACCATAGTTAAAATGAGACAGTCAAGATTTTCCTGCATGGTTGCTTCTTTCAGACATTCCCCATACTCACACTCAATGTCTGGGGTACTAGACACAATTCAGCTACTTGTCAGCACTCTCATAACTAGCTGTTAATCTCTTGGTCATCGCTTAATTCAAGATTATGTACTATACTTAGGCTTCTCTTTATTCTGAATTTTAAATAATAATATTATAAAAATATTAATTACCAACAAAACTTACATAATATATTCCGGTGGCATCTAAGGGCACAGTGGCATATGAGGGGATTTTTTGAAGCATGTGTGGCATATGAGACCTTTACCGTAATTTTTAACACATAGTCTTGTCTGGTCCAAGTTGAGGTTGTAGTGGAAGTGGTTTCTATTGCTCCGGATATTAGGATGGGCATGTCCATGGGGATTATCATTGTCCCGGAGATGGAGGAATGGCTGGAATATCAGAAATGTGGACCTGCATGAGAGCCAGTAGGGGTGCTGGAACCTTGAAATTCTGGAGGCTCTGCTGGACTAGGAAACTTGTATTGGCTGTTGTTGAACAGTTATGATTGACGATAGTAATATGAGATGCCATAAGGGTTGACTTCGGATTTCACATAGTGTTAGAAATATTGGCTTCTCTAGATCCTTCTGGTTGATATCATATTCCATATTCGGTGCGCCCGAGATAAGATCTTTACAAGCACACTCTGCTAGGGATTTAATCTCCTTTGCACTGGATTGGCCATTCGGCGTAACTACTAAATTTATGTACCTAAAAACTGTAATAATCGAGCAATGGGGTATCTCGTGGGACTAGCCTCCTCTAGTAAGATCCGGTGCTCCTTCGCCCATGTGCGTCCCCAGAGGGGCAGAGTAGCTCTTTTTTGGGAGTGTTTTTCGCCCCCTTTCCGAAGCAGGGAGTTCTGAACTCCATAGTGCCTAGTTCGATTATTATAGTTTTTACAGTAGTTGATGGTAGATTGGATGGTGTTTCCTCTCGTTTGGGCGTGGCCATATACCTATACTCGCACTAAGACACCTCGAGTGCCCTGACTTTCCATAATACTAACCCGACAGTAGTATATTAGTCCTCTATTCTGGCAGGAAATAGAGAAGAGGAACTTTCGTCCTCTACCTTCCAACCCATATATTATCCGACACCTAAGAAGTGGCAAGAGTTTCTCTCGCCGTCTGGGGAAATTGCATTGGCTTGGGATGCCCGACGTGAGCATTGTGCAAAACGCTCTCAAAGAAAAAGTGGTGGGCAATCACAGCGATGTACTCCCGCTCAAAATAGGTCATGGTGCAACGAGCCTCAGATTTTGCTGTGTTTTCTTCGTTGATCTGCACCATAACTTATTTTGCGCCCGAGTATAATAGGACGTCTGATAACTCTTGACAAGTAAGGGTAGGATACTGCGTAAAGTCAGAAAACTGGCTCACACCTTAGGGATACAGGTAGGGGCATTCCGAGACTAAGCCCACCAGTGGCTACGAGAAGCCGGCTGTTGCTGAGCCCTATTTGGGGAAGCAAGCTTCGCAACGTATTCGTAGGGCTAAGCTAAACGGGGGGTGGGTGTATAGAAGAAAATATAATAACGTATGCTGCCCCCAAATCGCACATCGCGTAAATAATCTATCCTGTAACTGAGACCACGCACGAAGAGTTTGGCTACATAAGGAGTTTTGCGAGTTATAAATTATAATGTAGCACTATGACAAGGTCATGCGAGTTAATTTTAGATCTAAAAACTCTTACTGTATTGGCCTTTCTCAGTGAGCAAGGCTAAAATGTGTCTATAGCATCCCAACTACACTTCCAAGCTCACACATGGAAGGTAGTAGCACACAAACACGATCTTCATTAAACCACGCCCATAATGGAAATAAATCATGATCATGCCTTAGTTAACAGATAGTTTTCACGTCGCTTTTAGAGGGTCAGAAAGGCTTGCACGGGGTATTTTTTTTCTCTGTATCTAAACGCCCGGCGTTTCCATACTTTAGAGGGGAGTAAAGGTAAAAAAGGAATTGTAAGTTTAGAAAAAAAGAGAAATGAATCACTAATGTGTAAAGAGGATTTAGAACCAGAAAGCAACTATAAAAGAAAGTATAGTGAAAATTCCAGGTCACACCTGATGACCCCGGGGCTGCAGCAGTGCCACCACCCCCGCGTTACCGCGCTGGATGGCCCACCAGAGCGGTGTTTGGCCGTCGTTATCCGGTCTGTTGGGGTTGATGTCGCCCCGTTCGAGTAAAGTTTTCACTACTCCCTCGTGCCCATTCTTAGCGGCACAACAGAGTGGGGTTTCGCCATCATTATCTGGTTTGTCGGGGTCGACGCCGCCCCGTTCGAGTAGAATTTTCACCACTCCTTCCTGCCCACTCCGAGCGGCCCACCAAAATGGCGTTCGGCCGCAGTCGCCTAGTTTGTCGGGATTAACGTCCTGGCGTTCGAGTAGTATTTGCACCACTCCCTGGCGCCCATTCTCAGCGGCGCAAGAGAGAGGTGTTTGGCCTCGGCTACCAGGTTTGTCGGGGTTGACGCCATCTTTTTCAAGCAGCATTTTCACCACTCCCTCGTGCCCATTCAGAGCAGCACAACAAAGCGAGGGTTGGCCATCGTGATCTGGTTTATCCGGGCTAACGTCCTCCCGCTCCAGTAGTATTTTCACTACTCCCTCGTGCCCGTTCAGAGCAGCACACCAGAGTGGAGTTTGGCCGTCGTTATCTGGTTTGTCGGGGTTGATGTCCCCCCGTTTGAGTAACATTTTCACCACTCCCTCGTGCCCATTCAGTGCAGAACGACAGAGCGGTGTTTTGCCGTACTTATCTGGTTCGTTTGGGTTGACGTCCCCCCGTTCAAGCAGCTCTCTCACCACTCCCCCACGCCCACCATTAGCAGCATGACAGAGTGCTGCTTTGCCGTACTTATCTGGTTCGTTTGGGTTGACGTCCTCCCGTTCGAGTAGCATTTTGACCACCCACTCGTGCCCATTCGAAGCAGCCCACGTGAGAAGTGTATGGCCGTCACCACCTTGTTGGTTCGGGTTGACGTCCTTCCGTTCGAGTAGTATTTTCACCACTCCCTCGTGCCCATTCAGTGCAGCACACCAGAGCGGTGTTCGGCCGTAGTTATCTGGTTTGTCGGGGCTGACGTCGCTCCGTTCCAATAGCATTTGCACCACCCGCTCATGCCCATTCAAAGCGGCCCACATGAGAAGTGCTTGGCCGTCGCCCCCTGGTTGGTTGGGGTTGACGTCCTTCCGTTCGAGTAGCATTTTCACCACTCCCTCGTGCCCATTCAGTGCAGCACACCAGAGCGGTGTTCGGCCGTAGTTATCTGGTTTGTCGGGGTTGACGTCCTTTTGTCCGAGTAGTATTTGTACCGCTCTCCCGCGTCCATTCAGAGCAGCACAATAGAGCGGTGTTTGGCCGTAGTTATCTGGTTTGTCGGGGTCGACGTCTCTCTGTCCGAGTAGTACTTTCACCACTCCCCCGTGCCCACTCTTAGCAGCACAGGAAAGTGGTGTTTTGCCGTCGTTTTCTGGTTTGTCAGGGTTGACGCCCTTTCGTTCGAGGAGTATTTTCACCACTCTCTCGTGGCCGCTCAGAGCGGCACGACAGAGCGCCGTTTTGCCGTACTTATCTGGCTCGTTGGGGTTGACGTCCTCCCGTTCGAGTAGTATTTTCACCGCCCGCTCGTGCCCATTCGAAGCAGCCCACACAAGAAGCGCTTGGCCGTCACCACCTGATTGACTGGGGTTGACGTCGTCCCGTCCGAGTAGTATTTTCACCACTCCCCCGTGCCCACCCTCAGCAGCACAAGAAAGTGGTGTTTTTCCGATGTTATCTGATTTGTTGGGGTTGACCTCCTCCCGTTCGAGTAGTATTTTCACTACTCCCTCGTGCCCATTCAGAGCAGCACACAAGAGCGGGGTTTGGCCATCGTTGTCTGGTTTGTCGGGGTTGACGTCCTTTCGTCCGAGTAATATTTGTACCGCTCTCTCGCGTCCATTCAGAGCAGCACAATGGAGCGGTGTTCGGCCGTGGTTATCTGGTTTCTCGGGGTTGACGTTCCCCAGGTCAAGGAGCATTTTCGCCACTCCCTCGTGCCCGTTCAGGGCAGCACAATAGAGCGGTGTTCGGCCATATCTAGCTGGTCTGTCGGGGCTGACGTCGCCTCGCTTGAGTAGTATTTGCACCACTCGCTCGTGCCCATTCCAAGCTGCCCACACGAGAAGTGCTTGGCCATCGCCCCCTGGTTGGTTGGGGTTGACGTCCTTCCGTTCGAGTATCATTCCCACCGTCCCCCCGTGCTCATTCAGTGCAGCACAATAGAGTGGTGTTAGGCCTTCGTTATCCGGTTTGTCAGGGTCGACGTCCTTTTGTTCGAGTAGTATTTGCACCACTCTCTCGCCCCCATTCAGAGCAGCATACCAGAGCGGTGTTCGGCCGTAGTTATCTGGTTTGTCAGGGTTGACGCCCTTTTGTTCGAGTAGCATTTTTACCACTCTCTCGCACCCACTCAGAGCAGCACAACAAAGTGGTGTTTTGCCGTTGTGACCTGGTTTGTTGGGGTTGATGTCACCCTGACCAAGGAACATTTCCACCACTGCTTCATGCCCCTCTGAAGCCGCCCACATGAGAGGCGTGTTACCCACACAGTCTCCTTGGTTGATATCACTGCCTCTCGCCTCTACCAAGCTAGCTGCCATCTCAACGATCCCGAACATCGATGCACAGTGTAGACCGCTGAAGAGTGAGGGTTTATCGAAATCAACAAGGTGAGAGTACGACCTCTGTGCCTTCAAGAGAATCTTGGTAGATATATGGCTACCGTAGACGTCAAATAATTTCAGCGCGAGCAATTTCGCGCAATCTGAGAGGTCCTTTTTTGCGTGTACTCCCCAATATAGAGAAGAATATTCGAGAAAGGGCATGTCCTGAAGACCGGGAGGCAGACTTTTTGAAAGAGCCTTGACCGGCCGGGAAGTCAGATAACTTAGGCAGGTTTCCGCTATTGTCGAGTGGGCTGTATCAAAGAGCTTGGGCAGAGCTAGGAGATACTCTTGAAGAGTAATGTGGATTAACCGAGCCGTTGAAATCCCCTTGTCCACGACAACCAGCCCTCGACAACAGGCTAGCACTGTCCCCATTGAGGGGACCTTATCGCTATTGAGATCCGGCGACCCTATCCTGACTGCCAGGGCGTGGCACAGTTCATCGGCATTCAAGGGCCGCTCCGAGTAAGAGATCCACATCAAAGCGGCCATTCCAAGCCTCGCTTTCTCCCCTCCCTGTCCTTTTATCCGATCTAATGCTGCGCCATATGCACCCTCCAACCCCAAGCCATCGGTCATCGCGCTGAGCCTTCGGCGCCTGCGATAGATTGTAGTTTCTTGCAGGATCGCATCGATATTCAGCGAGGCTAGCAGAAGCCTAACCATCTGTTAGCGGATAGATTGAGGCAGCTTCCCCGTGCTATCGCTTCTACATACATTTTAGAAACATCGGGAATTTTCTTCAGGATGTCTGCCTTCAGAGAGCCATCCATCGCATCCGGAACTGTGTCTTTGTCCAGCCTGTCATGAAGATATGTAATAACATCATATCTCTTGGGACTTATGGGTATACTTGTTATTCTTCCAGCAAGACACCTTCTGATCTCGGGTAGAACGTGCAGTCTTCCAGTCACGAATATTCGAGTTCCCGGAGACTGTTGGAGGATTTGGTTCAACGAATCGAGAATTTTGGTTCGATATCTCGCTACACATTCATCCAGAGCGTCGATGCATATGAACGTGAACTTTTTCGAAGAAGTAATCTGCAGCATCTTCACAATGTCGGAAAGCAGCGGTGCCTCCCCGCCAATAGACTTTCTCTGGATTTGGTACTCTCTCGATATCTCCTCCGGGGTCTCCTCCGATCGGCAAACCAGCTGCTTCAGCAAGGCGCCCAGCATGCTTGTGGGGGACTGCTCGTTTTGCGCCGCGAAGTCAAAATAAAAACATGCAACTGTTGAATCTCGTCCTATAGTTCGATCACACAGGTTGTCTACCACCAATGAGCTAACATCGACTTGTCAGCACTTGCCCTTTTTCTCCTATTCTTTGAGGTTCGTCCTTATTACCTAATATAAGTTTTCCCAACCCCTAGATCTCCGCAGCAAAAAAAAACTGCGTTATCAAATTCATCTCCCGCCTTGCCAGCGCACCAACTTCTAAATTCCTCGGTTTGTAAGAGCCACTCCCCTATATTATCGACACGCTGATCTCGAATATCCTGATGCCGTGACCTGGGATCTAGTGGGGGTAGCTTCGATAAAACCTCATTATATCTATACGAAGGGGGAACCGCTGGGGGCGACGCAGTGTGAGGATGTGAACCCCCCATCGCTCGGCCACGGTACGTATCCGTACTCTGTGCCCCTAGGATATTAGGTCGGTCATCGGCAACAGTAGGGTTGATGTTAAACTTGTTCGTGTTACTGAATAGTTGAGACATTTTCGGTTTTTAGCTGTTTAGGATATTGTAGAAGATAGGCGTGGAGTCGGTCTTCTATAATGGTGGGATTCCTAAAGGCTGAAGAAAGCGGGGTTTTTGTGCGGAACCTTACGGATGCCTCTAGAGCCCAGACCATCTGATTAGTCAGCTAGAAATGCCTACGTACCGCATCGGCCACAGGAAAGACCACAATGTCATCTGCTCTGCTCTGTTCTTCTGTCGGGAGAGGGCTATCGTGGGGCGACTGACAAAAGGCGCAGCGGTCAAACACGCGAACTAGACTAGGGCTAGACTAAAGAGCAGGTATAATCAGAAACTTAGGGGCTGCTTGGCGCGACGTGATTTTATAAATTCGTAAATTATCATACAAACTATGGTTCTAGAACCATAGTTAGGGAAAATTTACAAACGACAGTTTGAAAATCAGTTGCGCCAAACAGTCCACAATTTTAAAGTAGGAAAAATTAAAAGCCCCATGTAAAAAAAAAAAAAAGGAAGAAAGTGCCAAGACAGCCAACCATAGTTTGAAAGTTTTTGAAATCGCAGTTTGAAAGTTCATGTCTGCCAAACAGTACCATAGTTACAATTCGTGGTTTGCCTCCAAACCATGGTTTGAAAGGCAAACTACGCGCGCCAAACAGCCCCTTAGTTCGCCCGTCGTCTTACTAAACTAACTAGACAATACATAAGAATATATAGAGTATAAGGGTGCATCTGGTTGCAATGCGAAACCTCAATAATCACCCTGATTATAGAATTTTGAGTCAAATCATTTTGTGATAAAGTGTCGTGTCTGGTGGACCACAAGTGGCGACAATCAAGTTGCAATAATGTGCCGAAAACGAAGGTTTCCAAGAAATAGAAAAAATCTGCTTTTCACAAAACAGTAAAATTGAAGAACTTTAACCCAACCACAGTAAGGACATTTTGTAAGCATACCGGTAGTCGAGCCTCGTTTTCGGGACTTGGTCATTTACTTAAAGCACACAGCTAACCGAGGAGGCTCCCCGCCGCGAGTTTATCCCTTCGACGGATAACACGGTCAAACTGGTAGCCCGGTACTGTACTAGTACATACACCGATCATTGAGAAACTTGATTAGAGGAGAAAGAGCAACACAACCGCTTCGTGATGAGAACTTCTCGCAAGGACAAAGTGTACGGACTAGGCTACAGGTTTGGCCGTCTCGTCAGTCCAAGGGATAGCAACACCGATGGCTTAAAATCGCCCCCCTTAATTGGGAAGTAAAGGTGCATATCATCACTAGACCTAAAAATGCTCGACTACTCGGGGGTGAAGGTAGGTGATCGGACAGATCAGATTAGAAAGATGCATGTATCAGCATACATTTTTAATCCCCGTCTGTCCGATCATATACCTCCACCTAAGTACGTAATAAGCAGCTTTTGATCAAGACCTGTGTTGATTCGTAGTGCTCCGAACCATACGTTCTCAAGTACTTGAACCACTGGTATAGTGTGAACGCCTGTCATGGGGAATCGGATTCGCAGAAATTAGGGGGTGACATTTTGCCGTAGGAAAGTGTACTGGGAGGTATCATATTATACATGATAAGCAGTATTTAGCAGGGGGGTGTTCCTCTAAAATCACATCAGATATATGATATTTCAACATTTTTCACTCACTCCTCCGCCGGTGGAAGAAGCAAATTTTATATATCATCCCCAATGCTGCTCCCCTCCCCTTTAGCCCTTTCTCTCAATCTAGCAATGTCCACAGCCAACACCCTAGCAGGAATGCCTCTCATCCACCATACTCCTCTCCAGTTACACCCACTTCAGTGCAATCATACTATGATACTGGCCTCCCTAGCATTAACCTGTAAGCTCCTTGTTTAGAGTCGTTAAATGCTCCTCGACATGCTCAGGTTATTGTTTCATCGTTCGGATAGGCTCCGGAGATGCGCTTGAGATTAACACATCCGCCGGAAGGAAAATGGAAGAGTCGGATGCATGAAGGTTGTGATCGGCGGGAGTCTTTATGATATTTGTCTTTCCCTATGAGCATGGAGGTAAACTGATACCCTATGCCGAGTGGAATAGGATGTGAAAACAACAACCCACGGCGAGGTGCCCAATCGGTGCAAGCCATAATGCCAGATACCCTATAACCGTATATCTCCTAGCCGCATACCCGCATGCCTGCATATCCGCATATCCGCCCAACTGCCTAACCATATGCCCTATAGGCAATCCAACATTGCCCTCAGACAGGTCGCCGACCGCCATCAGATACGACTAGGTCTCCAGTGGGAAGTATCTCTCCCACTATCCGTCCGAGCTACTTCGCCTACACCCTCCTGTCGCCGTGACGCTGCGCATTGCAGCTAAGAATACTAATCTAAACCAGGCGTTCTTGCCGAAGGGCATGTCTATCATGCTCTCTCGGCTCGTGATAAAGAAGCGTGGCGTTGTGGGGTGCCGGCGCGGAGAAATTCTGGCCTGGGAGATCGGCAGGCGGAGAGGGTAGGGCGGCCGCCGTCGGGAGCAATTATGGGTTTCTGATATTCTTGGAGAAGCCTAGGGGGTGCATTAGGGATGCGTTTGCTAAGGTGGAGTTTAAGTGTCTGCTTGCGGCCATGATTGGCAGGCTCGAGTTTGAGCAGGATGGAAAAGGGAGGGGCTGTCAAGGTGGGGCTCACTGAAAACCCCCAGGGGGTATTCCCGATTCAATTAAGGGGGTAGTTTAGGGTGGATATCCGGAATTGAACGTATCGTCTTGTAGCAGAAGATCGTTGATTGAGTTCTCTATTATACCTAACCAAGAGAAACATGAACGGTATAATATATATCCCACTTCGGTGAAGGCATTACGCGGGTCCACTATCATATCTGGAATAGTGAGTAGGAAGCTCAGACGAGGCTCTTGTTCCTTAACTCGAAGTACCATTTCTCAACAGTGAATTTTTCGTTTATTTTGTGAATATTTTTATTAAGGGGTGAAGGAAGGGTCGGAGGGTCGGAGGAATGTGTCTAATCATGTGCGGTCACTCGACGTTCCCTATGCTGTCGTGGGACTAGCGGTAAAGCCACCCTAGACAACCTCCCATCACCACACTCGGATAGACTAAACAGAATATTATCGCAGAAGTGTAATACGACTAGAACAACATTTGACCAAAGAAGAAATAAATTCACTGAAAAAATTCGTGAAAAAATTCATCTAACAAGCAGAGCTAGTTCAAGGAAGCCCTTAAATAATACGCTGCGCATCCTAAAACATAAAACAGACCAACGGACGAGAGTCATTCCCCCCCTAAAACCCCTGTCACACAGCTGATAGCCCCAATGATCAACCCAGCTCAGCGATTAATTATGCTCACGATATACCGGTAATGACCCCTGCCAAACTGGGCTGGGGTCATTTCGACCTCCGCAACCTCCCCCACCA
>Ga0307507_10005161_pt1 | contig 21847 bp, 16 predicted proteins | sample 7_EM_MG_FD_207223 | JGI IMG/M metagenome (GOLD analysis project Ga0307507, IMG submission 207223) | Populus trichocarpa ectomycorrhiza microbial communities from riparian zone in the Pacific Northwest, United States - 7_EM | ecosystem: Host-associated > Plants > Roots > Unclassified | place... | reverse complement strand
AGTGCAACAAAAGAATTCCATTGAGAAGAATCAGCAAGAATCGCATTAAACCACTCGTAAAAGAGGGATACACGAGAGGAGAAGACGTTGAATAGCGTATTCCCCGCGGCGATTCTGTTGTGAAATAACGCAAAAGAAAGGGAGAGGTCATTCTTCCAAGTAGGCCAATCCAAAGAACCACCCATGGCTTCATTCCTAGATGTTGGATCCGACTATCTGGACAGCTAGGGGGAGAAGACATTGATTAGATCTCTTTAATTCTCATTTGTGTTGAATGTAACTTGTTTGAAAATCTTATGATGAATTGATGGCATATCTTGTTTGATTTATAGTATGCTAATTAAAATGTGGAAACTATCTAAAACCTACCCCCCTTCTCTCTGTTTTTGTGTGTAGGCTGATAAGCCTGAGGTTGAGGATGAAGAGGATGATGATGAGGATGATGAAGACGACGAAGATGACAAGGATGAAGATGAAGCTGAAGGTAGATTCTTGCTGTTTGAAATCTTATTGGTTTTACTTTGTTGCTTTATACTCTTTTCTTTTTATTTTCTTTTTTTAATGGATTTTTGTGCTGTGGTTTTTACTTGCATCGATGGATTTTGCATAAGAAGTACATTTTTCATGCATATATTGGTGTAGTTAATGATTCTGAATTCTTTGAATATGATGCATGAAGTTTTGTGCATGTCTGCGTGTGAGTTGATGCAGAACATTTCTCTGGAATTTAGAAGTCATGGCTCTTGGGTTTTTGTATTATCTGCAGTCTCTAATATTTCACCACCTCTCCTAGGATTTAGGCTGTATTATTGACAGGGCAGTCATCCACTATGTCAAAATATTTTAACATCCTACAAGTATCTGGTATAATATGCGATGGAAAAAGTGTTGTTATTTTTTTATATATATATTTTGGCTAGTATAACTTAAACATAATTTATTTCCTTGGTTATTTGAAGTATTAAACCATGTAATGACTGGCACTAGGATTTAAGGTGATTTTAATTTTTAGCTGTCACACCTGGTAGAGTTGAAATCTTGATGTAGCACATTGCTCTTGGAGAGGAAAAGGACACTATGAGACTTGACTTAGCCTCTACTGCTGTTAAGAGTGCACAAGAGGTTATGGAAGTTCCTGATATTGATTTCCATTCTTCAACCTTGTCAATTGGTATTGATATTCGATCAGTTGATTTTCATGAGCAGCACATTTTTCTTGGCATATTTATTCACCTGAAAACAAATAAATGAAGAGAAAACATTTCAAGACACCTGCATATGCATCCACAAGCCCTTTTTTTATGAGTTTGACATATCTGTTATGGTATCTGAACAAAAGTATCAACAAAAGTATCAAGAGGTAGAATAAAGATATCTCAAGGACTTCAGGTTTGGTTTGAGAAATGTTCAACGCTGTACAATGAACAACCTTGGATTGTAATTTTTGATTAGTGTGTGACACAAATCTTGTGGATTTGTGTTATGTATGAACCCCTAAAATGGCTTGCTGCCTCGTCATTGACTACAATCTATTCTGCAGCTTATTTCTTATGTTGTTTTTTTTTTATATTTGTTCTAATGATTTTCCTCCTTTCTCTCCCTCTTTTTGTTCACAGGACAACAAGATGGAGATGTGGGTGGTAGATCAAAACAAAGCCGAAGTGAAAAGAAGAGTCGTAAAGCAATGTTGAAGCTTGGAATGAAAACTATCCCTGGTGTTAGTCGGGTTACAGTAAAAAAGAGCAAGAATGTAAGCTTTTCATTTTGATTGATTCATAATGCGTTCTACTCATAAAAACTCTGCTTTTATATATTTTTCTTTTGTTTGCTAGCTCCTAACATTGGATACCACTTAAACCAGATCTTGTTTGTTATCTCCAAACCTGATGTTTTCAAGAGCCCAACATCTGACACATATGTGATCTTTGGAGAGGCTAAGATCGAAGACCTGAGTTCCCAGCTACAAACTCAGGCAGCAGAGCAGTTCAAGGCTCCTGATCTCAGTCATGTCATTTCAAAACCTGAGACTTCAGCCATAGCTCAGGATGATGAAGAGGTAGATGAAACCGGAGTGGAGCCAAAGGATATTGAATTAGTGATGACCCAGGCAGGAGTTTCCAGGTCAAAGGCTGTGAAAGCTTTGAAGGCTGCAGATGGAGACATAGTTTCTGCCATTATGGAGCTTACCAATTGATAGGTTCGTATCCAAAATGCGGTACAATAGAAAATCTAAAGTGTCATGTAATAGAGACGATCCTTGTGGCTTTCCCGGCTGTGGGTTTTCAAGACAGGTTCATTTTCAATTTTGTTATCTTGTGATTTCCATGGTGTTTTCTGTTGTGTTTTATTAGTAAACGAGTCTGGAATGCATCTATTGGCAGAGAGCTTTGATTTCCCATATGCCCAGTTTACTATACACAGAACCTTCTTCGCCCAGTTGAATGCTTCTACTAGGAAAGCGAGATTGCATGCTGAAGAGGAAGCATTTTAGAGTACACAGTCGATTGGGATTCCCAGTCACCTATCAAACCCGAGGGAACATTTCTTAAACATCACAAAAGCGAAGCTTTTCAGTAAAAAAACTGATTTCATTGTTAAAGAGATGCCTGGAGAAACCCGGCACAACCATGTACACATCACCTACAGCACCTAATGGTGAACCCTATAGTATCCAGCATCAATTACTACCTCAGGAGTAAACAAGCTGTTGAATTGACGAGATGTCTGCCAATGCGAAGTGTCATTGGCGAAAACATAGATTCAAAACTACAGGTACAAAGAATAGTAATCAAATAAGAAACAATCAGGTGCTCAGAAGTTGTAGTGTCATTTAACAAAAACAGTTAATGAGTAGCCTAGTCCACGTAATGTACGAACTCAACATCTACGAGACATGCCTCCATGAACATGATCATTAACTGATCAATGATAAACTCACAAACAGAGATTTCTTTACCTAACTGCAAAACAAAACCCATGCATTTTTGTTTTACAACAAGCAGAAGGCTAAAATCTGCCTCTCCACAGAAAAAAGCTAAATGATTCTGCAGCAACCTATTCGAGTTTGTCAAAAACAATTGCTAGTGTTTGTAATTTCTTATACTAGAGAAACAGAGCTACTTGCCTAACATTTCTAATATCTGGTGCCCCCTCTTTCATGAAACCAAAGCCATGAGCGTGCCTGAATAATGAAATGATCCCACCATTTTCACCACTCCTCATCGCCATATTCAGACATGCCAAGCTACTTTCATTCTCCTTTAAGTTTCATTGTGATCCAATGGACAGTCCTCTTCTTCAAAGGTCATTCAAGCCAGCAAACCCCATTCTGATACCCATTAGGTGCTTTCCAACGCAATCCTTCCATCAGTTCTGTGCAAATAAAGCTGATTTAGTCTCGGAGCTTATTATAATTTATTGTGAGTCATGATTCTGGGACAGCAGAACATGCATATTATTTGCAGGTTACATGTTCTAGAGGCATGCGGAGATAATAGTTGGGATTTACTCCAACAGACTTGTGCGGGTTTCTGGGAGAGAGATAAATCAACTGAATACTTTCTTATGCCTAATATATTCACCAATATCAAGTGCATCAAATACATCATTCAGTTTAATGCCCATTTATTTGTGAAAAATTACACATTTTCACAAAGCAACCATTTTATCAAGAGATAATTATGCTAACTAGATATTTAAGACATGATGTGCAGAGTTTTTAAGCCTGGAAACAGAGTTCAGTCGGGAACTTCTCAAGTTCTCGTGTCAGCAATACACTCAACATTCAGTAGCTAGTGTTAGAATGGGCAATAAAAGATCTCAAACAAAAACTCCACCATGAGACAACTTTAAGAAACTACAATTGGAAAGGACACAACAATGAAACAACATATTCGATTGAGATTTAGAAATACAAACTTACTAACATCTCCTACTGCTTGTGCAACGGCAAAAGTGAACTTGCTTCATTTTCAATCAAGTGACCATCTATTTTGCCTTGCCAGCACCACCATATATCTCTAGTAAACCTGGGACCTCGTCCGCATACTTGATGACATAATTCGCCCAGAAATTTTTCTCACTTAATGACAACAAAGTACTAATCTTCTTATCTCTTTTAATCAGTTCCTTTGACTCCAAAACCTTGATAACGTTATACCTTGGACGAATCCTTTTATCAATTGACATTCCAAGAAAATTGGGACTCTTTATTATAAATTGTCGTTCCAACTCCATAGTGTTGATAAAGAAATCCATTGCAGTCCTGATTTTCTTCTCTGAGTATCCAAATAATGGCGGGTGTCGTTTAAAACTCCTCAAAACCTCCTCTTCACTCCAGCCCAAACTCTTGATAACTTCAATTTTCTTCTTCCAAGCCGTGTCATTCGATTGTATCCTCACGCTAAGAGCCTGTATAAATGGTTTATCCCCTGGCTGAAGTCCCAGGTTCTTAAGAGCATTTAGCGCATAAACTATCCTATCAGGCTTATAGAGTATACTTCTTGGTTGCCAGATCAACAGTTTTGCAATCCTATCAGCAGCCACACCCTCTTTTACCAACAAATCAATATTTAGTCGCATTGAGTCCATGGAACCATACGATAAAAAAAACGGAGCACGCTTAAGAAGAGCTACAACGCCTTCACGACTCTGTACATATGACTTCAAGAGCTTAAAACATGGCTTAATACGAGAACCCAAGTTCCTTGTCAAAATTACCGGATCTGAAACTAATAACTCAGGGAGAAGTCGACCCACGAATCCATTCTTGATGAAGAAGTCGAATTTGGGCTTCAAATTGTCTTGTGTACTGCAGTGAAGCAATCGGGGTCGCTTTTCGATCATTTTGGCAATGTGGGCATCCTTAAAATCGTGAGATTTCAAAAGTTGGATAACGGATAGGGGCTTTTGGAGATTCTGTTCATCGATTTGGAACTTTTTGGAAACAGAACAAGCTGACTGCAAGGAAAGCCCACATGAGGTAATGAGGTACTGAACAGTAAATGAGAGTGACGATGGGGCAATTGGTAGTGGTGGTGATGTATTCAAGAAACGTTTTTGAAGCAGAGAAAGCAGCAGGCTTCTCATCGCTAAGTGCTGCTCATGTTCTTTGGAAGCAAAAATGCATTGATGACTGAGAATTAGGGTTTTTGGATGCAAGGAAATTGAGTTACGGCGGTTGCCAGTTCAACAGAAAAGGTAAATTTGATGCTCATTTTTGCCCTGTTTCCATCGACGGCATTTTCTGTAACAAACTTACAATTACATTTTTTTTTTATTGTAAATATATAAACTATTATGAATATCAATATGTATAATAATAATAAACATTATATCTTATTATATATTGTTCATAATATATATAATTTAATTTTTGTACCACCTTTAAATTAAAATAAATAAAGTACATAAATTATATTAAATTAATACAAAGAACTTAAATTTAAATGCGTATAGTACATTTATGTCATTTTTATTCCAAAACATTAATTAAAAGCAACCTAAAAAAGAAGATGAAATGCTTATTTTCAAAACAATAAAATGAGAAATATAAATTAAACTATATATATAAAATAATAAAACTTGCACTAAATACATTTTATTAGTGCATGTTTGATATTATGGTGTAAATTATTTTTTAAAAGTGTTTTTAATTTGATAATAAATCAAAATATTTTTTTTATATCAATACATCAAATTATTAAAAAATACTAAAAAAATATGTCATTTTAATATTTTTTTTCTATGTACAAAAGAGATCTACACAACAATTTTTCTCTCCATCATTATATTTGTTCCACTAATTAACAATATAAATTTATTTATTTTACTTTGGATGTCCTTGAATTTCTAAATCTCTAATGCAATTATTTTACCATGAGATGATTATGTGACCTAAAAAATATATAAAAACCTTGGAGCTGATTGGATCAAAAGATGAAATTAATATCTGGATGACATTTTAACAATCAAATGAATGCTTTATATTTAGATTATAATTGTCGGATCTACTTGGGGTCTAATTTGATTTAAAACTTATATAATTGAATCATCATGTCAATTCGTTCTATAATTTTTATAATTAATTTAAAATTAACTAGGTAATGTAAAAAAAGGATAAACTAAGATTAGATTTGGAAATTATATCCACCATTTGCACAAACTAAACTGATTTAGAAGTGGCTTGAGCCATATTTATTCATGAAGGGGGAGATTAGGGTTGCCATGGGGTCAGTTTCTAGTGGTCTAATTGTAGATTTTTTTCATTTTTATCTGGATGTGGAAATTTGTGTTTTATGCAAGGATTACTACATAAATCCATCTCTTTTTTTTCCCCCTCAAAACGAGAATAATCACATCATTGATACAGTAGGTAAATAAGGGAATGATGAACTTTTTGAGTAATGCTATTCATCCTGAAATATCAAATTTTCTTTACAGTAAGTGCTATGATCTGAATATTATTTTTGGACTTGCTATACATCTTCAATAAAATTGAAATATTTAACTCTAATTATCGTTTTTAATTCTTGACAAGGATGAAGTTTTTAATCAATTTGATTTAAAGAAACAAAAGGAGTGTAATTCTTACAAATGAGTCTCCACTTTAACAATATCTGTACAAGGTGAAAACAAGCACAATACAGCAACAAAAAGGGCAGCCTCATGTAGTCTTCAAAGGTTAAGACTTGGGCACCATTAGTTTGTGCCCCCGCTCACTTTTTTTTAATTTTTTTTTTTTTTTTGATGTTTTTGGATTACCTTAGAAGCACGATCACGGCCACAGCTCCAAGGAGTCTTGAAAGTTGAAGGGGCAAATTTGAGCTGTCCTTAATTTGAAGGATGGGAGGTCCGGCAAAGTGTACACTGGTGCTTGTCAAGCCTTTCGCCCACCAGGAAAGGTTTTCAGGATGTTTTTGCTCTTCACTGTGGGATATCAGAGCTCGACCTCAAAACAGCTTCAGTTTTTTGGCTTCATCATCTGCAACCACATGCGAGCCAATCCTTTTTAATGATAAAACACTCTCAGGAGAATAATATGGTATTTGAATCAGGAAAAAGCATGAATTTAAAAATAACTGTATAAAGAGTCAGAAATTAAATTGCAATTACTCATGATAATATGCTTGCTGCTAAAATGGGATTTAAAAGAGTGTCTGTCTCATCATGGATCGCAACACCAAGATTTTCAATAATAGCAACTAACTTAGATGGAAACAACATGTACACTAGCTTTGGACGTCTCTTTCGAGAGAGGAAACCTCCTCATCCCTTTCTATTTAAGTAGGTCTTGTTTTGCTTTTGCGATCTCTTTCCAACCATGGTTATTTAACAATACACCTCAACTAACTACAAAAAATTATTGAGTTATAATATATATCATTTACAACCTTCATCTAAAACCATTAGAACACAAGAGCGAAGGTTAACATAGCTTGTTATAAATTAAAACCCTAAAAAACTAATAACATCATACCTATGAAAAAACATCTAAAAACTCAATTTTTATTTATCAAAGTTTCTCTTGTCAAAAAAATATCACAATTAATATATCATTAGAAGCTGCATGAAGCGTTTGCAAGCACATTAGCTTGTGTTTATCAGTATTTGTAGTCAGCATCTTTTTTAATATTTGTTTTATTCACGAACTGCATGCGCTATTGTGGACTTTATGATTTAATGCTTCATTTGGTTGCTTGAACCTTAACATGTTCTTCCATCTATATGCTATCTATACAGAGTAAAACAGGCACAACCGGTACTTCATCCACCCAGGTATTTTCACCCTTTGTTTTCCACTTTTCTTCTGGTATATCTTGCTCTTGTATTTATTTCTATTCTTTTTTATAAACCTTTTCACACCAACTTCAATTTCGACTCCTGCACCTGATGCTCAAGCACCGTGAGTTTAATTTTACCACAAATATTTTCAGTGCTTAAGTATTCTGGAATAACTGGATTCATCTTTCTTATATATTAAATATGTCACTGCAGGGACTCAAAGAGTACTGCATCTGCTTCTGACTCAGCAACAGCCAAGTATGCTCTATCTCTAGTTGCACTATGCATATTTTGGTTATTTTAAGACAATAGGGCCATAATACTTATTTGTAAATGCATAATATTGATATAGTATGTGAAACTTAGTTCTCGATGATGCTACTGGTTTATATGTTTTGTTTCGAGGAAGAATCTTTATACTCTGTCATGGAAGTTGAGCAACAACCTCAAATGATTTTGTTGCTTATAATGCATTTTTCCTTTCTATTCTTTCTAACTCAATCCACATTTGAAACATTTATGAGATCTCAAAATTATATAGCAAGAAACTTGAAGATAGAATTTGGTTTATTGGGATATCTAAGAGGATTCGAGTTATTTTAAGACAGTTATGTCCTCAACTTCTAACCAGAGTTGGAAGCTTCTTTTGATATAATGCTTTTTTTTTTTTTTCTCAAAACGAGAATAATCACATCATTGATACAGTAGGTAAATAAGGGAATGATTAACATTTTGAGTAATGCTATTCATCCTGAAATATTAAATTGTATTTACAGTAAGTGATATGATCTGAATATTAGTTGTATGTGTATATTTGTGTGTGTACTGAAATGGGTTTTTGAGAAACAATAGTGATCAAGATCAAGATGTTTTTTGCTCTTCAGCGATTGAAATTAGTTTTTTGTTAATTAGGTTTTGCTTTGTGAGTCTATATCCCCAATTCTGCATCATTGTTTTTCATTGTTTTGGCTTTTTAAAAAGTCAAAACGACGTCGTTTAACGTTTATTAATATATATAAAAAAAGGCCGGGTTTGACTGGGTACTCCGGGTCCCGGGTCGACCCGTTGGGTCAACCGGGTTTCACCGGACCATCTCCCAAGTAGGTTTTTACCTACACCCGGACTGGTCCCAGGCCCGAGTCGGCCGGGTTCCGGATCAACCCGCCGGGCCAGTCCGGGTTTTAAAACTGTGATATAGATTGTCACAAATATAAAATAATTTTAATATACCAAGCATATACATGCAACAAAAAAAATAACAAAATACATAACTTATTGACTAAATATTAAAGCAATTATTCAAAAAATTCTTGTGCAGACAAGATAAAGAATCTTTGAATATATACAGACTTTAGGCTTAATTTGTGTAGATGTAAGATAGAGACTTTTCATTAATCTTTTTTCTGCTAGACTAAGACTTTTTACATATAACTTAATTTTTACACCTCTATCAATCATGAATGTGCTTCGCCCATTAGAGTTTAATGACCTCTAAACCTTAATTATCACTTAATTTAAAATCTACATGATAAATAAGTTATTTTTAAAATATTTTTTATTATTCTCCCACTTGATCCATATGACATCATCTAAAAAAAACAATATCTTTATAGAATTTAAAATATTTACTAAGTGAAAACACTCACTTTTAAATCAAGAATACAATATATAAACTGTAACGATCATACTTTATAATCAAGTATTTTTTTTTATATATATTACAATATATTACATCCTCAAAATAAATAATTAATAAATAAATAAACTTTATGAATGAACTTTTAATAAGTCATTAAGACCCAACTTTTATATATATATCCTTGAAAATAATATTTCATGTTAGTCTCTAAAATTAACATAAAAATTGTTCAGATACAATCAACTAAAAAAAATAAAATCAAACAGCAAATGAATTAGCTCTACTACTTGTATAATCTTTATATTGTTTTATCGACAATGCTTTAATTATAGAATCCATAATCATTATCTCAGTGCTAATATATTCAATAAGCACTTTACATCTTTTTATTTTTTTCTCATAATAAGATTTTTTATGTTGATATTCTTATTTCAACTTCCACTTTTATTATTTTTAGAGTAGAAAACTACAGTTAAATTATCACAATATATTTGGTTTTCATTTAACATAATCCAACGAGACAGATACTTGTAGAAATGCATAAACACACATTAATTAAGTAGTATATCACTCATTTAAAAGATCCATTACATCTTTGATTACAGAAGGGAGATAACATAGATCTCCTCTCTAACAAGTCCTTATGCAGGACACATTATTTATTTAGATATTTTTAGAAACCTCTTAGAAGAGGGAAGATACATTTTTCTTTATTATAGTATCAAACAGTAGAGTGGAGGACCTTTCTAGCACGAGTAGCATCACTCCTTCATTTCTTCGTATGCGCTTTTGAATTGGTTCCACTTCTGGTCCAAAGTGCCAAGGTATCCAATAGAACACCTTATCAGCCCTGGTGTAATGCCAAGGCGTTTCAGTGTTTCAGGATCCATTTCACTACTGGTGCTGCTACCAGAGGCACTCATGAGGTTCTCATAGTAGCCCAAGCTAACTGCAACGAACCCAAAATGGTATTTGTTTTCCAATTTGTCCATCAAAAGGTTGGCCTTCTCATCAGTTACCATGTCAATGGAGATAAGCGCACCAAACCCGTAACCTTTGTTGCGCATGGAGTCCAAGAGTTTGTGCTGAGGGTGACCTTCAAGGCCTGGATATATGATTCCGAGAGACGGGTCTAATTCCTTGATTCTCTGGGCCAACTTCATGGCTCGGTTGCACTGTTTCTTCACTCTCAGGCTTAAGTGAGGAAGTCTTGCTGATAATTCATAGGCTTCCCTGGGATTCATTGTGGGGCCAAGGATCATCAGGGGCCCCAGGGACCAGTCCATCAACGGTTTCACTATTTCTTTAGGACCACAAATAGCTCCTGGAATTTCCATTGATTATTTACAGTTAGAAAAGGAAGATTTTTTCCCTATTATCTGCAGTATATATTTTCCAACATTTGAGGAATAATAATGTAATCGAAGGAAAATAATTTCTGAAACTTTTAATTGCAGATACCTGCAATGAGATCAGATCCACCACTGAAATACTTGGTCAAACTATGCACAACAACATCAGCTCCAAGTTTTGCTGGTGAGAGAATCAACGGGGCAAAGGTATTGTCCACCACCACCTTCACTCCTTTTTCATGAGCTATTTTGCTCAGCTCAGGGATGTCAGCAACAACAAGAGTTGGGTTCGAGATAGATTCAAAGTACAGCACATTGGTCTTTCCTTTGACTATTGCTTTCTTCACATCCTCATGTTTAGTTATGTCCACAAAGACTGTCGTTATGTTGCATTTCTCTGGTAGGAAATTTTTCAGTAGCGCATAAGTCGAACCATAGAGACACTCAGCTGCCACCACATGTCCTCCATTTTTGCATAGCTCCAGCAAAACCGATGATATTGCTGCCATACCTGTCCAAAGCATATAAATCGTGGTTTAATTATTTTGTACGCTTGGAAGAATTGAATTTTATCATATGATACATCAGAACATTTGGAAGAATCGAAGTTACATGTCATACTTGTGCAAGAACAAGCTAATCTTTTATGTATTCTTCCAATTTTATCAAATGTTCCTAAAGAGACATAATTGAAATTAATTTACATATATAATTGTAACCAAAGCATCCAAGAAGCAGCTCATATATTATAATTTAAAGCATATGTACCGCTGGAAGTGCAATAGGCAGTCTCAGTTCCTTCAATGGCAGCCAACTGATGACTAAAATTTAACACGGTTGGGTTGTAGTGACGGCTGTAGATGTAAGTGCCGGTTTCAGGACCAATTTCACCTAAAAATGCTTTGCCCATGTTCTCAGGATTTTTGAAGACGAAAGTGTCAGAGACCTCGATGGACATGTTTACACCATTATGTTCACCAAGCTCGTGCCTTGCATTAGCCAACCTTTCAGTTGGAAGATCCTCCCTGAGCTCAATGTTTTCAAGTTCTTCATTTTCAGTAGCCATTTTTCTAAACTTCTAAATGGTGCAAGAGAGTGAGTGAATGAGGATAATGAGAGATATTATTTTGGTTGAGTGAGGACTGAGGAGAAACCTAGTCGCTATTTATAGAGGAGATTGATGAGATTAGTAGGATAAAAAATTTTCCCCGTAGAACCATAGCGTTCACACAGACTAGTTACACAATCAAGTTATTTGAGAATCAGTGGTTATCACAGTACTCGACAAAAATTAAATGGGACACCATTGCAGAAGAGGTCTGTTAATGAAAAAAATTTCCTACTTAAACCGAGCTCAAATAAGAGAGCAGAACGTGGTGTTTTATTATCACAGTTATCGAATATTTTTTTTTTTAGTTTAATTTGAGTGTCCGGACCAGCTTGCGCGCACCTCGACTAATCCCACGGGCTCTGAAGTTAACGACCATGTAAGCCTCCAGTGGCCATCATATGAGCAACCACAAGGCTCGAACCTGAGACCACATAGGAACCAAACTTCTTGGTCCCAAGCTCTTACCACTGAGCCACCACCTAGATGGTTCAGTTATCAAATATTTAAAGCCGTTAATTGTTGATACATTGAGAAATTAATTATATCAAAATGTTTAGTAATGAATTATTGTGAGTAGAATTATTTAATTAAAACTGTTATTATGGATACGATTTAAGTTAAATATTAAAAAAAAATGAATTTATAAAGAAATAAATTGTTTTTTTGAAATAAAAAATATAAGTAAAAAAGAAACAATAATAAATTATTATATAATTTTCTAAGTAAATATAAATAAGAAATAATTTAATTAAAATTCATATAAGCTAAGAGCCAATAGAAATATAAAATCATGGCAGCCAAAGAAGAAACCCACAACATCATTGCCCCATACCCTCACTTCCTTGTATAGTTTCTTCTCCCAAGTGTGAGCGTGTTTGGCATTGTGATTATTTTTGTGGTTGTAGTTAAAAAAAAATAGTTTAATAAAAAATACTTTTTGTGAGGTTTATTTTAAAAAAAATTAGGTGTTTTCCCAGCACGGTTCTGCAGCGTTTTTCTGCAAACCGAAACAATAGAGACCCAGAACAAAAATGAGATTTTGAGCTAAATTTCAAACAAAATTGACGAAGATAAGACAGGTACTTATGAGTCTCGCTCGTGTGACCTTTCCTAGCACGAATCTGTTGGGTTTTTATGCAATGGTAACAATGGAGGGACAGATCGGTGAAGGTTTAGGTGACGATCTTCGTTTGGAAAGAAGAAGGGACAGAGGGGAAAAAGGTTGTTCTCGAACTGGCGTCGTCCTGTACGTGGTTGTTTTTGCAAAATTTTAAAACGAGATTGTTATCGGCAAGAGAAGAGAGAGGGGAACAGTCTGTGGAAGATAGAAAATAGGAGTTTAGATCAATAGTAATGATAGGCCACGACGTTCAGAGAGAGGCCTTAAGCCAAATCCCAAGTATTTGGGGATGTCTACAGCACGTACATGATTGTGCATGCACGTAATGCACGTAGATGGCAAGTGTAAGAGATCGTGCATGCATGCTGCATGCACGTTGCTGGTAGTTGAACATGGTATACGTGAGAAGCGTTTACGTGCAAGTGTGATGGCAATACTTGCATTATTTTCGTTACTTTTCTTTCATGCAGTTATATTCAGTTTCTATTGTAGCGTGGTCTAGCTATTTAAGTAGCCACAATTGTTATCAATGCAATCAATTATTATTTCAGAACAACAGTATGTTCTCACTAGAAGAGAAAACAATGCATTATTTATCTTAATAATTTATTATCTGTGTTGGGACCTATCAGGTAAAATTAATCTGCAACCGTAACAGAAAAATTTTAAGAGGGTAGAGGACTGTCGGGACAACAATTGGGACCATTGGGACCGTTGGGACAACAATTGGGACCGTTGGGACAGCAATTGGACTGGAATGGGAAAGTAATAGGAAAGTATCGATGGTAAGAACGAAGAGAAAACACAGGAAAAGCAATGAAAAAAAACGTGGATTGGAATCAGCATAAAAAAAACGTGGTTGGTGTAAATAGATTTTTATTTCAGCCAGCCACAGCCACCAACAGCATATCCAAAACACCATTTCCAGATTCCAAGGGATAAGATTTTGCCATATTCATTTTCATTGTCCTAGAAGAAATGTGTACTGATGGCCTTGCAGGAGGGTGGGAAGCCACCAAATACAGGATCCTGGAAAGAATCACGGCACCAAGTCATGTCAGTTTAATATTTTTTTTCTTTTAGGGTAATTCAATTATTTAATTGTGATTAAAAGAATAAAAAAACACAAGTTTCTAAATGCTAGTTTAATAAATATTTTTTTAAAAGTAATTTAATCATTTTATTTACCGTGAAAAATCTAACAATAATTTATGTACCTTATAAAAAAACCGTGTTACTTTTAATAACAACTTCATTGATTTTTTTTTTTTAAATAGTTATTATATTGCTTCATTTGATAGTACAACATGTCTTGTTCTATAGTTAAAGACGGGCGTAGCCTGTTTTTTGTTTTTTTTTTTTTTAATATGTTAATTTATTGATGGCCGAAGTTTTTGGACTAGCTTGACTATTATGGGCTAAGTTCTCGTATCAGCTAAGTTCAGCCCAATTCTGTGCTATGCAATTTTTTGGTTTGATTTCCAACCCATCAGGCAGGGCTGGATCCAGCCAACCCGACCCGGTTATTGGTTCAGACCAGTAACCGGTTGGTTTTTACCCGCAGACGTGCGTGGATCATCCACACACGCCTGCTACAGTAGCTTTGTAATTACAATGCAAGGGAGAGAAAAATGAAAACTTACCAGCTGCTGGAGTACTATTTCTAGCGTCTTGGGCGAAGATTGGTGAAGGTGCTCGTTGCTGGGAAACTGGGATTCCTCCTTCTGCTTTTGTTCTCTTCCCCTCTGTTTCTTCTTGTCTTGTCTTTATGTTTTTTTTTTCTTCTCTCTCATTTGTTCTCTCATTCTCTCTCATTTCTTCTTCGATCTCTCATCTCTCTCTTCTTCTTTTTTTACACTGGGCTTGCCTTTTATCTTCCCCTGATAAGGATAGTATCTAGGACTTCGTATTTTGGCCGGATTAGGACACCAACAGTCCCGCCATTGCTGGACTGTTGGTGGTGGTTTCTTCCACGCCTCAATGACTTGTTAACGGTGGTGAAGGAAACGAGAACGATATGAGAAAATGGTAATGAAATTTGTGGGAATTGCCGTGTGCCTATGGGTTGTCTGGTGGCAGTCGGTGTTTCCTTTGCAGGGGGGGCTCCTCTGTTTCCAGAGGAAGAAGACCATGAATGGAAATGAAAAATGGCGCCGTTTTTGGATTGAAGCGGTTATCTTTCAATTTGGTCCTCGATGTTTTAACATTTTTTGAACGAACCCCTGGGAAAAAGTGTAATTGCCCCCCTGCATTTTAGTGCCTTTTACAAAACAGTTCTTACCTTTCAATTTTATTAATTTAGTCCTTAATTGACTCCAAACTTTGGTGTTTTTTTAATTAAACTCCTGATTTGATTAATTAAACTAATTCTAAACTCAATTAAGTCCCCAAACTTATCAATCTTTAATTTCTACCAAAATTAGCTCCTAAATTTATAAATCCAACCTTATTAATCCCCAAAGCTTCCAACTTGTGTTGTTTTGACCCAAATCTTAATTTTTCTTCGTTCATTCCATTTTTTTTCATTTCATTCACCATTTCATTTTCTTTTTATTTATATAAAAATATAAATCAAAAATTAGTTTATGACAGTTGCCCTCTCTTTACAGTACTTATAGTGTTAAGACATTAAAAAATTCATTTTCTTTTAGCTTTGTATAATAAGTTTGTAAATAAAAATAAGCGTGAAAGCCTTTCCTCTTCTTTTCTTTTGATTTTTTTTGTTATTTTTTTATTTTTTAAAAATAATTTAATTGTTCCAGACGACCTGCTCGATGGTAAAAAGAATGCGAAGAATTCTGCGAGTGGTCTAATTATTCCAGGCGACCTGTCCGATGGTAAAAGGAATGAGAATAATTCCGCAAGTGGTTTAATTGTTCCAAGCAACTTGCTCAATGGTAAAATGCAAAAAATCTCGCAAGTGGTCTAATTATTTCAGGTGACTTGCCCGATGGTAAAAAGAATGCGAAGAATTTTGCAAGTAGTCTAATTGTTACAAGTGACCAACCCGATGGTAAAATACGAAGAATGTTGCGAGTGATCTAATTGTTCCAGGCAACTTGCTCGATAGTAAAAAGAATGCGAAGAATTTCACAAGTAGTCTAATTGTTGCAGGTGACCTGTTCGATGGTGAAATGCGAAGAATCTCGCAAGTGGTCTAATTGTTCCAGACGACCGGCCTAATTGTAAAATACAAAGAATCTTGCAAGTGATCTAATTGTTCTAGGTAACCTGCCCGATGGTAAAAAGAATGGGAAGAATTTCGCAAGTGGTCTAATTGTTTCAGGCGACCTGTTCGATGGTGAAATGCGAAGAATCTCGCAAGTGGTCTAATTGTTCCAAACGACTTGCCTGATTGTAAAATACAAAGAATCTTGCAAGTGATCTAATTGTTCCAAGCAACCTGCCTGATGGTAAAAAGAATAGGAAGAATTTTGCAAGTGGTCTAATTGTTCCAGACGACTTGCTCGATGATAAAAAGAATGCGAAGAATTTTGTAAGTGGTCTAATTATTCAAAGCGACTTGCCTGATGGTGAAAAAGTGTGAAGAATCTCGTAACTGGTTTAATTTTCAATCCTTGGCCATTTTGAGGTGGCCTCCTTTTTTGATGGATCCCATCAAGGATTTCTCTTGTGAAATTTGCAAAACACATATTGCTCTAGTTTGCTTGCTTGGTTAGAAAGGACTTTTACAGGCATGTAAAATAGGCTATGGTTTTTTGGCTATGAAAGAAAAGGATTCATAAGGCTCAAAGTGAGTTTCAAGGTTTCAAAGACTAAGGATCACTATCAGCAGTTCAACTCTTTGTGTCTTTCATCTTTTCTTTTGCCACTTTTATTTGGTTTGCCTTTTTTCATTGTTTTGGCCGGGGCATACTTACTTTGTTTTGGCTATCACTTTTTCTTGTGATTTTAGCATGCCCCTTAACATTCGGGTTTCTTGGGCTCTTTTGTCTTTTTGGTTTTCTCACAGCTTTTCATCGTTTTCTTTTATTATTATTGAAATTTCCACTTGCCTTTAGTTTGGGGTGTGATCCTAGTTGAGATTTTCATGAAAAAAAAATCATTCAGGCTCAAAGGAAGACCACAGGTGGTATATTCATTTTAGAATGTGATAGGAATAGTAAAAATAACCTTTTCTCATTTCAAGCGCAGACGGTAAAGATCAATAAACTTTGATCTCGTCCAGTGTGATGATTTGAGTTTTGCAAATAGATGCATTTCGTGAGTCCATGAACAACGAATCCACTACATACCATTATACATATATTAAAAACACATGGGTCAAGAGTCATGATGCGAGGGTGATGATTCATTTTCTATTTGTACACTTTGGTTTAGAGTTTACTCACCTCAATAAAGGAGGTGCTTGATTCATATGTCATTCTATAAGTAGAATGTCAAAATTTTCATTTTAAATAAACATCAAATCATTTTTTAAATCAAAATGCAAGTTCAATTTTTCAAAATTTCACTAGGGTAAAAGATTTTGGTAAAATGAATCGCATCTATGAGATCACGCAAGACTTCAAAAGTGTATTTATGAGTTCTTAGAGGGAACCCCTTTTAGGATATTTGGCTATAAAATCAAAGGAAAAGACACAATTGAAAGATAAACTCATTATTTCATTGAATGTTTAGAAAAGAGGTTCAACAACAAAGACCTTATGCTAACATCTTGAGTTATGATTACTAGCAAGGTAACACATAAAAGGGTTAGACACTTAGCAATCATTAATTGAAATTTCTGAAATTTTCCAATCATCCCTCTCCTACGAACTTTTCGACAAGGACCCCTTTCCAATAATTAGTTGAGGTCATATATAAACCAGTTTTGGCCTAATGACATTGTAACTTCATCTTCAAGACAATTGATCTCTAGGTGTCTTTGTTTTGATAATTCTTTTTCTTGCCTTTATAATTACCTTCAATATTGTGAAAATCAGTTTCTTTTCTTTTTCCAGTGAAACTTTTCTCCTCAGTTGAGTAAAAAATCTTTTCTAATTGGATGGCTTGTTCAATCATTTTAGCTATAGTAACCAGGTCAGAGAAATATTGTTCAGAGTTTCCAACCAAGTATTCAAAGTATGGGGCCTTAAAAGTGTTGGCAAATAAATTGATCATCTCTTTTTCCAACAAAGAAGGATTAACCTGTGTGGCTGTCTCATGCCATCTTTGGATGTATTCTCTTATGAACTCATTGTTGTCCTTTTCCATGACTTGTAAGCTTGACCTATCAGGGCCCACATTCATATTGAATTTATACTGTCTATTGAAGACATCAACTAAGTCCTTTCATTTTTTTACCTTGGTATTGTCCAACCGCATATACCACAATACCAAGTAAAGGCAGCATCTCTCAAACTATCTTGAAAGTACCAAGGTATTCAATAAAACACCTTATCAGACCTGATACAATGCCAAGATGTTTTATTGTTTCAGGATTCATTGCAATATTGTTGTTGCTATCATAGGCAGACATGAGATTCTCATAGTAGCCCAAACTAAGTGCAATGAACCCAAAGTTGTATATGCTTTCCAATTTGTACATCAAAAGGTTGTCCTTCTCAACATTTACCATGTCAATGGAGATAAGCACACCAAACCCGTAACCTTAGTTACGGATGAAGTCCAAAAGATTGCGTTGAGGGTGATCTTCAAGGCCTGAATATATGATTCTGAGAGAGGGGTTCAATTTGAATAATGTTCAAATTTTAAAATAGAGTAAAAAAATATATAAAAAATCGGTCATGACAAACTTGTAACAACTCTAATTAAAATTGATCTAATTTAGGATATTCTACGAAATTTGTGGCCTAGATCATATGATTGAAATAACTCGTCAATTCTTTAATATAAAAGATCCTAAAACTAAGTTTTATTTTCCACTAATCACAGCATCTAGATTATTAACATGCTGCAGGAACCCAAAACTAAAACTTTCACCACCATTATTCACCAAAATTGCTGCAACTCTAATATTTCTAGCAACATAGTCTAACAAAAAAAATGAAAAAATCGTGACCTAATTTCTTATAGCATCACACTGGGAATACCAGATGAGACAGAAAAAACAAAAATTAGGAATAAATTATTACCTTCTTCTCGCCAAGAACATTCCGGATCTCGATAGCAAGCTGAGAGAGTGGAGAGTGAAGATTCAAGCCCACTTGACTAGACCCCCTGATCACTCTACTACATACTAGCTCTCAGTATCCTCTTTATTACATAATAAAATCAATCCAGCATACTAAAACTCCATTACTTCATAGATTAAAACCAATTACTTACCTAAATCCCAGACTTGAAACTTAATGTTGTTGTACTGTACAGTTTCTACATTGAATCTAATCACTACACCACGTAAAAAAAAGCATCAAATTAGCAAAAAAATAAATAAATCATATAGTAATATAAATTCCCAACTCAAATTTTCTTCTTTTTTTAAAAAAGAAACTCACTTGGGATTGTGGAGACAACCTCTCCCATTTGAAGCCGATCTAAATCATAAGAAAACACACCAAAACATCACAAATATGTAAAGCTAGAAAAACCCAGAAAATGAATAACAGAAAGAAAGTGGGGGGTTTACAGAGAATGGTGGTTTTGCCAGCATTGTAGAGGTCGAGGACAAGTATTCGAGCTTCTTTATTACAAAATAAAGAAGAGAACATTCTATTAAACAAAAGATCCATTTTTTCCTTTTTGTTTCTAGTTTACACACTTCAAAAATTTCTAAGTGCATGTCACGAACTCGATCAGTTTCGCAGGTTTTTGTTCATACCAACTGGAGACAATTATATTCAGATCAGAGGCGCTACTGGTGAGTGGAGAGTGGAACCGATTTCTTAATCTGTTGGCGATTTGGGGAAATGAAAAAGGGGAAAGAGGAAAGGGGAAGGGTGGAGTGTCGGATGGGGGAGTGAGGATTGGGGACTCATTGGGAAAGGGGAGTGTTGACTCAGCACTCAGCAACTATTTTAATTTTCACGTGAAATCGGTTCGGTTTGAATGATTTTAATGAGTTGAATCGATTTTACACGAGTTTGACCGATTTACTGGTTTTTGAGTTTTTAACCCGATTTAACATATTTTTATGTTTTGATTCGTAAACTCATACGATTTTACAAGAAAAAATGTGTTTTTAATAACCTTGATTCAAGCAACAATTAAGCAATATAATTTGGAACGAGCCATAGAAAAACTACCTTCGTTCCACTTAGTTAAACGTTGCCAAGATTAATCATGAAAGATTTTAGGATAGTTTTGTATTTAAGATATCTCTTTGTCAAGTCACCTTTATAAATGCAAACCCTATTTATTTTGTTTAAGTTGAGTTCCTTGGGTTTATTTAAGGCTTTTAAACAATGCCTATAAAACTCGACTTGGCTTGACGAGTAGACCTAATAATCTGAAGCCTGACTCGGGTTAGATTTTAGTTCGAGCAAGGTATTTTTTTATTAAAACGATATTGTTTTTGTTTTTTTAAATTACAATTTAAGTTGATATATCAATCTACAAGTCAATCCACTCAACCTTTCGATTCCCTTCTTAAACCTGATTGATTATCAAATTGGATCTCAAACCATTACTCTCACTTTTTCATATTCAAACTTTTTCATTTCACTTTGGATATCCATGAATTTCTAAATTTTTAATACAATTAATTTATCTTTAGATGATTGTGTGACCTAAAAAAGAAAAGAAAAAAAATATATTAGACGTGATCATTGGAGCTGATTGGACCTGAAGGTAAATTAATATCTGAGTGACATTTTAACAATCAAACGAATGCTTTGTATACTCCCTTATATACACAAGAAGTAAAATAAAATGCTATAAAGGAAATATAAAGAGAAGGTAAGGAAACAAATTAACCAACATTATCTCTGTCCCACCAAGCTAAACCCAATATGATGCAGGAGGTTATGGAAGATTTGAATAATGAGTTTGAATTTGTTGCGATTATAACACATGAAATTCCTATTAAACGTGTTTATAGATTAGATAAACAAGTCAAGCTCAAGAAAGAGCTCAGAACGTGATAAATAATTTATTTATTTTTGATAAAAACAGATAATTTTTTATATAAAATTGTTAATTTTGACCCAGACGAGTTTAAAATGATATCTAAATTGCAGATATGGAAATTTGTGTTCACGTATGGATTACTGCATAAATCCATCATCATTTGTTTACAAAAAGAGAGTAATCAGATTGTTGATACAATTGGTAAATAAGGGAAAGATTAACTTTTTGAGTAATGTTATTCATCCTGAAATATTAAATTTTCTATACAGTAAGTTCTATGATCTGATTTTTTTTTAACTTGCTATACATCCTGGGTAAATTTGAAATATTTACCTCTATTGTTCGTTTTAATGCTTGAAATAGATGAAATTCTTAATCAATTTTGTTAAATGCAACAACAGAGCTCAATTCTTACAAAATATCTGTACAAGGTGAATAACAAGTACAAAACAACAACATAAAGGACACCTTCATGCAGTCTTCAAAGGTTAAAAAGACTTAGAAGCACGATCAAGGTCCCAGCTACAAGGAATCTTGAAAGTTGAAGGGTCAAATTTGAACTGTCCTTAATTTGAAGGATGGGAGGTCCGGCAAATCGTACGCTGGTGCTTGTCAAGCCTTTTGCCCACCTGGAAAGGTTTTCAGCATGTTTTTGCTCTTAATTGTGGGATATCAGAGTTCGACCTCAAAACAGCTTCAGTTTTTTGGCTTCAACATCTGCAACCACATGTGAGCCAATCCTTTTTAATGATAAGACATTCTCAGGAGAATAATATGGTATTTGAATCAGGAAAAAGCATGAATTTAAAAAT
>Ga0307507_10005160_pt1 | contig 21849 bp, 20 predicted proteins | sample 7_EM_MG_FD_207223 | JGI IMG/M metagenome (GOLD analysis project Ga0307507, IMG submission 207223) | Populus trichocarpa ectomycorrhiza microbial communities from riparian zone in the Pacific Northwest, United States - 7_EM | ecosystem: Host-associated > Plants > Roots > Unclassified | place... | reverse complement strand
CAATAACAATAAACCAATGACACGCTATTGCGTCGTCATGTGAAAACCTATGAGTCAACTAATCTCATAGTGTGAAAGATAACAAACTGATGACTAATAACTATTAGTCATGTGAGAGTCTGCCTTGCTTAGTCACCGTTTGTGACACCCCCCAATCCACTCTCCTAAATCTATCTCTTCCTACCATCGGCCTCAGCTAGCAAACCCCACCCTCTCCAGGACTTTGGCGCCTGGCATCCGGCCACCGGGATAACTCAACAGCAGCAGAAGACAAAGATTCACCACCGGCAACTAGCCCCGGTCGGCCCAAAAACATCCATCCACTCCTATCCCAATATCAAAACAAAAGAAATATTGCCCCGAAGGGAATCCCTAAGGATACCACTACCGGATCCACTATCGGAATGCGACACTTGCAATGGGTGCCACCGCCTCAAGCTTCACCAGCCACTCTGAGAGTGCGCCACCCTGGAAGGCAGCCCCAAAAACCCGGTAAACTATTCCTCTGAACCCTAACCCCCCAGCTCAATGCCATTGGCCCGCAAACCCCGCCACCACCAATACATCAGCCGCCTACCACACCAACCCTATCCCTTATCCCTGGGGGTCAAAACGATCCCCACTCATTTTCCCAAAATCCCGTAACAAAGGAAAACCGTATCGTGGAGTCCTACTGCCTCCTGCTCGCCCATCGTAATGAAGCGTGCTAAAATCCGCTGATTGTTGAAAAATCGAAATTAATCATAGAAGATCATGCCGATAGAGTTGGAAAGATAACCCTTGCGGGTAACATCAAACCAAAGGAAACAAAACCTCAGAAGAGGAATTGTTGAACTTGAAGCCATCGTGAGATTGGAAACAAGGAACCTAACTGGTCCACGGTGTCGATATGACAACTCACATGGAGTTGAAATTTCAATCGTTGTGGTTGTAGGGGTGACAGCGGTTGTTCCGGATACTTTTGAAACCCGCAGGTAGTTTGTACGAGATTAGCAGGTAAGACTTTGTTAGACTCTTTCCTACCCCCGTCGTATGATATACCGGTATGGTGTACTAGTACGGCACCCAACTTGGGTGCTCGTGGGAGTATGGCGAAATGCTGGTAGGGAGTTCAGCAGAACTTTGTTGTAGGGCTGAGGCATTTGTGGCTGGTAATGATGAGAAAAGACATGCGAGCCACCTTTCCAACCAAGTGTTGCATCACGTGCGGGAATCATCTCGAGGGGAGCTGCCTTACTGAATGGGACGCGTTGTCTTATTTTTCCTTGAGGTGTTTTTTTAATTTTTTAAGAGGACATCCCCCTGGTCTTGGCCTTGGCGGGAGACTCCCGGAAAAACAACAAGAAAGCCACGCTCGACACTCTCAACCACCACCCCCGAAGCACGCCCTTTTCCTATTTTCTCTTTATCGCTCAATGACCTGAGCCTCCATCATGAGTGACGAAACCCCTAAGATACCTGCGTCCTTTCCAAGGTCTCCTGCGACTTTTCGAGCACGTCGAGCACCTCCTTCGCCCACACCTCCAGCCCGGGCCTCTCTACCTCGTTCAGCGAGCGCAACTGCTCCGCCTAGCCTAGTGCAAACCGGAGACGTTTCTCTTCCGCCATTAGTATCGCTTGATACGCTAGATGCGCCGACACAACGGTTGTACGCGGTTGGCTTCTTTGTCCTTCTTCAAGCGTGGAAGTTTTACGACATCGCGCGATTGTATACTACGGATGGGGACTCGATATCTGAGCTGTGGTTCTGCTCTAAATGGCTAGTTCTGGATGGCTGCTTTTTTTGGTTCCTGCCATTACTTCGGATACCCTGGCTCACCTTTACCCCGAATTTCACCTTGCGTGCTATAGCTATTTTCTCGGTGGTGGACATCTTTTTAAGCCTAAAATATGAGATACCTATTACAGCGATTCTTGGGGGCCTTTGGAAGTGTGAGTTAGCCCTTGCTTGCGGTGGCCGATGCATCCATAGCTGATACCGTTGTTTTTCTGCTTTAGTTGTTTACGATCGGGAGGTTTCCATCTCGGAGAAAAGCGTCAAGTGGTATGATATCGTAAACAACAACTCCCACATTCAGGGAAAGTATACGGTTCACATTTTACCAGAAGGGTGCGTTCCTCTCGGTTTGATTGTTATTTCTGAGCTTACTTTTACAGTGCCGTCAAACTGAATCCGAACGCAAACTGTTTCTGTTTGGGCGAGGGTGTCCCTACGATTAATCTCCCTATCCGGATTAATGGGACTAATCCTATTCACATGCAGCTTGCCAGAATTGATTTTGAGACTGGGGGCGCAGACATGATCGATATTAGCACTAAGGAGATCAAAAAGATGCTTAAGCGGGCTGAGAAAGACGAGGATCCAAAATTGCAGATTCTCTCATATTCAGTCAAACAGCCAGGCCTTTATCGCCTTACCAAAGTCACAGACGTGACACAATTGGATGTCCGCATTTACCGATCTGAGGCTCTTGTCGTGTCCTGCCCGAAGGCGACACTCAAAGTTTCCCCTACGTATAAAAGGAATAAGTGCAAGGGAGATATGTCGGATCTTGCGCTGCAGGTAGAGGGTCTTGCGCCTCTTCAAATTACATATAGCCGTGAGATGAAAGGAAAGCCTACGGTGTTTACTGTCCAGAGTATTCATCCTGAGAACTTCGAATCGCCGCTGCTTGCTGGATTCAGCAGTGATGGAACATTGGCGGAGCAAGGCGATGCTACCTTGTCCTGGGCTCAGCGCCAGAATATCCCTGTACCTCTTAATGAATCACTTGGTTTTTCTGGCGACTGGGTTTATTCGGTGGATAAGGTTTCTGATGCTTGTGGTAACGCTGTTGATTACAATGCTGCTTATGAGGATGGCGATTATGTCGTTCCTAGGAGAGGTAGCCTTTCTCAAAACCTCAAGGTTCATGATAGGCCGCTTGCTCGCTTTCTTGGCTGCGATCCTCAGCATCCAATGGATTTGCCGAAGGGAACTACGGGGGTTCTTCCTATACAGCTCTTGTCTGGTCAAGATGATGCGCCATACGAGGTTGAGATCACTTTTACGCCGTACGAGAAGCTTGAATTGGCCTCTGAGCATGCTTCGGATGCAGCGGTGAAATTGCATAAACTCAAGACCCTTAACCAAGTTGTTTCTATCAAAGAACCTGGTCTTTATAGTGTGAAGACAATTTCTAGTGACTTTTGCTCTGGCGATGTGATGGAGCCGGCTTCATGTCTTGTCATTACACCTCCTGAGCCAAGCATGGCTATGAGATCTGACGAGATCCTCGATAAATGCACCGGATCATCAATTGGTCTTACGATCGATCTTACACTTGTTGGAGCACCACCCTTCGAGCTTTCCTATCGCTTAATAAAAGACAATGGGAACCCAGTGGTCAAGACTTTGACAATCGAACGCACCAGGCATCAAGTGCAATTCACCCCTGCTGATGCTGGTCACTATGCATATGAGTTTTTCAGTTTGCGGGACAAGAATTATGCAAATGTCAAGATCGATCCAAAAACCAATCATGTGGAGCAAACCGTCAAACCTATGGCTGGGGCGACCTTTGTGGATCCTTCTCCTAGAAAGAAGGCCTGTATTGATCAGCCTGTCGAATTTGACGTCAAGATGCAGGGGATGCCCCCATTAACATTGAACTACGAACTCATTCATAACGGCAAAAGAACAAAAATGACGGAAGCTAACATCACGACTGGTATCCATACAATCAGGACCCCTCCGTTGGCAAATGGTGGAGAATATGCGTTGGCCCTGACCACGGTTGAGGATGAGAGCGGCTGCCAGATTTTTGTTGGGTCTGAGGCTAAGATCGATGTCAGGTGGCAGAGGCCGAAGGCACAGTTTTCGTCAGTCGAAGGCAAAATGTCCATAAGAGCTCTAGAAGGGAAGACAGTGGACATTCCATTACGCCTAACTGGCGAAAGTGTGAGAATTCCCTTTGTCTTTCGTCTTTGGCAGGTGGATTTACTAATCTTGCTTTTAAGCCTTGGGATGTAACCATCCGAAACCTAGACAGTAATGAGCCTGCTAAGCAGCTCAAATTCTCCGGTTCCAATGCCTACCTAACCGTCAGGGATCCCGGTCGGTACAAGCTTGAGAGCATACACGACAATGGGTGCCCTGGAACAATAACCGAATCAGACGGGACGTTCCTAATCACCTGGATAGCAAGACCGATGTTGAAGATAGCAGAATCTTCATCCATAACCAAGGGTGGCGTGTTCACCAGGAAAGATGTCTGCGAAGGAGATGAAGATGCAATCGAGCTTGCCTTCGTTGGGAGCCCGCCTTTCACAATTGACTATGAACGGACTTTCAGACCTGAGGGTTATGATTCCAAAAGAGCGCTTGACCCAATCCCCCAAAGGCTTACCGCTGGCCTTGGTGTTGCTACTGTGCGCCTAGAAACATCCCAGGCGGGTGTCAACCGGTATCGGTTTTCTCGGATTGCAGATAGCCTTTATGACGGCCCACAGGAGAGCCTCGTCCAAAATCCGATTATTCTTGAACAAACAATCCACTCGAGGCCGTCCACGAGCTTCGCAAATCCTAGCAAAGTCTATAAGTATTGTTTGGATGCAGGCGCAGGAGATGATATAATTCCCATCCACCTTCATGGGAAAGCGCCATTCTCATTGACCATCAATATTAAACACCTCAACACTGGAAAGAGCGACGTCATTAATATCCCGCACATTGATTCTACAATATTCAATTTCAGAATCCCAAGCCACGCTTTAACTCTGGGAAGCCACGCAGTCAGTGTCCTCAAAGTGAAGGATGCCCGTGGATGTGTACGAAAGACTGTGGAGAGTCCCCACGTCATGGTAGCTGTTGCTGATATGCCAACTATCTCACCTTCCAGTCAACAAACGAATTACTGCGTCGGAGACCGTATATCTTTCACACTTTCGGGGGTCCCTCCTTTTGCTGTTGAGTATGAATGGAACGGTGTTTTGATGAAGGCGCACAATCAGCCTTCCGAGTTTGCCCGTGTAGCGGAGAAACCTGGTAATTTCACAATTACGGGACTTCAGGACTCTGCGAGCGACTGCAAGGTGAACGTTGGGCTCACTCACATTGTTCGCGAGGTGCCTTCCGTTCGAATTAGTGATGGTTATACAGTGGTCAGGGGTATTCCTGAAGGTATTTGTCTCCCCTTCCGGAAACTTCTAGATAACCATTCTGACGAGTGATAATAGGTGACCAGGCCGAGATCCACTTCGACTTTTATGGCACCCCACCATTTACATTCACGTGAGTATTTGACTATTTCATCACTTATTAAACTATATCTAATATTTCTACCTTGCAGGTATACTCGCAGCGAGATTGCCAAGAAGGGCTCAAAGCCCAGAATCCTCGAAATGCATTCACAAACTACGGACGGCTATAAATACAGCATGTTTGCATCCCAGGAAGGCACCTACGAGGTTGTATCCATTGAAGACAGTTACTGCTCCTACGCTGCAGGCAAGACGAACTCTGGGCGAAAAAGGTAGTACGAGAGGGGGGTGTGGGAGATGCAGGTGTTATTAATTAATAGTGGCTGGGTGGGCCAAAGGCCGGTTCACAATCTGCTCAGAAAATTGTACCAATATGAAGAGGGAAGGCGTAAATGGTAGTGTTTTATGTTTGATGATTATTGTTCTTGTGTATACTTGTTTCTTTTCTCTTTTATATTTTCTCTTTGGGTTTGATGGCAAAATATCAAGGGGGAAGCAATTTCAAACTAGAATGCTATTCCAGCGGCAGCACTACTTGTAAAGTCCATACACTTACATAGAAAAAAACAAGGTTATCATGGTTGGGAGTACTCGTACAGTGTCATACCGCAGGTTTGTATTGCGCCCAGAGCCCACGAAGGTGTGCCTAGATGGTCACTTCATCCTGCCCCGCTTCGGCGCTAAGGGTTAGGGATAGCGGTGTGATACTACGGGGGCCGCTTTCTGCTGATTCGCTGGGACTCTTCCGGTGTTGTCAAATCTTCCCTGGCTGCCCTGCACTTGAATTTCTCGCCGCACCGTCTCCATCCATCGTAGTTTTCCGCCTTAACTACCTTACCACACCTTACTTCCTATCTTCCACTTCCACCTCCCTTCACCACCACCACCACCACCACCACCACCATTACCGCCAACACCAACTGAACTACAAATTCTACCACAACCAAATACTTTCGCCACTACTGCCACCACTACCATCACTACCGCTACGCCAAGTGTCTGTTCTCGCACAATTCATAGGGGCTTTGGTCTCTTCTTTTCGATCGTGTCCGCTCTATTTTTTCCTCCTCCTCCCTACTTCTACCTCTAGTTTTAAAAAATCATTCTCTCTCCTGCTCCTTCTTTTACATTCCCTGTTCTCATCCTCACACTGGTATCGACCTTTTCCGAGATCACCAATAACCCGCCCCTTGGTTTGCTTTGGCCTCGTCTCAAACCTACGCTGCTACAATATCTCGCCAACCGACCAACCTTGATTTCACTTGGTGGACTCGCCATCCTGGGAATCCGCGACACCACCGTATTTTTTAGCAACCAACACTAGATCGAACAACATACTTTAACAGGTGTCCACAGTGTTGTAATCTGCTCACCACTTCTGGACTTTCATCCCGGCACTTTTCTACATCTTTTTTGACCCAAGATTCCACAAATGGCGACTGCTCTCGCCGACCAACTTGAGGCGACATCGTTAGGGTAAGTGATCCCATAAATCCTTTTATTCCTTTCCTTCATGTGGTAACAATCGCTAACTATTGGTGTCTAGGGGAGGCCAAGATCCAAACTGGAGCTCCAAATTGAAGGCGCCAAAGAAGGATCTTAGGCCACAAACTGAGGTATGTTTGACTTGCTCAATTGGCTGCGTGCTGGTTGCTCTCTACGAGCCTAGGTTAACTTTCCGCTAGGATGTCACTGCTACTAAAGGCCTCGATTTCGAAGATCTATACATCAAGCGGGAGTTGCTAATGGGTATTTTTGAAGCTGGTTTTGAAAAGCCTTCTCCTATACAGGAGGAAACTATACCTGTGGCTCTTACCGGCCGTGATATGCTCGCTCGGGCGAAGAATGGAACCGGAAAAACGGCAGCCTTTGTTATCCCAGCTCTGGAGAGAGTAAATCCAAAGAGTACAAAAACTCAGGCCTTGATTCTCGTACCTACTCGAGAACTTGCTCTGCAAACTTCGCAAGTTTGCAAAAGTCTTGGAAAACATCTAGGCATCAATGTTATGGTTACCACTGGTGGAACGGGATTGAAAGATGATATTATTCGACTCAACGAACCTGTTCACATCCTAGTTGGAACTCCTGGCAGAATCCTGGATCTCGCGGGAAAAACCGTTGCCGATTTTAGCGAATGTCCAACGTTTATCATGGACGAGGCGGATAAGCTACTTAGTCCTGAGTTTACACCGATCATCGAACAGCTCCTCGCATATTTCCCCAGTGACCGCCAAATAATGCTTTTTAGTGCGACATTCCCCCTTGTCGTAAAGAGCTTTATGGTAAAATATCCTGCTCCCCTACACTTCGGTGGCTTGTTTGACGAATAACTCTTCTAGGATAAACACCTTAACAAACCGTATGAAATAAATCTAATGGACGAGCTCACGCTCAGAGGTGTGACACAATATTATGCGTTCGTAGAGGAGAAGCAAAAAGTTCATTGTCTTAATACTCTATTTTCTAAGGTACTTTCCAGTGGCCTGTTGTGGTTTTGCTTTGCAGAAACTGACAGTCGTTTTTCGAAGCTTCAAATTAACCAATCTATCATCTTCTGTAACTCGACCAATCGTGTTGAACTGTTGGCCAAGAAAATCACAGAGCTTGGCTACTCTTGTTTTTACTCGCACGCAAAGATGCTTCAAAACCATCGCAATCGCGTTTTCCACGATTTTAGGGGTGGTGTCTGCCGTAACCTGGTGTGCTCTGATCTCCTCACTCGCGGTATCGATATCCAGGCTGTGAATGTCGTTATCAACTTTGATTTCCCAAAAAACGCAGAGACATACCTTCATCGTATTGGTCGCTCGGGCAGATTTGGTCATCTTGGTCTTGCGATTAATCTCATCAATTGGGATGACAGGTATGAGATCAGTTTGTCTTTCTCGCATAGTATAGTTACTAATATCGCAAAGGTTTAATCTTTATAAGATTGAACAAGAGCTCGGCACGGAAATCTTTCCAATACCTCCTGTGATTGATAAAAAGCTCTACGTCTATGACTCGCCTGAGAGCATCCCTCGACCGCCCCCTACACCCCAACAACCCCGCCAGGAGACACGTGAGCACAACCAGCGGCAGAACACTCAGCATCAGAACCAGAATTCTCAGCAGCAATATCAATCACGTCAAAACCAACACCATGTAGAGAACTCTGGAAACCCCCAACAGCAGCAACAGCAACGTTCCATGAACCATAGGCAACAACAAGGTCCAAGGAATTACCAAAATTCCGGACCCCATCGGGGTCCGTTCCAAGACCCCGGCGCTGGGCGTGGACAAGGACAAAACCGACGCCCCCCTAGATACGATGACCGCCAGGGTAGGTCGAACGGGTTTGGACCGGGTGATTCCGGGCCATCCGTACGAGCTCAATAGCTCGTGCGATCCATCTTTTTAACTTATTGGGGGTAGACGGGGATTCGGAGGGGGGGAGAGGGTGAGGGGGCGTGTTTTCAGTGGTATTGTGATACACAATTTCGAGTGCCAGAAATAGGAGGGGGTTTATGTGGGTAATATCGCGAACCAAATCACGATTCGACATGTGGAGGAATGTACATTACGATAAACGGATTGGGGAAAAGTCTGTTAGAGTGCATGGCATGCAAAACAGACAGCATCTGATCACTCGAACGATCGGGATTCTTTTCTTTTCTTGATCGGGCTTTTGTAAAGTTCTCTTTCTTTTGTTTCTTTGTTTTCCCCCTTGTCCGTTTTCCGCTTTTTGCCGTTTCCTCTCTTTTTTTCCTGGGGACGGTGAGAATGATATGATGCTGGGGTTGGGTTTTTGAGGCGCATGGATTTTGTATTCCGTTTTCTTTCTTTCTTTTTCTTTCTTGCTTGCATGGGTTTGCGGTGTAGCTCTTGTTTTCTCGGTCCGTTGTTTCCATTTGGTCCCGGATACATATCACACTGCTTGGGTGTTTCTTTCTTTTGATAGTTACTTTTTTGTACGGACAAGGTACCGGATGAGTCGGTATCTGTGTGCGTACGGGGGGGGGGGGAGGTGGACGGGAATGGTAGTGAGGTGTGTCCGGAGGCGATGGGCTGCGCTTGCTATCGCTACGTATTTGGTCCAGTCCCAGATACCGGAATTCAATCTACGAAAAAACTTTCGAAACAGGAGGTGTATACCATGGGCTGGGTTGTGGTATACGGGGGGAAACTATCGATCTTGCTACGACAACGAACATCTTGGTCTGGATAGTGAATGGAGACAAATACTGCTATCTGGAACACAAAATTCGAACGACTACGATTACGGGCACGGATAAATCAGTGAAACGGGATACCATCTTATTAATTCCTTTCCTGACGATGACGGCAATTTTACAACGAAAACGATATTACGGTCTTGTCCACAATCTTCCTTTGGTGCGTTCTATCAGGTCTCTGGATTGGTTCACGCGCTGAAAATGGAGGATATTAGCGGACAGGCACCCAGATGGATACGTACTCGATAACACCAACATTCGAGAAAAAAATCAACGCGAAAAATAAAAATAAAAAATAGAGACGAGACATGCGGAAAGAAAAGCCTAAGCAACATCCCTCACAGCGAACAAAAGGGAAAAAAATCGATTTTGAAAACCGAGGAGATAGCCAATACGAAATGGGGTTGCGCACTCCATCCGAAAGCTCTTTACAGATTTTTCTTTTTCTTTTTCCTAATATTTTGTTGCAGCGGGATAAAACGAGATGGGATGTCTGTTTTTGTTTTGATAGTACCATGTATTAGGTATTCATTATTGGCCAATTCCTGTATGAACCCCTTAAGATGGAGTTGGTTTGATAGCAATGAATAATTTTCCGTCTCTAGAACCCCCGCTCCGGCACCAGTGCTGCGATGTGTGTGTATATGCGAAGTGATTCTTGAGTGTAGAGGTGTGTAGAATACGGCGCTATAGCTATGCTGACGTATTGTACTGTCTACAATAGCTAGGTGCACTGTCGTAGATCCTCCTTGCTCTATTGTGCATATTAACAGAAGATTGCATCCACGAGTTGGAGTGCGTGAACCGATACTTTTAATTCGAGATTAGGACTGGAACGAATATTTTCCTTCTTTCCTCCCTCGCCCTTCAAACATTATAGTACTACATTATGTCATTCTATTACTACAGTGCCTACACTATAGAACATCGGGTCTCCGGGTAGTTGGGGCAATCATACCCTATCACTCCCTATCTGTTGCACCCGTTCCTGCCGTGACGAAGGTCTTTGTAGGTACACTCTGTTTTGGTAGCTGATTGGCCAGTTAGCTAGCTAGTCGGCAGCTCTGGCATAGCCTAGTACCATGGGCAATGCGCCCCGGCGCGGTCCAGCGCTTGGCACGCGATAAGGGTCGTTCTGAATGGGTGGTGAGTACGGCACTGTAGAGGGTTATCATGTTGGTAATTCTAACATTTTCATTGTCTTTTTTTCTTTCTTCTTTCTTTTTTCCTTTATTTTTTTGTGGGTGCTTTGTGTGCTCTGTGGATATACTATGGGTGGGCATCATACCCTCATTTTGAAGGTGTCTGTCAAGTCGATATATTTTTGTATGATATAATGCTTCTACCCTTTTCCGTTTTTAAAATCTGGGACCATAATTTCATCTTCATACTATTCCTTATTTCTTGTTTCCTCGTCTGCTGGAGTGGGAGGAATGATGTACCGTATCCCCCCTAAGAAAGTAAATTCTAACGAGTTGGATTTGTCTGACCCTGGTATTACATACTGTACCGATTGTGGGTCTGGGTCTTCATCGTGAGCTTTGGGTTATGGATCGATCATTGGGAGATTGTTTGTTTGTTCGGGACTTGGGTTTCACTGGTAAATGGTAGGTAGGTAGGTGTGGAGTGGGCATTAAGATAAGGCGTTGTATGTACGATATGTTCCCTGGGGCTAGCTATTGTGTATGAGGCAGTTAGAAGAATAGTGCATGATACTAAGTCTTGGCTGGAGGGGGAGGGGGGGGGGGGGATTGATAAAATGTTAGGGCGGGGAGGTATTATATCATCATAATTATGAATCTCGTCACTTAGACTACTACGCATCAATTAGGCACTCTGGGTGGTGCTGAACTGCGAAGTACTGTAAATACCTATATAAATTGCCTGTTCTTTGGCGAAAGGAATGGGAGTATAGCTATAGGTTGTATAATACATATCTTCTTTCCTTCCACTCTATCTAACGTTGATAAGTACGACGTCTATACCGTAGATAGGTAGTAAACTATATACATACTCAGGGGAATGTGTCCTTCCTCGAGTATTCTATTGGGAGAGAGAGAGGGAAAATCTCAAAAACCTCACCCTATGCTAGATTTGCTTCGATTCATGATATATCACTCGAGTGGTTAGTGAAGCCTGAGCGCTCTGGCTTTGCCTGGGAGTAGTGAGTGGGTTCACGGCCGCCGACAAGCCGCTAGCTAGGGAACACCCTTCGTCGGCAACAGGGTTTGGCGACAAGCTGGTGTTTATTTATCCGCAACAATTGAAGCCTATAATACCCAGTAGGTCAGTCAGTGGAATACTGCTGCGGGGCAGGAGCACAAAGAGATATAGTAGACAGATCGCCGAACATTCGGAAGTTCCATAGTCTAGTCTAGAGGTCACTTCATGTATAGGGAGAGGGTCCAGCTGGTCATTGTTCACGACTTGTTCGGTTATTGAGTTTTGTGGTTTTTGGTCCTTGGAGATCTCGACTATATTATGATACTATCATACATAGAAACTCACAAGATAAAACACCATCACTCGGCTTTTAGTGAACTACTGATATAGGTAGGAGCACAGGAACGGTTCTTTTTTCCAATTCCGATCATTCCCATCACTCACTCACGTAGATGCACTACTTATAACCTGGTTTCTAGCATCCTTTTGCATTCACATCCCTCGCAACGTGTAAAATCAGGCGATTGATAGATAGATAGATAGATAGATAGGTAAGCAGATAGTCTACAGCTATAATACTTCTTAGGGAAGCTAAACGTGACCCAACCTATAATATCAGTGTACGCCCGAGGAGTGAAGGAGAACAGATATGTAGTACGGAATTAGTTCTTTGCGCTGATGCTCTTGACTTCTCTTAGATGTTTTGTCTGTTCTATTTGGTTTCCTATAATTTGACTTAACCTTCGTGAACTGAAGATGGTTTAGAGTGCGGTATGTGAGAGGGAGTGTGGCGTTTGATGGTGGATGGGTTGACTTATGCGGGCGGTGCACCGAGTTGAAATTCTTTGGCACGGCTTCGGGTATGATTGGATGGGGCGGGTGTGTATGGCTTGTTGGGAGGGGCGGCATGGCAGGATGTGGGGACTCGAGGTTTCTGGAATGTGGTGAAATATATCTGATCATGTGAAATCACTCGAAGGTTGGGATGGTATGGAATGTTGAGAGGTAAGGTACGCTATGTGAGGTATCCCCTGAGTGCTACTTATTGGATATCGCTCTAGAGTTCCAGAGAACCTGAGTCAAAGGGTTGGGGGGTGGAAATCGTGGCTTATTCGCTGTGGGATTGCGATTGAAGAGTTTTTAGTGCTTAGCGTCGAGGAGTTGAAATAATAGTTCAGTCTACCATGCAGATTGGAAGCTAGTGATTTGGGAGCTTTATATGGACTCGTCATGCATGTAGGGTAGCTAGAGCATTTCATTCCATAGCTATTAGACCCGCCTCCAAACTATAATAAAGTTAGAGGATCTCGTGAGTGAGGTGGGTGTTGACTGTATTCTCGAATTTAGACGCATTTCCCCTATACGATACCCAAGTGGCGCCTGGGGGATAGCTTAAGATGCTAAGATATATTATTATTGCGCTCAATCACGCGGTGGCTTGAGCACAAGAAATCTAGCATAAACAGTTATTTGCTACTGAAGCCTCAGGCCAACGATACAACAACACCTAAAGGCAGCGCCTCCATCTAGAGAGGCCCTAAAAGTCGGTCGAGACATTCGAGAATTCGCCCTTCTCCAACTTGGTCTTCCAGAACACAGGGTTGGTATCCGTGAAGCCATGCCTTGTCCATCCCTCCTCCTTAACATGATAGAGGTTTATCGAACCGCCAGAGTATGCATCCTGTCATTCAATCAGCTGCCGTCCTCCACCAAACGTCCCAGGAAGGCACTTACCCTATGGGTAGCTGCTAGGATACTCCTCGAGCCCAGTGCCAATGCCTCTTCAGTGCTAAGATCGTAGTCGTATTCCCTGTCCAGAACACCATAGGCGAATGTTTGACCACTACCAACGCAGAAGAGATTTCCGGCAAGACGGGTTCCATCCGAGTCAATATAATAGAGCGCTGGGCCTTCAAGGGCAGTGACACCAGCAATCATAGTTCCCATGGATAGGCCCATTCCCTTGTAGGTGTAGACAAGGTTGGACAGGATTTTGGAGGCAGCGGCGACGGAGATACGGCGCTTGTGACGGAGCTCGTGAAGTCTGCATTCCACACCGAGATAACCAAGCCAGTATTGACAATCTGCTGCTCCTCCGGCCATAGTTCCGAGCATTTTGTCACTGATGGAGTTAGCGCTGGAGATGGTTTTCTCATCTAGGTAACTGGTAGGGAAAGATCAGATATTACTTAATCTCGATAACCTTCTTAACAGTCTGCGAAGAGATCCAGCTTCCCTGGGTCGCGCGGGAATCTGTAGCTACAATGATTCCACCTTGGAATCTGAAGGCAAGGGTAGTAGTTCCATGGGCGAGCTTAATCGGGCAGTCGGGGTTCGAATAATCGTCCGTCAGAGCACGCAGAAAACCTGTGGGCTATCATCAGTTGATAAATGCTCCCAAAATCTCCAATAATAGCTTAGACACCGAAAATATGTACCTGGGCGATGGGGGGTAGAGAGAAGTTATGTTTGAGCGATGGCTTTGTAGTGATAAGCTTCGGGATCTCTTCGTCCCCGCCACAGAACTCGTCGTCATGAGGGGAGGTGTATTTGGCGATGATGTCGTCCATGATGAAGGTTTAGGGGAAACTACAGAGACTGATGAGGGGTATTGGAGGGGCGGTGGGGGGTTGACTGGAGGATGGAGATATTGATGGTTGACGGGGATGATTGATAGTGGGGGGAGGTTGAAGGTGGAAGTCTACAGTACAGCAACACCCACTGAGGTATCTGTCTTAGGTCACACATGCGAGTAACAACCCTTGTTTGAGCCTCACATTGAAACTCATCAATTTTTAAAATAAGATAGAATTGAGCAGTGCCAAACATTGATGGAACCCGGTACGAAATTAAAAACGTCTCAGGTAAGCAGATACTGAGAGCCCTAATCAGAGGCATGATCTAACTACTTGATTTATGCGTGACATTCCTTAGAGGTCATGTGACAAGCAGTTATTAATCCGGCATTTGCGTGATGTTTCGTGGCACAGATGGCCACACCTCCACAGTTCATTGTCGCTGAAAATCTTCCCCGCCACTTCAAACATCCACTCTGATCATCAGCCTCCCTACTAATACTCAGCGCTATCACGATCACAACCACAAAGACTTCATATAAAATGCCAGATATCGCATCTTCGTAAGTCGTCAATTCCGGCTACTAGGTCATCATCATTATTTCTCTCGCTAACAAAGAGCAGAAGAGCAAACTGGGCCGACGACGAGGAATTTGATGATCCATCCGTTCTCCCTCCCCAGCAAGTTATTAACAACGCCGACGGTACAAAAACAATCATAACCTACCGCTTCAACGATAATGGCAAGAAAGTGAAGACCACCCGCAAGATTCGCACCACCATCGTCAAAGAGCAGGTCAATCCCCGTGTTGCTGAGAGGAAAGAATGGGCAAAATTCGGAGCTGAGAAGGGACACAGCCGTGGCCCGGATCTTTCCACCACCTCTGTTGGAGAAAACATCATCTTCCGCCCATCGACTAACTGGAAATCTACCTCTAAGGAGGACAACACCGAGGAGAACAAGCTGAAAGAGCAGCTTAAGGATAAGAAGGTTGCTTGTCGTATCTGTAGGGGAGACCATTTCACGGCTAGGTGTCCGTTCAAGGATACTCTGCCGCCTCTTGACGATGCAGCCGCTCCTGCTGCTGATGAAAGCCCTGCCCCAGATGGCCCTGGTGCTATTGGTGGTAGCGGTGGCGGGTCTTACGTTGCGCCTCATCTACGTGGAAAGAAGGGTGCTGGAGAGTCTATGCCTGGAGCTGGTGGCTCTTATAAGGACAGGGACGATCTCGCCACTCTCAGAGTTACCAACGTCTCCGAATTCGCCGAGGAGCAGGATTTGAGGGACATGTTTGAGAGATTCGGAAGGGTCACAAGAGTTTTCTTGGCTAAGGACAGGGAAACCAATAGGGCGAAAGGATTTGCCTTCATCAGTTATGTTGACCGATCTGATGCTGCAAAAGCTTGTGAAAGGATGGACGGATGTAAGTTACTGCTCTTCCTCCAAGCAGCCTCGCCTCAATACTAATCGCTGGACAGTTGGTTATGGGCATTTGATCTTGAGGGTGGAGTTCGCGAAGAGGTCTTAAGTTGGAAAACAAAATTGGGGGGTTAGTTTTCTTTTTTCTCTTTTTCGAGTAACCAGGTCATTTCAATAAAAAGTTCGCTATAAATTTTCTAACGGTCATCTCAATTTTCGATTTTGATGGGCTTCTATAGTGTTTAATTTCCATCAAGGACTTGATAGTATCCTATTGGTGTAGTTAGAGCACATTATCAAACAGTGCATCTTACTATAATAGAACACGTTTTACTATACCGTACTCCACCATTTAGCCCCTCATTTATCCAAGCAGCACTTGATGGTCTCCTTTTAGCATTAATTTTGTTGATCAACCTACTCTAGGTTAGCGCAGCACCGGCTCCCTCAATAGCGAGAACCAGTGTATTGCCATGCAGCAGACTCCCAGCCCAGCACAACAAATGTCTCGGGTGTGAGACTTCCCTTTCTCATATCTAGGGGCTTCCCTTTAGGAAAGGGTATCTCTAGCGAATGTAATGTCCCCGACGAAGCATCAGCCCTGTTTCACGAAGGCTCTCTTCTGTATTACGGTTTCTTATACCGGGAGTCCACTAAAGCCCCTATCCGAAGTATTCTGCACGGTTAGTGTAAGCCTTGCGTGCAGAAGCCTTCCCTGAACTCTCCCAAGAGCTGCTAGAGCCCAGCCAGCCACAGGCTGTATCCACCAGGAGCCATTTAGCCTTTTTGAAATGTAGAATCGGACGGGAGTGTGGTGCTTATGCACATCTCAAGAAGAGGAACAGCTAGGTTTACCTGGACGGAGAAAAGGACATCTTGAGGAGCATGCTATCTTCTTATGTCAGATGCTTGTGCGGGGAATCACCACATCCTATAACTTTCCTTTCCTAGTTCTAGATGGTACAGTACCTCGAACAGTCATGCCCCTCTCTCGACGTCCGGGATAGTAACCCCAACTCAAAACTAGTTGTACTCGTATACCCATCCTCGATTAAGATTTCAAGAAAAGTCCAAAGTTCGAGCGGAATGCAATTCTCTAAACACCGCATCCCCAGTCACACAGCCGGGTCTTTACTGTAAGTGCGAGGGTGAAGGAACAAGGTTTCAGTCAATCGCCATAAGCACTCGAGTGCCGTATCCACCGTACTTTATTACCGTGTTATATTATACCACCTGCCACTCCATGAAGAGGGCATTGGCCAACTATGATACAACTTAAACTTCTGCTCTAAAGAGCTATACATTAGCACTTTATGGAAGTGGTATCATAGCCACTCTGATGCTTGTATCACCAATCCACAGCGGTACCTACTCTATCATACAAGCTAAACACCACCTACTGGTACACCCGTACCAAACTTTCCGCCCAAGCACAGAAACCTAATACCAAGCAAAGCACGAGGATACAGCCTAATACCAATCGGCGAGCGCTTCCACCAAAAATACCAGGCTTGCCAAATGCATCCATCCCCTCCACCCACTGAATCATAACCAACGATACAGCCTTCCGGACTGAAAAAGCATAACTTAGCCCACAGCAGGGCGCAAATTTTTTAAAATACTAATGGGTGGCTTATAATACTACCGGTGGTGGGTAATACCGGTATGCGGTATCTTGCATCAAATTGTATCCACCAAGTTAAACCTTACTCCTGAAGAATCATTTGAGCCGAGACAATTCTCCCTTTTTTGGTTGAATGAGTTGCGGGGCTATCAGGAGCCTTGCAGGAAGGGGCCTAGGGCTACGATTTAGTTACGCAAGAGGTCATGGGGTGGGAGGCTTTAGGTTTAAGGTTTTAGACGTTCCGGGTTACTGCTGTAGGTTTTTGGAGAGGGCCCTGACATCTATTAGATTAGGTTCATTGTAGCCTGCTGTAGATAAGGCTAGAGTCGGGAATAATTTGCGGAAGGGGATTTTAAGCAGCTTAGGCCTCCATAGAATGTCGTGCTCGGGAGCAGGCGACTACAGTGCCGGTAGTATGAGGGCTCTTTATTGCTCGAGAAGGTGGCAGCATCAGCTATTTCCACAAGACATCGCCGTGCTCGGGCGTTGAGAGATAAGGCTTCCACTTCTAGTCAGGTAGAAATTCGTTCCGGTGACACCACCAAATTTTTAGTAATGATTTTACACCTAAATCGAATGCCCCCAGCTTGTCGAGAAACCGCTTTCACCGATGCCCAACCCCCACGAATCCCGGATCTCCTATCCACCGGCGATAACATAACTAATTCACAGAGCCCGAAATCCTCCTCTCACTCCTAAAGCCTCGCGTCCCAGATACCGAGTAGTAGTAGCACCTGACCAGCCTACATGAACCTCCCAGCCTTAACTTACTAGTAGCCTACTGGAATCGCCCCAGTCCGCATTCGCATTTCTAATTCCCATTATCAGTAGCCTACTATCCGTACTCGAGCACGTGTGCGCCCCTTACATCAACAGGATCCTGCAACCGTCCACAACAAAAGGCAGAATCCGGAAGACCCCCGACCCACTGACGCAAACTCCCGCGTGCCACCGCCTCACCTTGGCCAGGCGGTGGTCCAAAAACGATCTCGCCCAAAACAGAAAATACTGGCTCTCTTCGCTCCCATATTCTCGTTAGAAAAAGTGTCAGTTCAGTTCAACTTAGAATAAGTAGAGGCGTGGGGGGGTAGTTTCAAGCCATCCGCTAAACCAAAAAGTGCCCATTTGATGTCATTTAGGCTTCCGAAAGCAAAGAAAATGATGATTGTGCAGTTTAGGGCCCTCTGAAAAATCCCTATTCTGGCCTTGTTGGTGCCCTGAGGCTAGCCCCCCATGCTCTCTCTCTACTTACTCTGAGTTGAACTCAACTGAGAGGACTTTTTCTAACGAGAATAAAACCAAGTACCGGTACCTGCAACTTTCAAGACAAGCCTTGTCGTTGTGGTTTCCAAGGTTATGCTCGAGTTGGTTGGTGCAAGGGATAAAAAACGCTAATCCCTCTCGGGAATAGACTAGGTGAATGATCAGAGGTGTGCCAAGATTAGGTTTGGCCGAATCTTTTTTGTAATTACGACACAATGATGTCACTCGTCATCACTTTTCATCGCTTCCCACCAGCGGGCCATGGACGCATCAGGGTGCCGGCCGCTTGCGACCATGCTTTATGAGTATCTTCCAGGAACGGGGGGTAGAATTCTATGACGTTTGATGTCTTGTCCAAGTAGGAGAGAAACTCTGGATCTGTAGATGAATTGATGTGGTAGAATAACTTAGCTGGTTTGCGGTGAGAGGAATCGTTATTTAAAGGGCCGTGAAGGCCGACATTGTATCCACTTTTCCACATACACAACCAGGTTGCCTTCACCGAACACTATCTTCATCGAACACTATCAATCAAACAATCTTACTTTTCAAAAAAAACCTCTCCCAAAACAAACACCAATCAACATGTCTGACGCTCACCGCAAAGACTTCTCCACCAAGGCCAAGGAGGAAATCGTTCGCCTTCCCCCATCTCCTTCTGTACCTCTCTACAGTTAGTACGTTTAGCTAATTACGATATCCACAGACTCCTGACTCCTCCAAGTCCACCTTGGACCGTACCAAAGAGAGCATTACCGACTTCGCCGACAAGATCGTTGGTGGCGCCCAGAGCGACCACCACAAGGGTAATACACAAGAGGTTTTCGACAAGACCCGCCGTGAGAAGGACCACCAGGAGGGCAACAGCGGCGGTCTTTTGGACAAGGTTTGTCTCACATGCCACTATCGGTTTGAGGAACGAGGAGCTAATAGATGTGATATTAGACCAAGGGCACCCTCGGCGCTGACAGGCACTAAACACATGCGACTCGCGATCTTTCTTTGATGGATTCGCTTTCGGGTTTTTGGAGTTCTTAGGGATACCTGTGATGGATTTGAGTGTGTGAGTGTGTTAGGGCTAGTGGGATTCGGTCTTTGTTAGCTTTTAATATATCTCGTACAAGTAGAGAATGGGTTTTCTGTGCGAACTTGTGAAGTGAAACCTTCAAGTGAAAAGTGTAAATTTTCTCAGAGTCTCCGTCTCCCGTACCTAGTAATCCTCTCATTACTAGATTTCAATGATAGATATGAAATTCCAGTATGGTCCGGTAAATACTTCCCTGGAGAGAATCTACCACGATATTAGGGGACTTTTGGGTTGTTTGGCCACTGATTCCTTGCACCGCACGGGCTACTAATACCGGTGGTTCAAGCGCTTGAAAGGGTACTGTACAAGGGGGTTTGGCTGCATTGCCCGGACCAGCAAGAGAGTGAATGAGGTCTAAAGATGAAACATGCCATCGAGCTTCTAGGGGTAACTTATTAGACTATAGAGTTTCCTACCAAACCCTGGGTACCGGCACTAACCAGAACATCACACTGGATAGATAGCCCTTCGGGATATATCCCCCATAGATCCTCTCCAAGTAGGTTCCCCCAAGTGACAAAGTCCCTGCCGCAGTCATCCCCAGCCATGGAACACCCATATCAGTTTCAGGAACCTGCAATACCTTAACAGTATAATAGACATATCAACCCCCTCTTTCTCGAAGTGGGAAAGCCCCTTACCCCTAGATACCTATCCCGGCATTTTTAGGTGCCATACGTGATTCTGCCTAATTTACCCTGCCCACCTAACAACGTCGGAGTCCAAGCAGCCAGACTTCATGCGCTATCACTCGATATTCCACCCAAAAGATATAGAATTCCAACGATTGAGATTCGGCACTTGTCCAAGACGGCACGATCCCGCCATTGGAGAGTTGTGCAACCCGGAGGCTAGGCAAAAGCTCGGAGCACAGTGCCGTGCGCAACCAAGTGACAATTAAGTAGAAATGACTGGGGGCTATTTCGTATGCCTAAATAATGGATAGTGTAGAAAACAAACCACCAGCAAAACTAGCAGAGAATTGAACAAAATCTTACAATACCGAATATTCAATTTTTGTTTCAACTCCTTGCTTGCAATCTATATTACCCCTTCATAGTTATCTGCTACATAGTAGAACATATTCTCTGAACAACCTCAATACTACTGTTCAATCCCTTCATCTTCCTTAAACTTACCATGTGCACAAGGAGGAATTAACTAGAATCTGGAACTAGCATATGCAGGAAACTTTGCCAGTAGTGAGAGGATCATTGGAAGGAACCAAGAGGACTAGGAGGAAAATTTAACCTGTATTCCTACTAGGTAGCAATGCATAGCATTAATCATTCCTTCAAGCAGCAATGATTTCAGATTTTAGGCTGGCATAAGGTCAAAATCCACAACACCAAATATATTTTCTGTGTAAGCAGGGGCTATTGATTTTTCAAATTTCCATTAGATCTAAAAACAAACAAACCCAGAACAGCAAGGTGTATTCCTATGTACCTTATACAAATCTTTTAAAAAATTTTCCAGAGAAGCGAATAATCTGGTAGAGTGAGGCCCAGGACAACGAGGTGCGACTATAAACCGATCCCGGGGGATAAGCGAAGTGCAGGTATCTCCGGGGGATTTGGGTCCTGCGTGGGGATGCGAAAGGTACAGGGGGTTTTTTTCCCAATAATGTTGGTATCATAGCTGTGGAGCCTTTCCAATTTGAAAACCATTGAATTTCTGGTGCACGTTTTGAATGGCACGCACTATACTCGTAATAGGGGGCGAAAAATCCGTATTTATTTGGGTGCCCGTACAAATCACGGCCTCCTATTTCTGAATACAAGTGCCCGGAAAAATATTTTTGTACAAGACAGGGTTGTTAACCAGGAAAATAGCCCTTGCTTTGTAGGAAAACATCTCCCCTAACAATTGTACTTCTTGCCTGTTACGAGTATGGTCGGGTATAGCCTGGGCAAGGAGATAGCGTCACATGATGGCTGATTTTGGATGTATCATACTATACTGTGCTGGTATGTTGAGGCAGAGTACAGGCATGAGATGCGTAGGCCATGGTTGTAGACTTACCTATAGTAGCCTTTATTTTCAAAGACATTCAGCAAGGTTTTGTCATTTTCTCCAATTCCAAGTTTTTGTACGTAAAGTACGGGGACAAAGCTTTTCGACCGGCGCAGCGACGGCAACCCCACTCCCACCATACATTTATTACCTATACAACCACAACTGCTTAGAATGAACTGAAAATCTATGTACATATCCAGTAGATATAAGAAAACTTCCATCTAAAATTTTAGAGAAAAAAA
>Ga0307507_10005159_pt1 | contig 21849 bp, 4 predicted proteins | sample 7_EM_MG_FD_207223 | JGI IMG/M metagenome (GOLD analysis project Ga0307507, IMG submission 207223) | Populus trichocarpa ectomycorrhiza microbial communities from riparian zone in the Pacific Northwest, United States - 7_EM | ecosystem: Host-associated > Plants > Roots > Unclassified | place... | reverse complement strand
TCCTTCTCTAGCTTATCCAGAGCTAGGGTTCACTACGTCCTAGCTAGGCCTTGCCGATTGATTGCTGTATATAGTTGTGTCCCGTATCTTGACCACCCCCTGTATGCTATCTCTTATAGACCATTGCTATATACGCCATGCCTCCCCCCCCCTAAGGCCTATCGAGGATGTAAGGGGGATTCATCCGTTCTACCATCCTAATACTGAAAGCTGAAAGCGGGATGTGTATACCTGGGTATCTTTTGTGCCTAGGCCCCAGTCACTAGGCCCTCTCTAGGGGCACCACTCCGTCGAGAGGAGACAAGGAAAACCATACGGGGTTGTATCCGGCTATCGCTTTAGTAGTATTACGGCAGTACGGCGAGTGACCGCATGCTCCGCGGGCGATCGCCCTGGGGGTTAGGAGGGGCCGTATATTGGCTCATTCGTTCGTTCGTTCGTTCGCGCTTATCTGTTCGTCGATGTGAGGTCGTTGATGCTTTCCATCAGGGTTTTTGGGGATGTTATCAAAAACTGCTCATCCATATTGGATCGTACAGGTGCCCTGGATAGAACAGTGTAGTAGTCGTCGTACTGTAGAGGGCCAACAGTAGTGGTTTTCAAGATCTCACCATCCGAAAATTTTTCACCACCGCCCTCGACGCCTACAACCACCACCAGGTCCTGTCCGCACGCTGTGCGACGTCTCTGCGTTGGCTCTGGATCTGAACTTCGAAGACCAGGTTCGTAGCCGTCACCACGTACAGGTGCAGAGTCCGATTTCGACGGCCTAAAGATTTAATTACCTAAAGAGCCTATTACATCGAATAAAGTATTAATAACTATTAGTGGGGGCTTAGTAGAGCCAGTTAAAGTTAAAATACACAATCTAAAATATTCGTTTCTTACTAAAGCGAGGCCTATAAGCTCTTAGACGCTCCGCAGAAGATTTTATTAGGTGATAGGGGGTACGTAGGGGGCTGAAACTAGTGCGCTATTCTAATTGGTCTAGGAGTTAGCAGGAATTAGGACACTATTTTAATTAGCTTAGGAGTTTTAGAGGGCCTATGCGTTATCCTGTGTTATGGAACAAATCTTCTACGGAGTGTCTGATTTATGAGATAACCTAAATGCCACCTTATTTTTTTTAATCTTTCTTTACCCTCCCTACCTAGGGAGGCACCAGAACGGCAGCCAGCAGAGGACTGTGACTAGAACCAGACGACGATCGTTCGAACAACCAGCCAGCGAACACTACGAACGATTCAATCGATTGAATCGGACCAGAGCCTTGATATTAGCCTACTACCAAATCAAATCGAATTAAGGCTTCCTAGGGAGGTACCCTAGACAACCACCGTTTGAATGTACAGCTAGCTAACGCCCGTAGAGAATAATTCGAATCAATACAATTAATCGATCAATTGAATTAATTGGAGCCTTTAATTGGGCCAACCTCTTCCCCGAATCGAATTAGATACCAAAGACAGATACAGATAATAGGCATAGACGGTAGGCATAGATAGGTAGGCACAGACAGGTAGGCATAGGCAGGCAAGCAGGCAGGCAGGTAGGTGTTAGATAATCTGTATTCTCTAAAGGCGTGGGTCACATACACGAGTTACGTGCACGGAGCACGTGCATTGTAAAATCTCTTTGTAGCTCGAAGCTCTAGGGCCCCCAAGACACGTCACTCAAGACACGATACCAGATCATCAATGAACTCATCTATTTAAACTTTGTGACAGTTATAAGCCCGGTCCACCAACTTAAGAAGCTAGTCAGCTATTACTTAATTATTTAAAGAAATTCTACCTTATCGTTAGACTCTGACACCTTATCATTAAGGACGTAGACTCTGATAGAAATCCTACCTCAAGTGTTATAGGATGATTCTAACACGAACCTTCCACGAGATTCTACGAGATTCTATGAGATTCCATATTAATCGTCACAGGACGACCCTGATGATAAGGACAATCCTGATGATAAGGACAATCCTAATGATAAAATACCATCACAATTCCTCCTTTGCCTATTAGTAAAATGACTCTACTAACGTTAAGTTTATTAACCATGATTATTCTTAATAAACTAGAAGACTAGGAGTAATAGATCTGGTAACTATAAGCCCTTATAGACAAACGAATTTGGGCCTACGTTAACCTAAATAATATAGTACCTTAACGAGCTCTACTATAAGAACCAGCCTATCCAGAAGTTACTAATTTTAATAAGAATGCAACCTTATATGTATAGCTCTTAATGAATTAACAGAAAGCATACAAAAATAGTAGATAATACTATAACTAGGATATAAAGTATTTCCTAAAATAGGAAGAGTATCTGCAATAGATACGCACCTAGATTACGTCTATAGTATTAATTTAGAAGAAGCTACTACTTAACCTTTCCCTTACAGTTAAAGAATGGCTGATTTGTTTAAAAGAAGACACTAAGCCCTTAAAGAACTTTATAATAAGGAAGGTACAGCTGTAGTATATAGAGTTACCTAAGGGGCTTAAGCAGATAAAGGTTACCCAGTAGCTTAACTAATGGGAGCATACGATAAAGATAGTAGAGAAGTATAATCTTCTATAGATAACTAATAGGATCTGGCTAATGGACCTTATAAATGCAATATGACCTATAAGCGAAACCTATTTTGTTCTGTATATAAAGCAGGCAAATGATACTAAAAAGGCTCCCTTATTAGAATACCGTAAAGTAGTAATAGAGCTACAAGAAGCATTCCAAACCCTTTTTAAAGCCGTACCTATAATAGCAAGAGGGAGTGTATTTAATATAGACTTCGTAGGAGAGCCTAAAGAGGGTATCTCTATTGCTACTAAAGTCTAAAAAGGAAAAGGGAATAACTTATCTCGTAGCCAAAAAAGGGTAGGTATAAATTTAACTAAAGAGATGTCTTCTAAAAGGTTAAAGAACCTTAAATGCCTAGTATATAATATAAGGGGACATACCCTTCCTAACTATTAGTATCTATTTAAGAGTAAAAGGCCTGAGGGATTTAAAGCCGTAGGTATATATATAAAAAGGGTACTTATAAAGGTAGAGTAAGATAAGGATCTAGCTGCCTAAGTAGAATAACTTAAGCTTAAGAAATTAAAGGTTAATAAAGCTTAATAATAATAGGAGATAGTTAAGATTAAGGGAGAAGCTAATACGATATTCCTAGAATTGTATTATACTGGTTAACTCTATCTATTAAAGCTATTAATTATTCTTAACTTAGGAACCACTCTTTATATCTTTAATAACCTCTCTTGTTTTTATAATTTTAGGAAAGCTCTAAAATACAAATATATCATTACCGGCAGCTTAGAAGTGCCTATACTAGGTTACGGCAATGTCACTATCTAGGTCATAAAACTAGACAAGAGTAAGGAAATCCTATATCTTAAGGACGTTACCTTTTATACGGACTTTAATACGAATCTAGTGTTGTTCCGTCTACTTTAAAAATAAGGGTTCTACTAGGACAATAAAGGAGATAATAATCTACTAGTTTGGAAGGATGACACAATCTTATATTAAATAGAAGAATGTTATAGATAATAGACTATTAAATACGTCTAACTAGGAAGTCTATTAGCATTTAATATAAGCCAACTACTACGCTGCTAATGGAAGTGTAGAGCATTGTTAAGAGACACTTATTTAAATTTAAAAGGTGATGTGTATCTATGGTATCTGCGTCTAGGTTATCTAGGACCTATAAGCCTTTATTATCTAGGTCTTAACGCCCTAGGAGTTAAGCTTTAAGGCCCTAAGATGATGGAATGTTAATACTGCAGTCTCGCTAAAATTAAGCGTTAGGTCTTAAGAAGGTTCTTAGAATAGAAAATTAATAAACCCTATTTTAACCTCTATATTAACTGGACTGACCTCAAGGAAGCGCATACTGGATTTGTATAAGTTATACTTATCTATAATACCTTCTTAGGAAGATCCTTCCCGTATTTTATAATAACGCATGGCAAGGAGAAGGAGACACTATAAGTACTTAAAGATTTTATCTAATAGATTCGTCTGAGGTATAACCTTAAAGTTAACACTATTAGATTAGATAACAAGCTAGGGAGAAGAAAAACCCTTAAATAGCTATAGACGTAAGGGATTACATTTAAGCCTTTAGCGCTATATACTTAAGCTCAGAACGGTACCGCCAAACGCTTAGGGGGTGTAATTATTAAGAGAGTATAAGTAATAAGAATTGCTGCTAATCTACTATATAACCTATGGAACGAGATAGTTAACTATATAGTCTACCTTTAAGATTAAACGCCATGGGAAAGCAATAATTGGAAATTACTCTATAAGAGGTTCTATACCTTCCTAGCTAATAGGTTAAGAAAGCTGTAACTAGCGCACCTAAAAGCCTACGGCTATAGGGTATATGTGATAACGTTAAATGCCTAGCTAAAGAAGAAAAGGCTAAGTAAGCTAGATCTGCGAGCCTATATTAGCTACCTTATTAGCTATAACTCTACTAATATCTATAGGATCTGGATCCTATATAAAGATATTATTATCTCTACTAGGGACGTTATCTTTAATAAAAAGACGTTCTTTAACGGCAAGTGAATGGACATCTTAAAGGACCTATACGCTAAATTAGATATGCTAATTAAGAAGATTTAACTTCCTAATACCCTAACTAAGAATAAGGTCCTTCTGGAAGACAATAAAGAAATATTTAAACCGTTAATTTAAGAGGAAGACGATGATGATGTTAATAAGCCAGTTTAAACCTTTAATAAGTTAGCAGATCTTGAGCTTGTAAAAGCTCTTAAAGATGCGTACTATACACCACCTCTAATAGAAGAAGACGAAGAATCTCTATATGCCTTTTACGTTGAGTATTCTATAAAGTTAGGTGTATAAGGTACTAATTAAGACGTCGCTTATTAAGTAGGAGATGTGTTTAATACTTAGGGGGTATCCAATAACTTAGTCAAAGACTCGTTTAAGAAAGCTAGTAATAATAGGTTTAAAGACTTTGTTGCTAAAAGGATTACGTCAGCCTATTACGGCGCCTTCTTAGCAGGAAGGAAGTTTAACCTTAATAGTTAACTTAATAACAGCAAGCTGAAATTAGGCAGAATATGCGATATTAGATTATATAGGAAGAACCTACCTCTGCTACCTTAGTTAATCTAGGACCTTAATACGTATCCTCTTTAAGATTAGTTCTAAGAGGCTTAATGAGCCTATCTCTAATCTTATTATTAAATAAGGTCGTTTTAAGAAATAGAAAAGAAGTATGTAAAGGGACAGCAGATCCTTAGCTTAATATAAGTGTTTATCTATAAGACAGACAAGCATGGATTTCTCTAGAAATATAAGGCACGCTTAGTAGTATACGGAAATTAATAGGCCCCAGGAGACCTACCTATAAGAGCTACTATATTAGCTAGTACAACCTTTTGAACCCTTATGGCAATTACCGCAAAATTTGACCTGGAGATAATATAGATAGATGCAGTTAATGCGTTTATCTATTGCGATCTTGATAAGGTTGTCTATATAAAGCTACTGCTAGGGTTTAATAAAGGAAAGACAGACAAAGTACTGCGCTTAAGAAAAGCCTTATACGGACTATAATAATTACCACTATTATAGTAGAAGAATCTCATAAGCTTGTTAAATAAATTGGGCTTTAAAGAGGTACCTTAGGAGCCGTATATTATGCTAAAAGGTGGAATAGTCGTCTTCTTCTATGTTAATGATATTGTCTTCTGCTACTAAAAGATAGATAAGAAGAAAGCTTAAGAAGTAATTAAGGAGCTATACAAAGAATATTAGATAAGTATCCTTAGCGAGCTAAAATGGTTCCTAGGAATCTATGTGCTATGTAATTATAGCTAGAGGCTTTTATAGCTATCCCAGAAAGCCTATATTAAGAAGATAGCTAATTAGTATAAGATAGATCTTATAGGGAGTCTTCTAGACACTCCTATGGCAGAATCTAAACTCCTCCCTACTAATTACTAATCAATCCGTTTAATGCTTTTGTCCCCTAATATAGACCTACTAGTCCATCCTATATCCCTACCAAGAGAAGCAGCTTCTATGATACTATATTAGAGAAAAATAGGTTTAATACTTTATGCAGCCACTATAACGCGTCCGGATATTGCTTTTGCAGTATTATAGCTAGCAAGGTTTAATTAGAACCCAAGCCAAGAGCACTATTAAGTGGTAGACAGAGTAATCCAGTACCTATATAGTATAAGGAGCAGAGTAATCTACTATAGAGGAGACAAGGAAGGAACAAATGGTAAAGGGAGAGACAAAGGAATACGCAATAAAGGACAAGACGATAGAAGAGACGGTAGAGGTAAAGCGCAATCATTTATCTATGCCAGTAATATATTATTCGCGGACAACTCCATTGACAGAAAGAGCTCGTAAGGATATATTATAAAGCTATTTAGGGGGCCGATCGCCTGGAGAGCAAATAAGCAGGGTATAGTAATAATGTTAAGCATAGAAGCCAAATTGTTAGCCCTATTATAGATAGTAAAGGAAGCTATCTTTATTAGTAGGCTATTTAAAGCAATAATATTACGCCTAAACGAGCCCTTAATTATTAAATGCGACAATACGCAGACGCTCTAACTAATTACAGAAGACATGGTAAAGCTAATTATAAAGCTCTGATATATTAATATCTATTAACACTAGCTACGTTAGGAATACGCAATAAGACGAGTATGATTTTAATAGATAGTAATAAAGGAGATGATTACTGATGGACTTACAAAGGCCCTGCCCAAGTAGAGGTTTTAAAGCTTCGTTAATATAATCAGGATAGTGGATATTAAGGAGCAGCTAGATAAGGAGAAGCAACTAGAGGACCTAAGGGACAGTATTAAAGCAAGACGGAAGGATTTAGATAAGATTACGGTTTAATTAACTTATTAATGGACATAAGAAGGTGGCTAGCTTTAACCTCAAAGAGCTTAAAGCTAAGGGGGTGTGTTAGATAATCTGTATTCTCTAAAGGCGTGGGTCACGTGCACGAGTCACGTGCACGGAGCACGTGCATTGTAAAATCTCTTCGTAGCTCGAAGCTCTAGGGCCCCCAAGACACGTCACTCAAGACACGATACCAGATCATCAATGAACTCATCTATTTAAACTTCGTGACAGCAGGCAGGTAGGCAGGTAGGTAGGCAGGCAGGTAGGCAGGCAGGCAGGCAGGCAGGCAGGTAGGCAGGCAGGCAGGTAGGCAGGCAGGCAGGCAGGTAGGCAGGCAGGCAGGCGGGCAGGTAGGCGGGCAGGCAGGTGCTAGGCCTAGTTAGGAAATTAGTACACGGCCGGTAAATCGTTAGAAACACCGCTAATTGCCGATTTGGAGCCTCTACGAGAGGCTTCCCGCTTATCTTAATTAATTGCTTAATACCCTTTTTTAAATTTTTTAAATTTGTTATTATTTTTATATAAATATTACAGTTATAGAAAATATTATAACTATTATAGTAAAAAGATACATTATAATTTTTAAAAAAAATATTATTAATGTTGCTAATGTTGCTAATATTGCTAATATTGCTAACGTTGCTAATGTTACTAATGGGGCCCCAGGCTAGCCCCGGGCTAGCGTAAAGAAGTGTATATAAGTAAATTAGCGGATCCAGCTAAAATGACCCCAGGCTGGCCCCGGGCTAGCCCTACGCTAGCCCCTACTACCCTCCCGTTTTCCTAACGTAGAATTAGATACCTCCTCCTAGCTTCTTAGTAAGGAGGATAGGGGTAGCTGCTAGGGATATACTAGGACGAATAAATCCTTTATTAAGGTGCTTGTTAATATACTTTTTAATAACTAGAAGTTCGTCTTTTAATATTAGATAGGATCTTTTATAGAGTAGCGTTTTTCCTTATTTAATATTAATAGTATAGTTATTAGGTTAATATAGGGGGAGTATATCTACGCCCTTTTATAAGTATATATTAATAAAGTTATAGTACCTCTTAGGGAGGAGCTTGTAGAGTTCCTTATTAGTAAATTCTTTTTTAAGCTTTATAAATTTCTTAAAGTCTAAAGGTAAAAGTCCGTAGAGTTCCACAGGGGCATTATCTTCTAAAAGATTAACTATATCTATCCTATTACTGTAGAGGACGTAGTTCTATTCTTTATTAAGCTTATATAGTTGTAATTAGGAAGCTATAGTAACGGTCTAGCCTTTCCTACGTGCTATATAGTAGAAGGCCGCAGCACTTATATAGTAGCAGTTGGTTATAGGTAGGGTAATAAGGGGTTTCTTAGGTTGATATCCTAGGGAGTAAATAAAGGCGGTTAGGCTATGCCCTAGGCAAGTCTTCCTGCAGTATTTAGAGTTAAAGGTTGCTTCTCTCTTTTTCCAGTTAATAATAGGGTTGTATTATTTAAGCTAGTTTGTTTTAAGGATAATAGGGTAGTTAGTAAGTAGTATAATATAGGCCTAAAGCTCTTTCTGGTGCCCGTTTATATCTAGGTAGAGTTGTGCTATATAGGTAATCTGTAACAGTTCACCAGCACTACGCTAAGACACAAGACCGTCGCCTAAGAGGCTCTGAGACACAATCGACGCTACCCTCGTATATCTTGGATACGGTTAAATATTGAGTCATAGACTACGGAGTTCCGGGTCTACTTTTATGTATTTAGTTCACTTAATTTCTATAGATTTAGAATTAAGTCGCTTATTTAATTCTCCTACACTTACACTGTTATAGTTATAAGTCCGGATTGCACTACCTACTAACCAATTAATCTACTACTTCTACCACCTTTGCAAGTGTCTTAAGCTTCTTTACCTACTAAATAAATGGACGGTCGTACCTAACCAATAAACATACCCAATAGACGAACGAACTAATGAATTAAAAAACGTTAAAATAAGGTTTCGCCAAGACGCTAACCTAGGACCCTGCTTAACCTATTAAAATTCTAAAAATAATAACCAATATAGATGGACCTTATTTAAAATTTAACCTTATCCTTAAAAAGCCATCTAATTAGATATAATAGTTCTTTATTATTTAAGATACTACTAAAACAAATAATATATAGCAATACATTAACCTATTAAAGAAGAAAAACGAGCTTCTAAAGCTAGTGTTACCCAGTTAACCTATACTAAGAGACGTGCTTCCTACCGCTATATTAATAGCCAGGCTAGATCCAAACCAACTCATTGCGTATAATTAACTCTACGCTAAGTATAAGGATGACCTCCATATATACCAGAAGCAAGAGCAAGCTATAAGCGATATCAACAATTATATTGTCTGTATAACGTTAGTAGCCTACCTCCCTCTTATTAAAGACCTTAAAACAGTATATAAACGCCTTTAAGAATTAAAGACTGTACTCGCCCCTACTACCTTAGGTTAAAAGCATAATGTCCTAAATTAATATATAGCTCTTAAAGCCTACAATAAAAAGCAGAGTATTGAAAAATGGTTAAATAACTAGAGGAGCGTCTATAAGCTAGTAGAGGAATTGGAGCTTTTAGACGTACAGGGATTTAGGCCCTACTATAATTTTATACAAGCTATTAAAGCCATCTCTTTTAGTTTTGTAGGAGCACTAGAAGTAGACCTAATTAGGAAAGAACAAAAAAATGAAGAAGCCCTATTTATTATCGACCTTATTAAGGAGTTTAAGGAGCACTACCATATGCAGTAAGCATTATCTACCTCAGCTGCTAATAACTCTGCATTTGCAATCCTTTAAAACAATTCTAATTCCAGTTTAGACTCTAACGGCAATTCTAATTCTAATAGTAATTTAAATTTAAGATGGAACAAGGAATGCATATGCGGCCTCATACATTAGTTTAATAAATGCTACTACATCGCCAAGCATAAGCGCCCTTAAGGATGGAGACCAAGGGCAGATGTCTAGAAGAAAGTAGATAAAGCTATCTTATCTACACCTTAGATTAAACGCATTGTTAACCAAATTTAAAAAAGAGAATAGGAAGTAAAGGAGAACAATTAGAATATAGAATCTACAATTAATTTTAATTCTAAAACCCTACCTTCTATTAAACCGACTAGCCATGCTGCCGTGTTTAGTACTAGTTAAACTCCTTTTAAACTCCAGAATACCTAGATACTTAACCCTAGCGCAGATACCCACGTCTATAATAATAAAGAAGACTTTACCTTCTTATACCTAGTAGCAGAAGACAACTACCTAATTGCTAGCAGAAAATTTAAGAAAATTTAAGCTTATAGAATAGTAACCATTACTGTTAATACACCTACTGGGAAGTTAAAAATAAAGCTATCCCATATAGCACTAGTACCCACCATGTTTATAAATATTGTAGCACTCTTAAGAGCTACTAATAATGATATCTATTTCGACTTAGGACGAAACTTACTATACCATCTAATAACTGGCGAAATAGTCTACTATGCAAAACAACTAGGGGGCTACTGGGCACTAATGCACAGAGAGCCTAAAAATACCCTAGACTTAATAACTTAATTAACCTTCTTAATAGGAAGATTTTAGCTAAGCCGAATAGCCCAAAAACTAATTAGAGCCATAGCTACAAAATGGCATAAAATACTTAGCTATGCAGGACCTAATACTATTACGTAGCTTCTAAAGCATATTATTGGCGTAAAGCTAACTAAATTTGAAACTAATAAATAAGCACCACTTAAAATTAAATATAAAGTTTGCTTACTAGCAAATCACATATAGCAGATCTCTTAAAGACGAGAACATGAATTTCCAGCCACTTAGCCATTTAAATGGCTAGCATTTAATATTATCTACCTTAGAGTGCTAGGGTATAACGGCAATAGATATACCATGCACTTCTATTGCACGTATTCCAAATTTAACTTTATATTTACCTCTAAGAATAAGGACAAAGCTACTATCCTACCTACTATTTATAAGACTTACCACTTAATTAAGATATAATTCCACTAAGATGTTGTCTTCTTCTAGAGTGATGACAAATAAGCATTTAGACAAATAGAAGACACCCTATAAGTATAGTGTGCAGACAAGGGTATTACCTTTAAATGCCAAGTACTATATACCAAAGAATAAAATAGTGGAGCAGAATGATCTAGATAAACCCTTATAGAATAATTAAGGTCTATGTAGCTAGAAGCATCCTTACCCCTATCTCTAGGACCAGAAGCTTTCCTTACTACTAGCTATACACTTAATTAAATACCAAATGAATAACTAGGATGGAAAACTCCGTATAAGGTCGCCTACGGTAAGCTACTATCACTTACCTATATGCATAAATACGGTTATAAGACCTATACACTAAACAAATAGGTTATAAAAGGAGACAAGCTAGCTCCTTATGCATTAATTAGACACCTAGTCGGCTATAATTTAACTAATATCTACTAAATCTGGATTCCAAGTCTTTACAAAGTTATTTAAACTAGAGATGTTATATTTAATAAGACCTTGTTCTATAACCCCAAGGGTTAAAACATTAATTACCTACTTAGGGAAGCATTAGAAGACACCATCTAGGCGATTAGTCTACTAGAACCTCTCTACAAGGACAAATCTAAGGATAAATCTATCCTATATAGACCTACCTTAAATGCAGATTAAACGACTACATTAAGTGACTTAGCAGAGCCTCCTATAAAGGACATTAAATAGCTACTAACTCCTAGCAGAACGGTATTTCTAAATCTGCTAGAAACAAACACTACACTAGGAGGACTTTAAGACAATATCTTGGATATAATTAAAATAGGTCCTACCCAGCCAAGCAGTTTACTAGAACTGTTAAATACAGCTCTATAAGCTAATAAGTTCTTGGCCAATCCTTCTGCCAATCCTGTCCTACTAGAAGGCTCTAAACAAATTTAATATTAAGTGTATATAGCAGCACTAGCTAATATACCTACTCTATTTAGTTACTACGCTGGCTTTGCTATAGGGCTAGTAAAGGACATTAACTAAACTAGATCCTCCCTGCATTAAAATAATCTTCCTCCTAAACTAAGGAACCTTAAAAAGCTAAGAAAGCACCCTTTAACTGCTGGCTTTTAAAAGGCTATAGAAAAAGAATATAACGACCTAAAATGCCAAGGGATATTTAAGACTATTCTAAAGGAAGAAGTAACTAATAACTAGATCCTTCCGCTAAAATAGGTCTTTAAATATAAGTTTAATAGCAACGGCTACCTATAAAAGCTAAAAGCTTGACTGTGCGTCTATAGAGACCTATAAATTATTAAGGAAGAGACCTATGCAGTAACCCTAGCTGCTTGAATATTCCGTGCCCTTATGGCTATAGCAGCCGCATTTAATTTGGAGATTTAACAGTATAACGCTGTAAACGCATTTATGAATGCAAGACTAGATAAGCTAGTCTGCTGTTACTGCCTAGAAGGCTTTAATTAAAACGGATATATCCTAAAGCTACTTATAGCGCTATATGGATTAAAGGTCTTACTACTACTTTAGTATAAAGAGCTTACTAGTATACTGGCCAAATTTGGGTTAAAGCCTGTCTTAGGTACTAACTGCCTTTATACCAATAGACGACTTATTATCTTCTTTTATATAGACAATATCGCCGTTCTATTTGCTAAAAAGGACCTTTAAAGACTTAAAGAATTTAAAGCTAAACTTCTATATTAATACGAGATCCATGCACTAGGAGACCCATAATGGTTCCTAGGAATTTGAATTAAATGAGATTATGCAAGTAAAAAGCTCTAGCTCTACCAAGATTCCTATATTAAAAAGGTAGCTAGTTAATTTAAGATTAAACTAAAAAGGTTCCCTAAAACACTACTACTTAATAAACTAATTCCGTCTAACTAGCAGATAAACCCTTAAAAAACACTAGCCTACTAGCAATAGGTTAGTTCTCTTACGCACCTTGCCGTATTTAGAAGACCTAATATTATAAAGACGCATTTAAAGCTAGCAGAATTTCTCACTAATCCAAATTAAAAGCACCTTAATGCATTAAACCAAGCCATTGCCTATTGCCTTAGAATAAAATCTACAGCTATTAAATACTTTGGCAAAGTAATTAGAGCACACGTCTACTTTAGAAACCCTAAAGGAGAAGACGTTACCTTTTACGGAGCATCTAATGCAGTATTTATAGACTATAAAGAGACTAGATGGAGCTTTTAAGGATACCTTTTTATGCTATTTAGAGGACTAATTAATTAGAAGGCAACCCTATAAAGATTAGTAACTTGCTTAACTACTAAAGTGGAGCTTCTCTCCCTGTCTATAGCTACTATTAAGATTATCTGGTGGCAGCGTTTCTTTAAGGCAATCGGTCTTAATTTAGAACGCGATTTTACCCTACTATGCAACAATATGCAGACTATACAACTCTTAAGATAGGATACACCAAAGCTTGACACCAAGCTATAACATATTGACGTCTATCAGCACTGGCTTAGACAGGAAGTCCAAGATAAAAAGATTGACGTATAATGGGTCCCTATAGACAAAATGCCTGCTAACGGCCTTACCAAGATCCTACCCCATTAAAGGCATAAGGCATAGATAAAGCAATTAAATTTGGTGGATATTCGATATTAAATTGCTACGTTATCCGACAAAGACTCTTAAAAAACATCACCCTATCTCTCTACCTTTATTTATTTTCTATAGCTTTGACTATACCATTAAATCTAGGGGGGTGTGTAACAGTTTACTAGCACTACGCTAAGACACGAGACTATTGCCTAAAAGGCTCCGAGACACAATTGACGCTACCCTTATATGTCTTGGATACGGTTAAATATTAAGTTATAGACTACGGAGTTCCGGGTCTACTTTTATGTATTTAGTTCACTTGATTTCCATAGATTTAGAATTAAGTCGCTTATTTAATTCTCCCATACTTGCACTGTTATATAATCTTCTATGCGGTATAACAACTATTAGCAAGTTATAGGGCACGGGCTTTAGTAAGGGGTAAGGTAGGTAGGTTATAAGTATATATAAATTAGGTATCTATAAATTTATTAATAGCTCCGCAATTAATTATAGAACGGCTTTTATATTGTTTTTTGGCAGTAGTTCCTATTATAGGTAAAACTATTTATTTCCGTCTATTTATTTTTACTAAGTTATTTATTAAGCAGGCTAATATATAGATCCCTCTATCCTTAAGGCGTTCTAACCTATAACTTAGGGCTAGGACTTAGCGTTTTCCGCTTCCGTGTCTAACTTTACTACTATTACTACGTCTTTGTCTTGTACAGTAGCGGCACGTAGTAATATATTTAGTATTTAGGGTATTAGGTTAGGTATTAGGCGGCAGCTACTAAACCTAGCTATTAGGCAGTTTAGGTTATTGTAATAATAGCCCTTTTAACGGTATTTTGTAGTAGTGTCCTAGTTTCTAGAGTAGCTTACGCTCTCCGTCTAGGAGTTTTTGCGGAAAGGTTGGTATAGAAAGGTTAATATTAGCTCCAGTGGTATTTAAGGTAGTGGGCATTGGTAGTTTAGTATATATAGGTTTAGTAGGCCCGGAGGGCTTCTATAGGGAGGTCTTTAGGTAAGGGTTAGCAGTAGTAATTTAGTTTAGTTATTGTTTAATCTTCTATAGAGCTGCTACCATATTATAAATATTATTGTAGTTATAGCTAGCGGCTGCGTAACTAAGGCAATCAGTAACTTTTTTAAAAAGATCTTTTTAGTCTTTAGTATTGTCTTAGGTAAGGGCTCCGGTATATTCCTAGAATTTAATATAGAATTTATTAAATAATTCGGTAGGGCTTATCTTTAGGGCACGTAGTTTGGCTCGGTTGGTAGCCAGTAGGTCGTAGTCTTAGTATATTAAGTTAAGATTATTAAGGACTTTTTAGTAGGTCTACTACTTTTAGGGGCTATTAGTCTTCTATTAGGCGAAGAGTCTATTAAATAGTATACCCTTTATTCGCCTAATAATATAGCTAATCTTAGTGTCTTCTGTAGGGAAAAGGTAGGCGCTCTAAGTTAGTTTTTTACGGATTTATATCTTCTAGTAGCTGTATTCCTTATAGTCTCCCTAAAAGATTAGGGGGTTAGAGTAATATATATTAGACCCTATAGTGGCAGCTTAGGTTTAATTATTATAGCTTTTATTATTGCTGCTCTAGTAGGGGTTCCTATTAGGTAAAGCTGCTTAGCGCTAACTCTCTATTAAGTATTAAGTAGGTAAGGTTGCTGGGGGCGTAGAGACTTAGGTAGCGTTATATATAGTAAAGAGGTGTCTAGCGTTATTACAAATATACTTATTAAGCTAAGATTATAGGTATTTAATTATGCCCTCTTTTTTAGTAACTATAGCAATAAGTATAATCTTAGCCTTCTTTAACTATTAGACATCGCGTTTAGATATATAGAGGTTATCTTTAGTTTCTTAATGCGTGTTGTTAGTAAGCGCCTTACAAGCTTATAGGTCTTAGATAATATTGCAATCTTAGGCAGTACGCATCTTAGCTTATATAAGCTTTAGGTGGTAGTTCTATAGGAGGTGGTAATATTTATTAGGTTCTTGTGCTACTATTTTTATAAATATCTTAGCTTCTTATATTTCGATTTTAATAGGTAGTAGTCCTTCTGCTTGCTTATCTATAGTTATATAGTTAATAAAAGATAAGATATTATTGGTGTCCCTCTCTTTAGGGGTTAAGGCTAGGGCTAATAAATTAAATTCTCCTGGGATTAATTGGCGTTATAGGCTAAGTATAGGTATTAGCTTATTCTTTAGGTTTAATATAGTAGCTAGTAAGGAATATTGTCTTACTATTATAGGTTCCTTAGAAGTATAAAGTGACATAACTTATAGACACGCTGCTTCTAGTAGCGCCTGCAGTATTATAGAGACGTAGAATTAGTTATAGGCTAAGCGTTAGTAGTAAAAAGGCGCAATGTAATATTATAGGACGCGGGCGGTAGCTATAGAGCGTATATATTCAAGGAGTCTACAAGACGTTACGCGATTGATTATAAGGGTCGAGGGCGTAAGGAGGTAATATACCTACGCATAGCTGACGTAAGCTATACGCGAGGTATACGTAAGAGCACGGGGCTCTCCTATAGAGGTCCCTACGGTAGGGTTCCGTAACAAGGACTTAAGTATTAGCCTATTAACCTTTCTACTAAAAATAGTAGTTAACAGTTATATTATAATTCTAAGAGTTAGGATTTATAATATTTAATGTATTTAATAAGATTCTATAATATAGCTATTCTAAAAAGCAACTTAACTTTAAGATATACCTTTTAGTAGTAAGCAGGAAGGGGTTCCTCTAGAATATTAGTTATAACTTTATTCTTATAAGTAGTGCTTATTAGATATGGGGCTAAAACTAGGTAAAGATTAGGGATAGTAACTAGAGGATTAATATAGTAAATAGTTGTTAGTATTAGCCGTTTATAAGTTATATTAGGGTATAGGGACGGAGTAGTATCTTAAGATATAATCCTTACTTCTGCATTTAAAGTAAAGGCCTAGCTTAATATATTATTTTTATTTAGGGGACTCTAGTAGAGCGTATCCTAGGATCCCTATATTAATATTTATAGCGTTAGGGTGCTTAGGCTAAGATAATAACTTAGTAAATATTCGCGGAGCTGTTATATTATATTTGTTATAGAGTAAGCATAAGCGGTAATAATATATAGCAAAGTAGATATTATTAAGCTATGTACATAAACTGCGTAATAAAGTCAAGACATTGTGTAAGGAAAGAAGGTAAGGAAATAGGAGGAAAGGGGTATATATTGTTAACTTAGTTACTTGGTTAACACGTGCATAGGGCGGAATAGGCTTTAGGTTATAGTCTTAGCGGAACTTAGCGGAATATAGCAGAATATAGTAGAGGACGGCAAACTGCCGTAGATTGCCGTCACGTGATGGCAAATTGCCTTAGATTACTGTTATGTGTCTTAATTAACTAAGTTATTAACATAGAGGTTAAGACGGTGGAAATAGGTAAACGTGTATAAGGTGTTACGGAGGTGTCCTATAATAGTATCCCCCCTTTAAACTCGAGCTTCTGCGAGATAGGGCTGTGGTAGTTCTAGGTAGAGTTTATAAAAGTCTTCTGCGGCTTATATAAGTCCTATAGAGTTAACGGGTTCCCATAAGGGCTTAGTAAAGCCTCTCCATTTCGTAAGGTATATATATTTACGTTTCCGTTTGTTATACTTAATATTATTAACTCTTTTAACAAGGTACTTATCCTCGCCATCCACTTTAACTAGTAGGGGAGGGTCTTAGATCTGTCTAGGCAGGGCGTCCAATATAGAGGCGGTAGGGCGGAGGACTAACATATGGAATATAGGGTGGATTTTAACCGTATTAGGGAGCTTCAGTTAGTAGGCATAAGGAGAGACAACTTTTTCAACCTTATAAGGGCCGGCGTTCTTCCAATTAAGTTTCTTAGTAGGTCGTTTTGTGTTTAGATTTCTTGCGTCTAGCCAGACAAAGTTACCAATTTAGTAAGCTGGTGCTGGGGTTCGGTTCTTATTTGCTACGGCTTTATAAACAGACTGGGCCCATATTATTTTGTTAGTAAGGAACTCCTATAGTTCTTCCATCTTCTTTATAAATTCGTTTGCTTCTGCAACTTATAACGTGCCTTACCCCTAAGCGAGACACCCCCTTAAGCAAGACACTGTTTATCCCCAACTAATACCCCCCTAATAAATAATTTAATAAAAATTTAGTAGATTAGTAAATTATTAAAATAAACTTATATATTATTACTATATTTATAATTTTATATTATAATAATAGTATAATAGTGTCGGGAATGAGGCAAGTTGCCGTCACGCAAGGCATATTGCCGTCACGTGTTAACGTGGCCCTAGCGTGGTAAGGAACCTTAAGTTCCTCACCCCTTTCCTTATTCCTATAAAAACAATCTAATAATTATTATACTATCTACGAACCGTAGCTATGTAATATTACCTTATGTTACCAACACTGATCAGTGGTTAACTTTACTGTTATACTATAGAGCAGCTAAGTATTCCTAAGAAGAGACGAGCCACTATACCAGTGCTACTCGTGCTAAAGGAAGCTGTCTTTTAAGGTTAGAACTGGTCCTAAACCTTAAATAGAACTCTTCTACAAATCTAAGGATTTAAAGGCCAGAACTGGTCCTAAGCCTTTCCCAGATTATAGATTCTTGCGTCTATTACGCAGAATAACACACTTTACAAGTCTTTGCGATTTAAGGCCAGAACTAGTCCTAAGCCCTATAATCGCAGATTCTCGTCTAAACGCGTACTAAACGACAATTAATAATCCCTACACTAATAACACCTCCTCTCCTATAACCCTATAACACTTCCCTTCCTCCAAAAACATGGCTAACGACTAGAGAGACTCCTTACTACTAGGGGTAGCTACATACGCGAAACTCATTGATAAAGATTGGGACGATTTTCCTGTTTTTAATATAATAACCTGTATGGCAAAATAAGTTAATAGCTTCCTCCTATACCATATTCTCTTCTACCGAAGTAGATACTACGCCGATGTACAACTATGGGAATATTTTAGGGAGGATTTTATGGGATAGACTACCAATACTTAGGTACTTAGAAATGTTAATATTATCTAGGATTTTTAAGACTTCCTCTATAGGAATGGGGTATATGTTGCTAAGAACGGTAACCTAATTACTAGTAACATTTAGGCCGTTATTATTAGAACAGAGGAGCCAGTATGGACGGAAGCTAAAATTATATGTTAACTACGGAAACCCAAAACCAACTAATATTCTTTAGAAGGCAACTTTAATTCGTATCTAAACCCCTAGAACGCTACTCTCCTACCTAGAGGTACTCTTCCACCTAGAGGTACTCTTCCTCTACCTCCTCTACCGCCTCTACTTTAGCCAACCAGTAAGCCTCTATTACGAGAAGTCACAAATCTGATAAAGATATATTCGGACAAAGAAAAGAAGTTTAGAGGAGAACTGTATAACATGCTCAGAACAAAACTACAGGTCTTTTATAACTGTTGCAATAAGGTTAGAATTTAAGGCTACTAGTACCACCACGCTTTCTCTATTATGTTAAAGGGACAGGCGGCAACATTCTATTACAGCTATATTGCGGGTAAAAACTATAGCTTTAATATAATACTTCAGCTTACTAGAGCTCACTTTAAGACCGATAAGAATCGCCAACTTTATATATCTAAATAGCGGGAGACCACATTTTAGAGAGTTATTGCTTTTAACCTAATAAAGACTCGTTTAGAGTGCCTTTAATTACTCTTTAATAAACTCTAGAAAATCTAACGTGGCCTTACTAAAACTTACCAAAATAAAAACAGCCTAAGGGACTAGGTTATCTTAGCCTGCCATAGCGTTCCTAAGTGCAATCTGGCGCTATATAAACCTACAAATACGTTTAAAGGAGTATATGCCGAGCTACGCTCTGCTATAGGTACTGTAATGCAAATATAAGAATCTTAATAGTTCTATACTAAAAACCCTACCTAACCAAGTATTCCTAACCAATATAATCATAACTGGACTGACCGAATATATAGTGGCCGTGGTAGGGAATACGGCAAAGGGTACAATTAATATTAACTATAAGGCAATTATGGAGGTCCTTATAGAGGTTTATTTCAAAGTAATTGCTAGAAGAAGTGCTATGTTTATAAGAAGCTAAATTGCTAGTTAACTAGACACTCCCTTAATAAGTAAAAGGAGGCATATAACAAGTTTCGTTAGAGTGTAAGAAACATTAGAAATTATAAGGTTACTGCGGCCTACTTCTAAAGCTTCCTGGTTCAATATAAAGGCGTAGAAGATCTTAAGGGTAAGGTTAATAAGACTAAACAGCTCCTTATGGATATAGAAATTGAGGACTACTCTCCTAACCAATACTTTACTAAGTATGGTAAGGTAGATGGTATATAAACAGTTACTATTCTTAATAACTAATCTACACTCTATTCTATTATAAAGTTAGATATCTTTAATAAGCTAAAGAAAAGCTCCGCGTTCTCCTTTAATAATAGATACTCAGCAAACGTCTTCTATGGTATTATGCTAGATACTAGAGCCATAGGAGTATCTACAGTAGGAGAACCTTAAGTTTAAGCCCTTTAGCAGCTTAATAGCTCTGTTTAAATTAACCAATTAACAGCAGGCCAATATATAATACGCTTTGGCAAGGGTACCGTAATCTCTCTTAGCACAATTAGGGTCTAAACCCCCTTAGAATATATCACTTTCCACATTATTCCCGCAAACACTCTGTTTTTATTCTACATTAAGGATATAGATAAATTAGGCGTTAAGCTTAACAACCTCAAGAATATGCTTATACAGGGAGATAATTAGGTGCCTATTATACACAAGTAGGGTTACCCTTAGCTGCTCCTTTAATAACTAGAAAGGAGTGTTGCTTAAAGCCATTTAACTAAGTTAGAGTTATATTAACTACACCGTCGTTTTAGCTACCTATCCATTTACCAATTGCTTAGGGTTCTTTAATAAGTAGGTTATAAAATTAAGGTTAAGGCAATTAAGCATCTTATAAAGTACTACCATTACTACTAAATAAACTAGAAGTCCCCTATCCGATTTAAGTTCACCCTTAAAGATAACTATAACTTTAACTTCTGTATTATTATTAACGTTATATATCTTAGCGGCAAGCTAGTACTCTAAGTTATTAACTTCTTAACCTCCTTCTAAGCCGCATGTTTCTTAAAGGATATATTAGCTAGGAACGTATAGGATACCCTTTAATTATACTAGATTAATGTCTACCTAGGACCCCCTAATTAAATCGTCTATAATATAGGAAAGAACTTCTTATTTATAGAGTTTTAACAATAGATAAAGGTAATAGCAATTAAGGTTAAGGAAGTCCCTGTTAAGGCATATAATAGTATTAGAAAAGTAAAGCGATATCACACACTATTATACCGCGTATATAAGATTATCTCTTTAGAACTAGAGGACGCTAGTAAAGAACTTACCTTATAAATAGCTGTTAAAGCTGTTAACAATTCTGCTGGCATAGATAGACTTGTACCTATATTACTAGTCTTTAACGCCTACCCTTAAATAACTAACAATTCTCCACTATTTCCCTTTGTTATGTAATAAGCTAAGGCTATTTACAAGGTAATAAAGGAGGTATAACGTCTCTACACTATACGCCAAGTTAACAACACACTAGGAATAAGAAATGGCCTAAATACCTTAACTACGCTTAATCTGCCACTCCAGTCTAAGGTACGCGTATGGTGTAAAAAGGGAGGATAGTTAGGCCTATATTAACTTATTATAATTAATAGCCAGACTTACACTATTTAGATGCCTTATAGACCCACTTAATTCCGTTTAACTGTTATTAAGCCTTACTACAAAGATAACAGTTCTGAGCCTTTATAGGATACTATAGAAAATGCCCTAGAGGAGAGCCACAATTAATATACTTTAGAAGGCGACCACAATTCTAATATAATTATAGTAGATACGCCACAACTATAACACGGTAGAGGTTGCCTAAAGGGATTATAAAATCGCCAACATTTTATTAATTTTAAAGAGCAATTTGTTACCGCTATTAAGAATGGAGTTAAGCTATTAATAGCCTTTATAACAGCTAAGGAGAAGGCTAACTTTAAACTCGCAAAATAGCTCTAAAAGGAAGGTTATATTATAACTCTAGAAGCTCCTTTCTAAGCATCTAATAAGCAGGAGATTAATAGTCTTATTATAAGAGGAGTCTTTAAATTTAAGAAATATGACCCTACTAAGTTTAATAAAGTTCGCATCTTTAAATTAAGAATAGTTAATAAAATTAAGGGCAAAGCTACTAACGCCCTATTTAAGAAATTAAGGCTT
>Ga0307507_10005158_pt1 | contig 21851 bp, 3 predicted proteins | sample 7_EM_MG_FD_207223 | JGI IMG/M metagenome (GOLD analysis project Ga0307507, IMG submission 207223) | Populus trichocarpa ectomycorrhiza microbial communities from riparian zone in the Pacific Northwest, United States - 7_EM | ecosystem: Host-associated > Plants > Roots > Unclassified | place... | reverse complement strand
GAATATAGTTAGCGGGGACCCGATGCAGAGCTTCGTGTAGAGCCTCCGTACGCAGAGCTTCGCGCAGAGCCTCGTGCAGAGCCTCTGTACGTAGAGCTTCGTGTAGAGCTTCGTGCAGAGCTTCGTGCAGAGCTTCGTGTAGAGCTTCGTGCAGAGCTTCGTGTAGAGCCTCGTGCAGAGCCTCCGAGTGATAAGACTATATAAGACTATATAAGATTATATAAAATTGTTTTAATCCTAATATATATTATAAGCTAGTATACTACAGGCTAAGAAAATAGTAAAAATTTATTTACGCAATTAGTATATAACTTTACCTTAATTACAGGTTAAGAAATATAAAGATAGCTTTAAAAGTTGCCAAGTTGGCTAATTGCATGTTAAGAAATATACAGTTAGCTTTAAAAGTTGCCAAGTTGGCTAATTACATGTCAAGAAATATATAGTTAGCTTTAAAAGTTGTTAAGTTGGTTAACTGCGTGTCATTTAACTTTTAAATGTGTCAAGTTGGTCAATTGCATGTCAATTACGCGAAACGCGCTTAACAAAGTCGACTTGAAACCCAGCCTGCAAATATTTTCCCAATGTGCTAGTAAATATCTATATAACAAAGCTTCGTGTTTAATTAAGGTCCGTTTTTAGTAAGCAGTTAAATTATCTATTAGTTGTTACAGCTAATTATATGCTCCTTATTTATACGGAGTCGCAGATCTTAAAAGAAGCGCTGCTACTAAATTGATTTGGTAGCTGCGTTTAATAGAGCCTTAAGCTTAGCTTTAGTGCTTAATATTATAATAGTCTTCTGCTTAGTGGAGCGCCAGTTAATTACTTTTCCAAATAGTAAAAATATAAAGCCTTTGGTACTCTTCTAACTAATAGGATTATTGCCAAATATAGTGTTGCTTGCTTAAATAACAATCTAACTTCTAATATCCCTACTTAAGTATTTAATTATAAGGGTTCTCGTTTAATACAGGTATATTATTACTTAATTAACTGCGGCTTTGTATAAAGGCGACGGATTATAAAGGAATTCTATAAGCTTGCTTAAGGCTTAAGTGGAGTTAGGTTGTGTAATATAGGTAGTGTAGAGTAGTAATCTAACCTTCCTTTAATATATATAGACCTGCTACTTAGAGGCCTGTTCTAGATTAGGCAAGAGATCTTCTATACTTATTAGCGTATATACTAGACAAAAGTCCTTTAGATAGAAGGTGCTGGCGATCTTATTAATATAGGAATCCTAGAAGAGCTAAAGCTTCTATTAAGGTTAATTATAAAGGACTCTAATTCCTAAGAACTAGGTCAGTTCTCCTAGGTTCTTAATCTTATACTTTATTATTAGCTGTTCCTTAAAGAGTTAAAGCTTTAGTAAGTTTTCTATACAGTAGGCTGCCATAATATTGTTAACGTAAAAGAATATAATTAGCCAGTTATTATAAAATAGATATAATTCTTTATTACCGTTAGACCTAGGGACATTAGTATAGTTAAGAACTTATTAAGCTAAAGTAGTAGTAATTATTAGAGGCCGTATAAAGCTCTTTAAAGAAGTAAATATCTGCACTTCTATTAAAAGCTATCTGGAAACTTAATATAGACTATCTTATTAATAAGGCTGTTAGTAAAGGTGTTAACTATATTACACTACTAAGTCTTTAAATTAAATGCAGCAACGATTGCTATTATAGCTCTAAATATTTTAGCTATAAGGGTTACTGCATACGTGTCCTTTTTACTAAGTTGTTATAAGTTACCTTATGTGACGGTTCGTCTACATAGCTACTATTGAGGCGTTGTTGGTCACGGATCAACGTTGCCCCAACGTTGCCCCGACGACCAAACATGTACATAGTCGTCTACCGCGCCCCTTTCTTTAAGCCCTTACCTTAGTCTACTTATAATATAGCCCTTTATTGTTGCCTAATATATTAAACCGCTCCCATAGGAAGCTAGCCGTGATATTAGACTAAGGTCATCTTCAATTGACCTATAGAGGCGACACAATACTAGGTCCAACGGTCAAACGCATAGCCAGACAGAGAGCTGTTCTACCACTACAACTATAGACTAACTAACCTACTAAAGCCCTGCATTAAGCAGGCAACTATAATAGCGGATTAAGCAGCTAAAAGAAGAGACTGCAGTAATTAGATTAAAAGGATTACCCTAACTACAACCCAAGAAATTAAAAGAGACACTATGGCGAGAAAGAGTGCATTAAGGCCTAGTGTACTAGAGATAGCCACTAACCCAGCGCTAGCAGGGCGCGAGAAACCTATAGACGCGACACTTAAGCCACCGGAGCTCCAACTGTACTATGGCAAGACGGAGCTTTTAGATAATATAAAGAGCAAATAGGACCGTCTTATGGCGCAATTAGAAGACGACAAAGACCCTATATACTTTAAGATGGAGACCAAGAGAGAGTATACGGCCGCAACTACCTAAAAGCTATCCAAGATACCTATAACCGAACTCGTAGAGGAGCTGCGGCTCTAGGGAATATGAAGGAAGGCGATGGAACAGCAGATTGCTATACTATAGCGTCTTACAAACAATTATGTGCATAAAGCTCTTAATGCGAAAGAGGAAGCTTAAGCAAAGATAGTAGAGCTTAAGGAGCACCTAGATAATAGAACAAACAAGCTCCGCAAAGCTAATTAGAAGATATTAAAAATAGGCCGCAAGGTTACTATACAAGCCCCAGATTAGGAAGATAGTAAGTAAGGAAGCATACTGTTACAGATAATATAAGAAGGGACACTACTCTCTTAAACAAGTAGTGTTGTGGGTTTAGGACATATGGTAAAGTTTCCAAACCCACCTACGCTAATAGATAGAAAAGAGCCTACCTTCTTAATTTTTAACTTGGTCTAATCTAAGGCATTAATAATCTTTTTCTTAACCTTCTTGGCCGTAGCTTTATCTAATTTCTAGTCCTTTAATTAAACCGATTTATTAATATAAGGATAATTTTGGAACTAGTAAATAGCTCTATAGTAGTATATTAGGGTATCTTTCTTCCGTGCTGTCCTAAAAGGGGTAGTAGTAAGGGCCTTATCCTTAAAAGCCTCGTCCTTAGGAGCCTTATTAATTGGCTTGCCCTAAAAGCTTACTATATTAGCACTAAACTAAGCTCTATTCTTCTACTAGGTAGTTTTTAATTTTTAATAGTTCCGATATATTTTAACCAGTTAATATATAGATATTATATGGTCGTTGGCCTAGTTATATTTGTTAAATTTAACCCTCTATATTAAGGCCTAATTTGGTAATACTGGCTCTACCACTATTAGAAAGTCTCTAATTACTTAGTCGCCTTATATATTTAGCAGCTTAATCTTTTTACAGTTATTATATGTCTTCTCCTACTGCTATAGCTAGGCCTTAAAGTTCTGGTTCTTTAGGCCCTTTTTAACCTTGGCGTATTAAGTAGATAGGTAGAGCTAATATGCTATATTAGTAGGGGCAACTCTCTCCTTAAGAGCTACTAGGGTATTATATACTAAGTTAATACCTAGTATATAGGTATTAAGGTTCCTAGCCACTATATTAGTAATATAACTTTATAGAGAGGTTAAAGCTATTTTCTTCTTCTTATATTCCTTCTTTACTATCTTATATCTCTTATAGAGAATTTAAAGCTCGTCCTTCTTGTTCTTAAAGAGATTTATATAAGAGGTTGTTCCTACCTTTACATCTTAAGGCCTAGAAAAGGCTGGTTTAATTAGTTAGGGTAACGCATCCTTTTTAGTTAAGGGGTTAACGTATTCCTATATATCTCCTATTTAGGCTTAGAGCCTAATAAGGTTAATCTATTTATTCTAATTAGCTTGGCTCGATAATATTACTATTATAGTAATGGTCTGGATAGGTTAAGAAGTTATATTAAAAAGGTGCTTATAGGAAGAATAAAGGATTTAATAATAAATAGCAATTTAATAAGGGGTAGAATCAATTAAATAGATTAATTAAATCAATTAGTTAAACAAGGGCAATACGGCAAGCAACCTCATCGGCAAAATATAGCCCCCTCTAAATGGCCTCAATGGTTAGTAGTTGACGCAATTGGCGCGCAGTTAAGGGCATTTGGCAACCCGACCGACTAGCCTATATCGTGTTTTTTTGACACGCAGCCTGCGCGTAGCCTGTGCATTTGGCAAAGTATTTAGAGCCATCTACCTCTTTTATACTAATAGTATATTTTAGATAAATAAAGGCTACTTTAAGGCTATTTATAAGGCTAGTAAAATAAATTATATTATTTTAGATAATTTAATATAATATAGTGACGGTTCTCTTCTATCTATCTACTAACTTACCTACTTATCTACCTGCCTATTTACCTGCCTGCCTACCTACCTACCTACCCTACTTATCTACCTACCTACCTACCTACCTACCTACTTACCTGCCTGCCTGCCTACCTACCTACTTACCTACCTATCTACCTACCTATCTACCTGCCTATCTATAAGGGGACTTTGTAGATAGGGGGCTATAAGGACACGATTGTGGAACAGAATAGATTAGTAAGAGAGACGAATCCTTAAGGAGGTAAGGCCTTAGGGATCGTAGAGACTATATACTACGGGCACGTGCCTCTGGTACGTAACCGGCGACTATCTAAGGGGCGTCTAGAGGTTGTCCTAAGGGCAACCCAAGGTATCCGCAATAATATCCCTTACATTACCCCCCCCTTCTTACAGTTGGCCCCTAATCGCCATTACCTTGCAATAGGGAGATTATAAGGGCTTGTCCCGGAAGGGGTTTAGAAAGATATTAGGGAGATATTGGTATACCGCTATATATTATCTATTTATCTAACCCCTACTTTAAACTCCTAAAAACCTTAATAAGGAAAAAATATAACTAAAGAAAAAACGTAAGGATTGCTAGGAGACCCATTAAAAGCCTACTAAAAGCATATTGGTAACTACCTAGGCTAACCTAAGGATTTTTATACAATTTTACTTCTAAGCCTTTATACCAGTCTGCAATTAATCGCAAGTATTATAAATAATTTAGTATTCCTAATATGGTTCCGTAGAACTTTTTAGTATAAGATTTAATATATAAGGCCTTAGCTCACCGTTATCTTTAACTATTAGGATATAATCTATAATCTTATAATCCTTTCTTATAATCTCCTACATTACTAACACATTGCTCCCGTATTCGCCCTTAGGCTATTATATACAGTTAGGTAATTAATTAATTAATTAAAGAGACTTATCTCATTTAGGTATAATTTTAACCTATATACATCTATAATTAACATCTTAATTACCTTCCCCAGCCGCGTAATTGGTTTTTATAAGGAAGTAATAGCTAAATAGCACATACGCGTGTTTCCTTCCTTCTAAATTGCGCTATTATAACGGAGTTATATCAGTAAGGTTACAGCTATTTACCAAAAGGGTATTAGAAGGTAAAGTATAGAGACATCTTACTTATTAAGCTGCTCCTTTTCCTCAACACCTCACTTCCCATTATCAACCTTTATCCAATTTTAGACATATCTTTAATATATTATTAAGATTTTCTTTTTTTTTCCATTATTAATTTAATATGCCTCTTTATTCTCCTACTAACTGCTCTTCTAAGCTAATTCCTTAGCGCATTCTAGCCCTACCGCTACATATAAAACCCCAGCCTTCGCTAACCCGCAACTAGTGCTAGTCCTACCTAAATAACTTTATATACACATCCTTAAAAGACCAGAAATCTAATAAGAAGATTCTAGATGCTTATAACAAGACCCACTATATAAGGTCTAACACCTTTAGTCCTTGTAATTAATATATACATACCAAGAACGGCAGTTGCATTAAGGTAAGCTTTTCTATCCTTAATAGATTTCTATTACTAACTTTAAGCTTTAATAGCCTGGGCCTAAGTGGCAACATTCCTTCAATATCCTCAACTACTATATTACCTGGGCTCTGTCTTATTCTAGCACTAATACTAAACATCTAGGTCGAATTTAAGACTATACCACAGCTATCTACATCGCCCACAATTCCTAGTAAGCCAGCTAGTAACGCCTAATAAGGGAGCAAGGTTAGTATACTAAGGATAGGGTAAAGAATAGGGGTAATAAAAAGAAGGTTGCCATCTACCATAAGAAAAATTCGCGTATACGCGTTAAGTTTCAAAAGAGCACAATATAATGCGGTATTAGGTAGGTTACCCTTCGGATACCTAGCGGATAGGTAACTAATAGTTGCCGTAGCAAGGTCTCGGTAGTTCCGGACTATATTAGCCAGCCAACATCTCTATTTATTCTAGGCTTAAGCGTGTCTTTATTAACTATAAGCTAACGCCTTAAAAGCTTCATTAGTATTAGTTTAGACCTAATATTAGTATTAAGCGTTTAAGAATCTCTGCTCCATCTATACCTCATTATCCTACTCCTATTTTTATGCCTACTCATACACCTACAAAGGGATCTTATTCCCATTAGCCATTACTTAAAGGGCCAATAGATACTAATCCTGCTCCTAAAGATAAGGCATAGTAGCTTTTTAAATTAGGCATTCATGGTTTAGACTTATAGAATTTAGGATTGGTTCTTATATATAGTAGCACTTAAATATCTCAATTAGTGCTTAGAAAGGCCTTATAAGGCATTCAAAAAGGCATAGAAATACTGTTCCTAATATAGATTAATAAATAGGAATACAATTCTAGCAAAATACCCTATTAATTCTATACTATATATATAAAAAGGCTAAGGACCTATTCTACCTTAGGCCGTAGCCCTAATCAATCCTTATAGTTTCCAGAGCTTGTCCATTCCATATCCAATTTAACCTATTTACTCTTTAGGGCCTCTCTTAGCCTACCACAAGCTTTCTTTATAGGTTGCGATAACACCATAGTATTAGAGCGCTTTCTGCGATTTATAGATTGCGGACCTTAGTCCTAATATTCTTTTAGAATATCTTTATAATAATCAAAGTAATCCTCTAGTTCCTATATAGAGTCTTCAGCAGGCCAGCCTAGCCATTTAACTTTATATTAAAGTTTGTTCTTAACAGACTTATAGCATAGTATAGCTTTAACCTCATACCACTCGCCCACCACTTTAGGGTGTTTAATTAGGCCTAGACGGAAGTTCTTTTCCAGCAGTAGTCTGTACCATAGCTCTAGTAGATTTATATAAAATACTAAATACACACAGGCCATAGATAGGGGTAGCTAGAGACGGTAGGCTAGCTTACTAATTTATTCCTTAATTTAGAAGGGACCTAGGTATCTTATATTAAGCTTCTTTAATAGTCAATGGGTCTTAATATTTATTAAACATAATAGAACCTTATCGCCTACACCCAAATACTTATCCTAGTGTTTACGGTTATACCAAAGTCTCTACTACTCTTACGCATCTTATAGGCTCTGCTTTATATACTTCCATTACTCCTCCTATTCCTTAAGGTATCCTTATACTCTCTAGTAGATATCCTTAAACTTCCTAGTAGGATCCCATAATTAATCATACAGCCTTAGCCAGTAATTATTAGGTATACTATTAAATCCCAATAGTCAGACGCTATAGGCAATCTAAATTAGTACAAACTAATACAATAAATATTACTTTAAGTTATAAGCGTACTCCGCGTACAGAAGTAGCTTATACTAATTATCTTACTAGTAGTTTAAATATATTCACAAATAAGACTCTAGTTCCTAGTTCTAGCGTTCCATTTACCCATCTATCTGCAGATAGAAAGCTATACTATAGCGGTGGTCTATCTTTAAATAAAAGCATAGATCCAACCAGTACTGGCTTATAAAGACGCTGCCCCTATTAGTAATAATAGAGTATAGCTAATCTACTTTAAGAAAGCATTTCTCCTTAATTAGGCTAGCAAGCGCTTATACATTAATCATCTTATTAACAGAAAGGTATTAGACGTACTTCAAAAACCTATCAATAAGTACTAGGACCGAATTATATATTCATCCTTACCTATCTTTTAAGGGCGGGAGATCCGTAATAAAGTCTATAGCATAATATTACTATAGCTTACTAGCAGGGGGAACTAATTTAAATAAACCCCATGGCTTATACCTTTAGATTTTATATACTTAATACTTCTCACAATAGCTAATATACTCCTTTGCTTCCTGCTTAAGCTTTAGCCAGTAGTATTTATGTTAAAGTAATTCCACTATTTTAGCTTAACCATAGTGGCCGCCTAAAGAATTATCATAATTCCTTATAAGGATCTTCTGTTATAGATTTGCTTCTTATAGCACCCAAACCTTACCATATTTACGCAGTAAGCCCATTAGGTCTAGTTTCTAATAGTAACACCTAGCAGCTTCCTTTCCGTTACGTTTCCAGTCTACTTCCGCATTAAAGATAGCATAGAAGGCGTCCCTCCATTATACCTTACGGATAAGATCCGTTAACCTTTTAGATAGTTCTCGGGTAAAAGCTGTTTCGCCTTATACTACTCCAAGTACAAGACTAGATAGTACTATAGATCTTACAACTTCTCAGTACGCGTGCGTTAGGAAGGCCGCTACGAGGTTAAAGTCCTTTAGTCTTTACAGGGCTCCGAGTTCCAATTGCTCTTTAGCTTCGCTATTAGTTTAAGGGGATAGCTTAGCAATTAGTAGTATATTACTAGGTTCCAAACTTATATTAGGGACGTCCTATCTAGGTATATTTAGACCCTTATTAGCCACGGACCGGGTACCAGCTGGAACATTAGTAAAAGCTAATAGGGTTTACACCACCTAAGACTTAGTACATAGAGCTATAGATACTCAAGCATTCTATACCCAGAGCTTATTCTACAGTATAGGGAGTAAGATATCTATTATCTATTTTCCTTCTCCCGTTTTAAAGCCTTTGGCATAGTCTAGCCGTCATAACAGTCCATTAATAGGGTTATTTTCCCCTAGCTTATATTTAATCTCAAAGTTAAATTGCGCAAGCTCCTCTACCCATCTAGCTTATTAAGGTATAAGCTCCTTCATAGTTATAAAGTAGCGTAGATTATAATAATCTGAGAGTACACAAGTGGTATAGCTTGCGTGCTCAAGGTAGTATTACCACTATTTAAAGTAGTTAACTATAGCCAGCAGTTCCTTATCATGGGTATAATACCTAACTTTAGGTCCCTAAAATTTTCTACTATAGAATACTACCAGTCTCTAGTAGAGCTAGGTAATATCTAGATACCTATTAAGTTACAGTAGAATACCAGCAAGGGTAAAATTTAATACATTAGTAACCATTATTAGTAGCTAATTTAGGTCAAAATGCCGCAATAGTAGAGCTTCTATAAACTTTACACATAGTTCCCAAAAGGCTTCCTAAACCTTTCTAGGCCATATCTATAGTTTATACCATTTAGTTAGTCCCTTCTTAGTTTTCTTCCTTCCCGCCTTTAAGCTTTTTACTCCTTAGGCCAGGTCTCAGAAAGCTTTAATAACGTAGTCAAATAAGTATTGGGCGACGTTTAAGTAGTTATAGATAAAGCGCCTATAGAAATTAGTAAAGCCTAGGAATACTTAAACATCCCAGTAGCTTTTTAGCTCTAGCCACTCTTAAATCATCTGCACTTATACTAGGTCCATAACTACACCTATAGGCGTTATAATATAACCTAGGAACTTAACCTGCTTAGTATTAAAAACACATTTTAACGCCTTAGCGTAGAGGCCCTAATTATCTAAGCGTTTTAGTACTTCGCGGATATATTACTTATGCTAATCCTTATCTTCTAAGTAGATTAGAATATTATCTAAATAGATAACACATATACGGTTAACTAGTCCCCCTAAGGCTCTGTAAATATACAATTAAAATATCATAGGCGTATTGGCTAGCCCAAAAGGCATTACTATATACTTAAAGTGGCCGTATTAGGTTTTAAAAGCGGTCTTTCACTTATCCCCTTCTTTAATACAAAGCCTATAATAGGCGTCTTATAGATCCAGCTTTATAAAGATCTTCGCCCTAAATAATTAATCCAGCATTTTATTAACCAGTGGTAGTAGGTAATAGTTCTTAATTATAATCTTATTAAGACCGCAATAGTCTACACATAGCCTTATAGTACTATCTGGTTTTGGGATAAAGAGGATCGGCACGCCTGCCAGCAACTTACTAGGCCGTATCCATCCCTTTTCTAATAAGCCATTAAGGTACTCCTATAGGATCTTAAGCTCTTTATAAGAGAGGTTATAAATAGAAAGGTTTAGTAGTTATTTACCTTCTTCCAGATTAATTATATAATTATATTCCAAGTTCTACTAAAGGACTTTTACTCGCCTGTCCAAAAATACCCTAAGTAAGTCTCTTAGGCCTAACGGAATATTCAACAGGTTAGGGTCACGCTTATCTTCTATATTATCATCAGGTAGATCCCAAAGCTCCCTCAGGACGCTCGCGGGCAGCATCACACGCTATAGTAGCTATTCGTACATAGTTGCCACTGTTTATTAAACAGTTTTATACAGTAGCTAGTAGAGGGTAGGGAACTCTTTAACACAACGTTTAAGGTATCATAGTATACTCTCTATATATTGCTTAAGCTAGAGTAACCTATAGCGGTAGAAGTATCTTATAAGATCTTCAAGATCGCCGCCTCCCTACAGTATCTCCGCGACCTATCCGGCAGTTCCCCATAGAGTATCCGTTACAGAAGGGTTATCGCCTATACTTCTTTAGGTATAGAGCGTATACTATTTCTCCTAGAGCTATATCTTCTAGGATATCTTTTAAGCTTATTAGTAAAATACACCCTTCCAATTCTTTATCGTTCTACTATTTAAAGGCTCCTATCTTAAAGTGTATCTTAAAATCTACTTTTACAAGCCAAGGATATCCAAGAATAAGGTCATAGCCTACAAAGTCAGCCACCTAGAAGGGTTATAGGCCGACCATCTTAGTGCGGTTGTGCATATTAGCCACTAACACTATAAGCTTATAGGCACTATATAGTTTAATCCGATGCTTATCTAGGAACCCTATAATAGGTTTCCGCTACCTTAGCAACAGAATAAGCTTATACTCTTTTACTAAATTATATTGTATAAGATTAATTTTGGCGCCGCTATTATACAGTACTTAGAACTAACATATCTCGCCCATAGGGAGTACCATTTCCAGCTTAACAGCAATATAGAGAGTCTCCCCTTCCGTATCTTGCCCTAGTTATAGTTAAGAGAGGTCCGCAACTAGGGCTTTTTTTTTTTAGATTATTAGTACAGTTATCGCCCTGCTTATTTTTCCAATTAGGTTTTCCTCTAAAGAAGTTTTCTCTTAACTTTTTAGAGTGTTCCCATAAGGATACCAGACGGGTATTAGGTTAGCCCTAGGAGTCTTTCCCATTGCTTAAGGTCCCTAACTTTAACCATTCCGGATTTTTCTTTAAGAACGGCTTCTTTAGAGCTTAGGTCTACTCTATATTACTACTAGAGTACCTACGCTTCTAGTTACCCCCTAGCTTTTTACCGGAAGAAGTCTAGTTCCTTACCACATCCTCAGTATTTAGAACCACTTATTTAAAATCCGTATATATAGTAATCCGCGATAGGGCTCCTACGCGCTTTATTTTATTACAAATTGCTAGCTTAATTCTAGCCTAGATAAATCCAATCTTCTCCTTCTTATAGATGCTACTATTCTCATTTTTAAAGGGCTCTGGATCTATTAATTAAACACAAATTTTTACAAAGTTTATAAACTAGCGGAAATCGTAGCGGTCAAGCTATATCCCATTCTAAAATAGTTCTGCATTATTATATTATACAATATACAGATCTTAAGTCTATTTCTTTAGAAAGGGTTACAGCTACAGCTATATAGTAATTTACTCTTTATTAAGCTAATTTAGTACAATCTAGTTTAGGGATTAATCTTTAATCTTACTAATAATCTATTAAGTACGCTCTTTAGTATCATCTTATATTATTAGCATCTTAAAGAAGTTATCCATTTCACGAACCCAATTATCCAACTATTAGGCGTTAGATCTATGGCGGAGTTCTAGACTACTAGAGGCCTTAGCCAGTCAGTCTATATCCTTTTTCTATTTACTGCATAAATACCTCTCTAAGTCTTCCACACCTCCTTAGGTAGGTACTAAGTAGCCCCTAAAAGGCCCTTAGCCTTAGCCAGGTTATAAAAGATTTTGTCTAGCCTAGATTAAGCTCTACTAGATCTAGACCTACCCCTAAAGGTTTCTAATATATTTATTAGTAGCTCCTTCCCATATAGCTTTTAAGAGCCTTACGGCAGCTTCCTAATATCTATCACGAAGTTCAAATAGAGAAGTTCATTGATGAAATGGGTTGATAGATTGATGATCTGGTATTATGTCTTGAGTGACGTGTCTTGGGGGCCCTAGAGCTTCGAGATACAAAGAGATTTTACAATGCACGTGCTCCATACAGGTGACTCGTATACGTGACCCACGCCTTTAGAGAATACAGATTATCTAATACACCCCCTTAGCTTTAAGCTCTTTAAGGTTAAAGCTAGCCCCCTTCTTATATCTGTTAATAAGTTAATTGAACTGTAATCTTATCTAAATCCTTCTATCTTGCTCTGATACTGTCCCTTAGGTCCTTTAGTTACTTCTCCTTATCCAGCTGCTCCTTAATATCCACTATCCCAATTATATTAACGAAGCTTTAAAACCTCTACTTGGGCAGGGCCTTTATAAGTCCATTAGCGATTATTTCCTTTGTTACTGTCTATTAAAATTATACTTATCTTATTGCGTATTCCTAACGTAGCCAGTATTAATAGATGTTAACGTGTCAGAGCTTTGTGATTAGCTTTACCGTGTCTTCCATAATTAGTTAGAGTGTTTATGTATTATTGCATTTAATAATTAAGGGCTTGTTTAGGCATAACGTTATTACTTTAAACAGCCTACTAATAAAGATAGCTTCCTTTACTGTCTGTAATAGGGCTAATAACTTAGCTTCTGTGCTTAACGTCATAACTGTACCCTACTTATTTGCTCTCTAGGCAATTAGCCCCCTAAATAGCTTTATAATATATCCTTATAAGCTCTTTCTATTAATGGAGTTGTCTATAAATAATGCATCGCTAGCACAGATAAATAATTGCGCTTTACTTTTACCGTCTCTTCTATTATCTCGTCCTTTGTTGCGTATTCCTTTATCTCTCCCTCTACCATTCATTCCTTCCTTATCTCCTCTATAGTAGATTGCTCTGCTCCTTATGCCATATAGATACTAGATTATTCTATCTACCGCTTAATAGTGCTCTTAGCTTAGGTTCTAATTAAACCTTACTAGCCGTAATACTATAAAAGTAATATCCAGACGCGTTATAGTAGCTGCATAAAGTATTAAACCCATTTTTCTCTAATATAGCATTATAGAAGCTGCTTCTCTTAGTAAGGATATAGGACGGACTAGTAGGTCTATATTAGGGGATGGACACATTAGACAGATCAATTAGTAATCAGTAGGGAGGAGTTCCAATTCTACTATAGGAGTGTCTAAAAGACGCCCTCTGAGATCTATCTTATACTAGTTAGCTATCTTCTTAATATAGGCTTCCTAGGATAGCTATAGGAGCCTCTGGCTATAATTATATAGCATATAGATTCCTAGGAACCATTTTAGCTCGCTAAGGGTACTTATCTAGTATTCCTTACATAGCTCCTTAATTACTTCTTAAGCTTTCTTCTTATCTATCTTTTAGTAGCAGAAGACAATATCATTAATATAGAAGAAAATAACTATTCCACCTTTTAGTATAACATACGGCTTTTAAGGTACCTCTTTAAAGCCCAATTCATTTAACAAGCTTGTAAGATTCTTCTACTATAACAGTAGTGATCGTTATAGTCTATACAAGGCTTTTCTTAAGCGTAGTACTTTATTTGTCTTTCCTTTATTAAACCCTGGCGGTAGCTTTATATAGACAACCTTATTAAGATTATAATGGATAAATGCATTAACTATATCTATCTGTGTCGTCTCTAGGTTAAATTTTGCGGTAATTGCTATAAGGGTTCGGAAGATCGTACTAGCTAATATAGTAGCTCTTGTAGGTAGGTTTTCTAGGGCCTATTAATTTCCGTATACTACTAAGCGTGCCTTGCATTTCTAGAGAAATCCGTGCTTGTCCATCTTATAGACAAATACCTATATTAAGCTAAGGATCTGCTGTCCCTTTGCATACTTCTTTTCTATTTCTTAAAATAACCTTATTTAATAATAAAATTAAAGATAGGCTTATTAAGCTTCTTAGAACTAATCTTAAAGAGGATATATATTAAGGTTGCGTATTAATTAAGATGGCGGAGGTAAGTTCTTCCTATATAATCTAACATCATATATTCTACCTAATTTTAGCTTGCTGTTATTAAGTTAACTATTAAGGTTAAACTTCCTTCCTACTAAGAAGGTGCCTTAATAGGCTGACGTAATCCTTTTAGTAATAAAGTCTTTAAACCTATTATTATAGGCTTTCTTAAACAAGTCTTTAACCAAGTTGTTAAACACCCCTTAAGTGTAAAACCCATCTCCTACTTAGCTAATAATGTCCTAATTAGTACCTTATATATCTAACTTTATAGGATACTTAACATAAAAGGTATATAGAGATTCTTCATCTTCTTCTATTAGAGGTGGTGTATAGTATATATCTTTAAGAGCTCTTGTAAGCTTAAAACCTGCTAACTTATTAAAGGCTTAAACTGGCTTATTATCAACGTTATTGTCTTCCTCTTAAATTAATGGTTTAAATACTTTATTATTGTCTTCTAGAAGAACCTTGTTCTTAGTTAAGGTATTAAGGAGTTAAATCTTCTTAATTAACATATCTAATTTGGCGTATAGATCCTTTAAGATATCTATTCACTTGCCGTTAAAGAATGTCTTTTTGTTAAAGATAACATCCCTTATAGAGATAATGATACCTTTATATAGGATCCAGATCCTGTAAATATTAGTAGAGTTATAGCTAATAAGGTAGCCGATATAGGCTCATAGATCTAGCTTACTTAGTCTTTTCTTCTTTAGCTAGGCATCTAACGTTATTACATACGCCCTACAGCCGTAGGCTTTTAGGTGCGCTAATTATAGTTTTCTTAATCTCCTATTCGCTAGGTAGGTATAGAACCTCTTATATAGCGATTTCCATCCATTGCTTTCTTATGGTGTTTAATCTTAAAGGTAGACTGTATAGTTAACAATCTCGTTCTATAGATTATACGGTAGATTGGCAGCAATTCTTATTGCTTATACTCTCTTAATAATTACACCCCCTAAGCGCTTAGTGGTACTATTTTAAGCTTAGGTATATAGCGCCAAAGGCTTAAATATAATCCCTTAAGTCCGTAGCTATTTAAGGGTTCTCCTTTTCCCTAGCTTGTTGTCTAATCTAATGGTATTAACCTTAAGGTTATACCTCAGACAAATCCATTAGATAAAATCTTTAAGTACTTATAGTATCTCCTTCTCTTTACTATGCATTATTATAAAATACAGGAAGGATCTTCCTAAGAAGGTGTTATAGATAAGCATAACTTGTACAAATCTAGTATGCGCTTTCTTAAGGTCAGTCCAGTCAATATAGAGGTTAAGATAAGGTTTATTAATATTCTATTTTGAGAACCTTCTTAAGACCTAACGCTTAATTTTAGCGAGACTATAATATTAATATTCTATTGTCTTTAGGCCTTAAAGCTTAACTCCTAAGGCGTTGAGACCTAAATAGTAAAGGCTTATAGGTCCTAGATAACCTAGACGCAGATGCTATAGACGCACATTACCTTTTAAATCTGGACGAGCGTCTCTTGACGATGCTCTGCGCTTTTATTAGCGGCGTAGTAGTTGGCTTGTATTAAACGCTAATAGACTTCCTAATTAGACGTATTCGATAGTCTATTGTCTATAATATTCTTCTATTTAACATAGGATTGTGTTATCCTTCCAAACTAGAAGATTGTTGTCTCCTTTATTGTCCTAGTAGTACCCTTGTTTTTAAAGTAGACGGAATAACACTAGATTTATATTAAAGTCTATATAAAAGGCAACGTCCTTAAGACATAGATTTCCCTTACTCTTGTCTAGTTTTGTGACTTAGATAGTAATATTACCGTAACCTAGTATAGGCACTTCTAAGCTGCCGGCGGTGACGTATTTGTGTCTTAGGGCTTTCCTAAAGTTATAGAAATGAGAGAGATTATTAAAGATATAGAGAGTGGTTCCTAAGTTAAGAATGGTTAATAGCTTTAATGGATGGAGTTAACCGGTGTAATACAATTCTAGGAATATCGCATTAGCTTCTTCTTTGATTTTAACTATCTCCTAGCTCTTGTCCTATTATTATTAAGCTTTATTAGTCTTTAATTCCTTAAGCTTAAGTCATTCCACTTGGGCAGCTAGATCCTTGTCTTGCTCTACCTTTATAAGCACCCTTTTTATATATATACCTATGGCTTTAAATCCCTTAGGCCTTTTGCTCTTAAATAGATACTAACAATTAGGAAGGGTATGTCCCCTTATATCGCATGCCAGGCATTTAAGGTTCTTTGACCTTTTGGAAAATATCTCTTTAGTTAAATTTGTACCTACCCTTTTTTGGCTGCGAGATAAGCTGTTCCCTTTTCCTTTTTAAACTTTAGCAGTAATAGAGATACCCTCTTTAGGCTCTCCTATAAAGTCTACATTAAATATACTCCCTCTTGCCGTTATAGGTATAGCTTTAGAAAGGTTTTAGAATGTTTCTTATAGCTCTATTGCTACTTTATGGTATTCTAATAAGGGAGCCCTTTTAGTATTATTTGCCTACTTTGTGTATAGAACAAAATAGGTTTTGCTTATAGGTCATATTGCATTTATAAGGTCTATTAGCTAGATCCTATTAGTTATCTATAAAAGATTATACTTCTCTGCCATCTTTATTGCATGCTTCTATTAGTTAAGCTACTAGGTAACCTTTGTCTGCTTAAGCCCTTTAAGTAACTCTGGATACTATAGTTGTACCTTTCTTATTATAAAGTTCTTTAAAGGCTTAGTGTCTTCTTTTAACCAAATCAGCTATTCCTTAACTGTAAAGGAAGGGTCAAGCAGTAGCTTCTTCTAAATTAATACTATAGACGTAATCTAGGTGCGTATCTATTATAGATACTCTTTCTATTTTAGGGAGTACTTTATATCCTAGTTATAGTATTATCTGCTATTCTTATACACTTTCTGTTAATTCGTTAAGAGCTATATATATAAGGTTGCATTCTTATTAAAATCAGTAACTTCTAGATAGGCTAGTTCTTGTAGTAGAGCTTGTTAAGGTGCTATATTATTTGGGTTAACATAGGCCCAAATTCGTTTGTCTATAAGGGCTTATAGTTGCCAGATCTATTACTCCTAGTCTTTTAGTTTATTAAGAATAATTATAGTTAATAAACTTAACGTTAGTGGAGTCATTTTATTAATAGGCAAAGGAGGAATTAAGATAGTATTTTATTGTTAGGATTGTCCTATAACAATTAATATAGAATCTTGTAGAATCTCGTGGAAGGTTCGTGTTAGAATCGTCCTGTAACACTTAAGGTAGGATTTCTATTAGAGTCTGCGTCCTTAATGATAAGGTGTTAGAGTTTGATGATAAGGTAGAATTTCTTTAAATAATTGAGTAATAGCTGACTAGCTTTTTAAGTTGGCGGACTAGGCTTATAACTGTTACGAAGTTTAAATAAAGAAGTTCATTAATGAAATGGGTTAATAGATTGATAATCTAGTATCATGTCTTAAGTGACGTGTCTTGGGGGCCCTAGAGCTTCGAGCTATGAAGAGATTTTACAATGCACGTGCTCCGTGCACGTAAATCGTGCACGTGACCCACGCCTTTAGAGAATATAGATTATCTAACAATATCCTCCTTAGAGAAAATTAGTGTAGGGCTCTTGACTTTCTAACCTTGGGCCTAGGAAAGCTTCGGCTATAGAGGTAGTGTTAGTACTAGTAGCTAATACGGGTTTCCCTATAAGGCTCAAGTTTTAAGTTAGTAGTTAGGTTAGATTACCTAAAGGGGTAGGCCCACTTAGCTTATAAGCAGTCTATGCGCCGCTACTATACTAATTATAGGCCGGTGGTCTTCTAGGAGGGTTCCGGTTAGGTCCCTAATTAGGCATATTAGTATATTCCTTTAGCATTTCTAATTTAGGGGAAGATCTTAGTATTGCCTCTAGCGCTTAATCTTCCAATTAGCTTAAGTAGGGCCAGAGGGGTTCCGGTTGCTTTCTAGCAGTATTGCGACTATTATAGAGGGTATCTATGTTTTCCTTAGCGTTGCCGGTAACCATAGGTGTGCGAAAGTCTTCAAGCTCTTAGTGCATCTAAGTATTAGGGCTTATTCGGCCGTCTTGCCTAGAGGTTTATATTATTGCAATCTCTCACTATTAGAGGGACCTTCCTGCCTTAGCGCGACGGCTTTTTATAAGGTATTCGTAGAGTTTTTATTTAGGTCATCGCGAGATTTCAAGGGAGGATAGTAGATATAAATAAAAGATATAAATAAACAATCTGGTCCTTAAAGCCAGCTGCCCTTCTAAATAGAGTAGGAAGGATTTAAATATAAGGGGACTTTATAAATAGGGGGCTATAAGGACACGATTGTAAAATAGGATAGATTAGTAAGAGAGACAAATTCTTAAGGAGGTAAGGCCTTAGGGATCATAGAGACTATATACTACGAGCACGTGCCTCCGGTACGTGACCGGCGACCATCTAAGGGGCATCCAGAGGTTGTCCTAAGGGCAACCCAAGGTGTCCGCAATAATATCCCTTACACTATCTACTTACCTACCTATATTAGTGTTAGATTTAATTTAGGAGAGGGTTAGCCCAATTAAAGGCTCTAATTTATTTAAATCGTTTTCTATAGCTATTTGCTGGCTGTATATTTAAATAGTGGTTATCTAGGGTGTAGTCGTCTAGTTCTAGTAATGGTGGTTTAGTTTTAGCGACGGTCTTTAGTTCTAGTAATAGTCCTCTTTTACCTATCTACCTACCTACCTACCTACCTACCTACCTACCTACCTACCTACCTACCTACCTACCTACCTACCTGCCTGCCTGCCTACCTGCCTGTATTAGTGTCTAGTTTAATTTAGGGAAGAAGTCGGCCTAATTAAAGGCTCTTATTAATTCAAATCGTTCTCTATGGCCGTTTGCTGGCTGTATATTTAAACGGTAGTTGTCTAGGGTGCCTCCCTAGGAGGTCTTAATTTAATTTAGTAATAGGCCAATATTAAAGCTCTAGTTTAATTCGATTAATTAATTAATTAAATTGTTTATAGTGTTTGCTAGCTAGTTATTTAAATGGTCGTTATCTAGTTCTAGCAATGGTTGTCTAGTTCTGGCGACAGTTGTCTAGTTCTAGCAACGGTTATCTAGTTCTGGCGATGGTCCTTTCTTACCTACCTACCTACCTACCTATCTACTTACCTACTTGTCTGCCTACCTACCTGCCTACCTACCTACTTGCCTGCCTGCCTGCCTGCCTATCTACCTGCCTATGTATATTAGTATCTAATTCAATTTAGGGGAGGGGTCGGCCCAATTAAAGGCTTTAATTAATTTAGATCGTTCTCTATAGCCGTTCGCTAGCTATATATTTAAACGGTAGTTGTTTAAGGTGCCTCCTTAGGAGGCCTTAATTTGATTTGGTGATAGGCCAATATTAAATTTAATTAATTAATTAAATCGTTTGTGGTATTCGCTGGCTGGTTGTTTAAAAGATTGTTATCTAGTTCTGGTGACGGTTGTCTAGCTCTAGGACGGTCATCTAGTTCTGGTAATGGTCGTCTGGTTCTGGCGATGGTCGTCTGGTTCTGGCGACGGTCCTCTGCTAGCTGCCGTTCCAGTGCCTCCTAAGTTAGGGAGGATGTAAGGAAGGGTAAAAAATAAGATGGCTGCAAATTGATGAAATGGGTTAATTAATTGTCTGGGCCCCTAAGGGCTTTGAGCTATGAAGAGATTTTAAAGTGCACGTGACCTGTGCACGTGACCTATGCCTTAGAGAGAATACAGATTATCTAACAGATGCAGAGCTTCGTGTAGAGCCTCCGTACGCAGAGCTTCGCGCAGAGCCTCGTGCAGAGCCTCTGTACGTAGAGCTTTGTATAGAGCTTCGTGTAGAGCTTCGTGCAGAGCCTCGTGCAGAGCCTCTGTACGCAGAGCTTTGTGCAGAGCTTCGTACAGAGCTTCGTGTAGAGCTTCGTGTAGAGCTTCGTGTAGAGCCTCTTGTAATTAGCATATAACTTAAATAATATATTATATTACCTCAATTGCATATTAAGGAATGTATAAGTTGGTTAACTGCGTATTATTTAACTTTTAAATATGTCAAATTAGTTAATGGCGTATTATTTAACTTATAAATATGTTAAATTGGTTAATTATAGGTTAATTATATATCGTTTAACTTTTAAATATATTAAGTTGGTTAACTACGTGTTATTTAACTTTTAAATATATTAAGTTAGTTAATTGCGTGTTAAATTAGTTAATTGCATATTAAGTTAGTTAAATTGCATGTTAATTACGCGAAACGCGCTTAGTAAAGTCAACTTAAAACCTAGCCTATAAATATTTTCCTAATATACTAGGTAATTCTAAAATGCTAGGGATATAAAGCAACGCTTAAGAATATACTCTTTATAATAGATATTATTCTATGCTTCTAGAGGTCACGCCTACTATATACAGTAGTTGTCCGGCCAACCATGACGTATAGATCTAGCATTTGGGCCACAGGAGAAACTAAGAAAGGCCCCCCTAAATCACTCCTTAAACCACTCCAAAAGGTCTAAACAGCCTGCCTTAGGAGTATAACAGGCGGGTATAAGCGAACGGCCACAGTACTGCTCAAGAAGGAAGCCAATATTCCCCCCCTATAACTATATATTGAAGCCGATGTAATGTAAAGGGTGCAAAAGGAACGCAACTCTAACGTTATAAAGTATATTAAGACACGCCTAAACAAACTATAGAGGGACCCTAGGGTGCCTTATAGGAGAAGGAACCAACAACCCTAAAGTAGGGAAGATATATTAGGAAAACAGGTAGAGAAAGTAGAAGAAGAATAGTACGGCGCTAGGGCCCAGGCCTATATAGAGGAGGAAGGGAGACGCGCAAGAGGCCAGTAAAGACAATAGTAAGGAAGAGAAAGGAGCCAAAGTAGAGCATAAAAGAGTACTGGAAAACCATCTACCGCAATACAATACTGGTTGGACCGACGCTGGAGAGACAAATAGGAGTTAAAGGTATAGAGGCAGACTTAGGCAAGGGGAACCTAAGCTATAGTATAGGTAATACTATAGGGGGTAAATACCTAAGGGCTCTAAGAGGGCCTAATAAAGGCAAAAAATATAATGGCAACACTCTTAAGGACAGAAATAATAGGACTAAAAGATTGGCTTTACTGGGTAGGTATCCTAGTAGGTAGCCTAAGGTGCAAATATAGCTGGCTAAGACAGATACCAAAATACATAATACTGTTATGCCCCTTACGCACCAGCTAAGAAGCAATACTCTTTATAACAGGACTAGCCTAGTTATAGTAGGAATGTCTTAGTAAAACACTCGACAAGATAAACTTGACGCTTTAACCGAATTCTGCCAAATTCTACTAGCTTGATTAACTTCTGCCAAGTTCTGCCAGATTAATCAAATTCTACTAAAGTCCGTCCGCGTGCGCATATGCGCACGCATCGACCAAGACCCCTAACTATTTAATTATAAGATTCTCTAGTTATTCCCTTCTCTTCTTTACGCAACGTCTTGTTCTCTTAAAAAGCTATATACCCTTAGATTTAGATAGAATTTAT
>Ga0307507_10005157_pt1 | contig 21856 bp, 6 predicted proteins | sample 7_EM_MG_FD_207223 | JGI IMG/M metagenome (GOLD analysis project Ga0307507, IMG submission 207223) | Populus trichocarpa ectomycorrhiza microbial communities from riparian zone in the Pacific Northwest, United States - 7_EM | ecosystem: Host-associated > Plants > Roots > Unclassified | place... | reverse complement strand
GCATATAACTTTACCTTAATTGCATGTCAAGAAATATATAGTTACCTTTTAAAGTTGCTAAGTAGGTTAACTGCGTGTTAAGGAATATACAGTTAGCTTTTAAAGTTGTTAAGTAGGTTAACTGCGTATTATTTAACTTTTAAAGTTGCTAAGTAGGTTAATTGCGTGTTAAGAAATATATAGTTAGCTTTTAAAGTTGTCAAGTTAGTTAATTACATATTAAGTTAGTTAAATTGCGTGTTAAGTTAGTTAATTGCATGTTAAGTTAGTTAAATTACGTGTTAAGTTAGTTAATTGCGTGTCAAGTTAGTCAAATTACATGTTAAGTTGGTTAATTGCATGTCAAGTTGGTCGAATTGTGTGTTAAGTTGGTCAATTGCGTATCAAGTTGGTCAATTGCGTGTCAAGTTGGTCAAATTGCATGTCAATTACGCGAAACGCGAAAATCAAAGTCTACTTAAATCTCATCCTGCGAATATTTTCCCAATACAGCTTAACCGTTGTAGCCTTTTACTTAAACAGGCTTCTCTAGTTAGGTAGCATTTACATTTAAGAACTTAGTAACATTATTTATATAAGCAGTATTTATAAAGGCAAAGCCATTTACTCCAGTGTTAATAAGGGCAGTTATATTAACTCCATATCCATTTTAAGATACTGTACATGGAACTATAAAGTATTTTCTACCTATTAGCTAACTTAAATTAATCTCTTTAAAATTAATAGGATACCCTAGGGGGGAGTCTTCCCCTAGGGTTCTTCTTTTTCTAACTTATTGGACATTTCTTCTTCCTCTATCTCCTTAATATTACCCATATCCTTTAGCTCTGGGCAGGACGTAGTAAAGTAACTATCCTTTCTACAATTAAAGCACGTAACCGTAGCAGGGTCAATTAGGGTGTTGCGACAAGCATTAGTTAAAGGTATGGTATATAGCAGGTCAGGCGAGGTTTATAGGTAGGCAGTTGTAACCGCTTTTAGTATAAGGGCGGTCGTGGTTTGTCTTCCGACGCTAGCTCCTATTAGTATAGCGGATAGGTTACGGTCGCTATAGGGCCGCTTTAGTTAATTAGAACGAGCATTAATTCGTTTTAGTTCTAAATCTAGCAATAAACATTAGGCTGCGAGTCTTTAGTAGGTTGGTAGGTTATTTAAGGCTACCACAATCTTCTCTTATAGTTAGACCGTTAGCTTGTTGTATAGGTCCAAACGATAGTTCTTAGGGGGAACCTGGCCTTCGCCTACTAGGTATAAGAATTAAGTCTAGAACTTAGTAAAGAATTAGTTTAATTTCATTATTAGGCGATTATAGTTATAATAGGTATCCTGTACTTTATTTGGATTAACATAAATAGTAGCTAGATGCTATATTATCTTGTTAACAGATGTAAACTAAATAGGTAACTCGTCCTTAAACTTGGCCTAAAGGTGTCGCTAGGCGTCCCCAATGGTTTAACTAAAGAGGTAGAGCATTTTAGCTTCTTTAAAGGGGAAATAGTTATAGTTAACACAAAGCTTTCCTCGCACCTAAATTCTCTAGTTCTTAAAGGTCGGGTCTATGCCGTCTAATAATAGTAGGGGATTAGGGAGCTTAACGGACTTTAATTACTTTATTATTATGTCTGTACTCTCTAGTGTATTACATTTGGTTAAGCGAATAGGTTAACTAAGGCTTTATAAAGGGGAGGCTAGGCTGTTTTGTAAGGCAGTAAGGCTTTTTAGGATCTCCTTTAGAGTCTCTTATATACTTTAGGCTTAAAGACAATCGACCTTCTAATTAGCAGCAAGGGTACGAATCTGCTTGTATATACCTATAACGTTGTCATTATCTTTAATTTCTGATCCTAACTGGATCTCGTGTTCCTCTTAGGTAGAGGCAGGTCTTTTAAATAAGCTTACTTTAGGTGCCATCGTTAGCTTCCTAAAGTTTGTCAGAATTGTATAATTTGGTTTTAATTCCGGGGTTCTTTTAGGGGTATAGGTCAAGTATAGTCTAGCCTATAAAGTGGGATATTATTAGGGCCTTCTCAGGCGTGGTAGTGTAAGTTTTTTAATATCTAAGTATAACGCGTTAATGCGTCGTTGCAGACAAAGGTCTTCTTTTAGGGTGGGATATTATTAAGGCCTTCCCAGGCAGTATATGGAGAGCTTAGTATAATGTAACGGGCTTGTATAAATGCTTCTAAACCAAAGCTTGTAGATTGCTACCATATAAGAATACTAAGCTAAGGAAAAAAAGAAGAAGAATCGTTTAGGGGCAGTAGGTAGGCATGTCGCGAGGGCTGCCAAGGCGCTAGTGGTAAGCGGGCTAATAGCGATTTTGCATGCCGGGCATGGAAAATCCTGATTGGTTGAATATGGCCGGTGACGCGCTCCAGCACCGTCACATAGGGTGGGTTTATGTAGCAAGGTTCGCCCTTTTAAAATACTATTAGTAGCCTACTTTTGGGGAGAGTAGCTATTAATTACTAATTCCCTACCTATTCTTAAGCAAGGAGAAGAATAGGTTACATTACCAAAAAAAAGTCATATAGGAATAACTGGTAGTTGTCTCTAAGCTGGCAAACTATATAGAGCCCTTTATTTTTATATGCAAATGTTACTAAATCTATCTTTTAGAGCGCTTTTTCTACTCTAGGAACGGCAGAATACGGCAGAAATAAATAAAAGAGCCAGGATTTCTTTATTTCCTTAGTGCAAACTAAATATTAGAAAGCAAAATACCAGGATAAAACTCCCCTAGCATTTAAAACGGACCAGAGTGTCCACTTAGTTACTAGTACATGTTAAGCTGCCTGGGAAGGATTCATGTATATAGGACTATAGCGCCATAGCCTAGAGGCTGCATGCGCAGTATTGTACATAGTATAATACAATTGGATATAAAATAAAATAAAAAATAAAAAATCGGTTAAAAAAATCGTTGTTAGATTACCTCTTACTGGTAAGCCTACTGGAGCCTTATTAAGGGCGAATGACTAAAGAGCCTTATCCTTACGGGCGCGCCGTTGCTTTAGTGGTGGCTCACTAATCTGGTAATTAGGATCCTCGCGAGCGGCCGTAACATCGTCAAACTTACGCGAATCGTGATCGCTAAGTGTTGAGCTGGTAGTAGCTTATTCCTCTTTAGAGGTAGGTGGTATAGAGGAGTTAGCTAAGGGAGGTATAGCTTAAAGCGTAGGTAGTAAAGGTAAGACAAATTAGTAGTGGATAAAAAGGTAAGGGAGCTATACACGGTACCCACGACGCGTTATATACGCCTACTCTTCTATAGGCCCGTACAGACGTATATTATATGTATTTTGATTAGTTTAGAGCTATACACGGATATATAAATCATTACTAGCAATGCATGCGCTAACTGGTAAGATCTAGTACTTAACACTATGGCTCTCTCACCACTGCCATCTATTCTTACCGCGGGTGATTATATTGTTGTATCTACGTAACAAAATCACTAGGTGCGATTATGATTTGATTAGTTATGTTACTATATAATCGAACATAACCGTAACTAACTAACCGATTATTGCTATGTCTGGACTGGACTCTAGACTGGACCCTGGACTAGACTCTGAACTCTGAACTCTGGACTTCACGATGGATTTGATGATAGACTGGACTCTGGACTCAGTGATGGACTGGTGATGGACTTGGTGATGGACTTGGTAATGGATTATATGTATGGTAGACTAAGTCATGTGTAGTGAATTGCGGCACCTGCTGTGCTAGACCAATCCAGTGTGTCATCACGTTGGTGGCATATCAAAAAGAATTTTGGCACTGACTTCCTCTTCATTACAACAAAACCTTTACGCAGCGATATATCAATAGCTCCGAAATATTCTTTCATTTAGTAGAGAACCTTGTTTTGCACCGAAGGGTGAAAGTAGGTAGTTACTTTACTTCTCTCCACGTGCAACTCAACGGTTCTGTTTTCGTCAATAATATCTCGCTTACGTTCATTCTCCGCTTCAACATCAGGATGTTGAATAAAACCTTAAGACGTCGCGTATGAATCATGGCGAACCAAGCAGCCTGGATCAAAGAGAAGCAAAGCAAGCCGCTGGTAGTCGACAAAGCGGACATGTACACGCCAGAGTCTGGTGAAGTCCTCATCAAGAACCACGCTATGTCCATCAATCCCGTCGATTGGGTCATCCAGGACGCCGCCATTTTCCCCATGCCATACCCTAACATCCTTGGAACTGATGTTACGGGCGAAATCATCGAAGTCAGACCGGAAGTCACGAGGTTTAAGAAGGGAGATAGAGTTATCAGGTAAGGACCAGGATCCAGCGGGGGCTGAACTTTGATTGAACTTAAGATCATCCAGTCACGTTGCCGGCCTCCATACCGGATCCCCAGCACACGGCGCCTTCCAGCATTACTCCATAGGTCAAGTCAGCGTCACCGCCGCTATTCCAACCTCGTTGTCTTACGAACAGGCTGTCGTGCTCCCTTTGGCCGTGACAACCGCGGCCTGCGGTTTATACCAGCCGGAACACCTCACCCTCCCCACGCCGACCAAGGATGCCGCACGCCTCTGCAAGACCGTTCTTATATGGGGCGCCGCGCCCTCCGTCAGCTGTGTCGCTGTGCAGCTGGCTAACGAGTCTGGGTTCGACGTCATTGCCACGGCGTCTAAAAGGAACTTCGACTTTGTGAAGAGCGTGGGTGCAAAGGCGGTGTTTGACCACAGCAGCAGTAGTGTTGAAGACGACTTAGTGAAGGCGCTCAAGGAAGGAGAGTTTGCGGGCGTGTTTGAGGCTACAGCAAAGCCGGAATCGCTGAAGATTAGTTTGCAAGCGGCGTCGCATGCGGGAGGGGGTAGACTTGCACCGGTATTGAGCGTACCGAAAGAGTTGTTGCCGGAGAATATCACGATGGCGGACCCGTATAGTAAGTTCCGCTTCCGATGATTGACATGCGCTGGATTGACTGATGCGTGAGCAGTTTTTGCGGTGCCCTTGTATAAGGACTCACCTGACATTGCGGAAGCTGTATGGGGGAGATATTTGCCAGCTGCGCTCGCCGATGGAAGCTTTCAGGCAAAGCCAGATCCAATTGTGGTGGGAACGGGGTTAGAGAAGGTCCAGGAGGCCTTTGAGCGACATAAACAGGGCGTGTCGGCCGCAAAGGTAGTGGTTACGCTGTAGCTTTACACAGTGCTTAGTTAAACCTTAACAGGTGAGATGAATATTATTCCGTCTCTGTATAAATACGACAACTTGCTATTAACCCTTATAGCGTTCGACATCCAGTCAACACCAGAGAACAGCATTGATTTAGAAACTTCGAGCTACAGTAGCTTCGGGGGCTATCTTGCATGACTGGCCCAGTTCTGGGATATCTCATGGATGGCCCATTTCTGGGCCACCGCGGCCACTTCATAATGTGGCCCATTTCTGGGCTTCATCGCGAAAATCATAACAAGTATTTTCTATAATTGGGCTGCCTAACGGAGTTGAGATAGAAAGATGAGTTGAAAGTGAGCACCTGGAGCTGTGGCGGTGCAAACTGAGCAGTGGGTGAGCCGAGGTTGAGCCGGGCGTTATATTGCTTATAAATCAGGAATACGGCGCTAATCAAAAGAGGAAATGGAAGGAGGTCAGTTGGTCGATAATATACGCGTAACTATGCGTGCTTAATACAAAGACATTTGGATAAGGAACAGGAATAGACCAGGACACGTAGTCGAATATATACGTGGTCGTGTGGTACGTGCGAGGTGTCACGGGACGAACATGCGTAGGTGTCTCGGAACGCATACGCGGGTGACTCCCGTGACATAGACCTTATGTAGTATATCTTATTATAAGCCTCTAGGATCCTCTTATTAGATTTCTAGTCTTTTAAGGATATATAGGCAAAGTTATTTAAGTAGGACTAGTACTAGTTACGGGTTAATGGGGGTTAGGGTTTTATATATAATAGTTATAACGGAACCTTATAGGGAATACTACGGTGGGTTCTGTTAATGGGCTAGGTATATAGGTATAGAATAGTTAATAAACACAAGTATAACTGGTAGAGTGGTTGCCTAATAGATTAACTCTAATTATCTTCTAAGAATTACTATAAGGAAGGAACTATCTAGGTAAGGACTATAGTTCCTTAAATATATAACCACACTCCTAGGAAATCCTCCTTATATATAATATATATAATATATATAATATACGTAAATATATACTGCGTATACTGCGTATATTATATATAATATTATATAACCTTAGTTACCATTCCTTGTTATATAGTTCTACTAGTTTTATTTTAGACTATACTTTAATTAACTAACTAGCTGCTTCTAACTCTTGCCCTAGTAGTTATAATATTATACTTAAAGCGTCCGTAACACTATCTCCCTCCTCTTTATCTTTGTCCTTAAAGATACCTAGTATCTCTAGGTCTTCTACTAGAGGTATAATATTTATCTAATTAGTTTAGTTAATATCGTTGCTTATTATACCTAAAGCCTCTCTATCTTTATAAGCGTAACATTATACTTATACTATTACTATAATATTATCGCTTAGTAAAATAATACTATCTCCTTACTCTTATTATATAAAAGAGGGGTTAGTTTATATTGCGTTAGTAAGTTTATCATTCTAACAACCTTCCTCTTACTTAGAGTGTACTAAAGCAAACGTTTAATCGCTCTATAATATTTGTTCTATTTCTAATATAGAATATACGCGCTTAATTATTCTAAAGAGCCGCCTTATTCCTTAGTTAATTTATATTAGGGTTTTATATTTAATCTAAGGCGGAAAACTTAAGGGTAATCTTGCCTTAGTATTAGCGGAAGCCTAATATTACTCTAAAGAGTCTACTTATGCTCTAGCCGCTTAATAGTCTGCCTTCGCGAAGGTTTAGTGCCTTTAACGCGTCTATAAGAAGGTTTATTTAAAGGAGTAGAAACTTATTTAATAGGGTCTATAGGAACTTAGTAATAAAAGAATAGATTCTCCTCTAGTAGGGAAGAAAACAGCTTTAAATACCTTAGTAGCGTCTCTTCCTATATCCCCCTTAGGTAGTTCTTTCTTTAATAACTTTTTAATACTTCCTAACCTAATTTCTTCTAATACTTCTATATTTTTCCTATAGCATTCTCTAGGTTACTTAGTAGTTCCTAGATAGTCTTACTATAGCCTATCTACTTAACTTTATACTATATTTTGTTATTAATATCCTTATAGCTAATAACCTTTAAAACTTCCTATTTATCTTCCTCTTAACCTTTATATATGTCTTATTTATAGACTAGTAGCTTAATATCCCTATATACTAGCTCTAGTATTATAATATACTATATAGGGTAGATCTTTATCTTCTCTAGTAAATTAAGTCTAAATGTAACTTCTAAGATCTTTACTTTAATTAAGAATGTGTAAGGGGATCTTATAGATAGGGGGCTATAAGGACATGATTGTGGAACAGGATAGATTGGTAAGAGAGACGAATCCTTAAGGAGGTAAGGCCTCTAGGATCGTGAAGACTATATACTACAGGTATGTGCCTCTGGCACGTAACCAACAGACGTTTAAGGGGTGTCCAGGGGTTGTCCTAAGGGCAACCCAAGGTGACCGCAATAATATCCCTTATAGAATAGTCCTAATCTAATATAGTCTAACTTCTTACTTAGTCGTTAACTCTTAAAATTTTTATATAGTAGCTATACTTTATCTCCCACCTTAAGGGCTAGTCCCTTAGTCCTTTTAGCATTATAATACCTTTTTATTTATTTTTATACTAGTTTAGCTATCTTTATAAGGTAATTATAAAGATCTATTAATATTTTTATTCTCTCTTTAGCTATACTACTTATTTTCTTAGTTTATATCTATAATTTGCCTTAAATAGTAATATACCTATTCCTTCTTATAGTGTTGCATTATATATAAACTGTGCTACTAGTAGTAATAATACCTTAGATACTATTCTAGTATCTAATTTAATCTTTCTATTTAACTGTCTATTTATAGGTAATATACAGTTAATATTACTGCTTAAACCCCTTATTCTGCTAAGATTACCTCCTAAAATACTACTATAAATCTTAGGTCTCTATCTAATATAATCTTTATTAGTACTCTATATCTTATAAATACTTCTTTAACGTAGATTCTAGCTATATCTTCTACTAAGATTTCTTCTATATATACTATAAAGTAGCCCTATTTAGTTAACTTGTCCACTATTACTAAGATTATATTATAATCTTATCTAGTAATAGGATCTCTTAATTTTAGCAACTTTATAACAAAGTCCTATAATATAACCTCCTATAATCTTTCTAGTATTTCGACTGGTTATAGACCTCCGTATAGTCTATATCTTATTAGTTTATTTCTTTAGTAATCTAGGCATTCTTTTATAGTTTCTCTAGCCAAACCCTAGATTCCTTAAATAATATATTCCTCTTATAATCTTAATACTAAGCCTTGCGCTCTATTATATCCTTATATTATTCCTTAATAAAAGCTTCTAATAAACTCCTTTACGATTAATTTTAGAATATAGGTTGCTTCTCTATTTTTATATTATTCTATATCTAGGTCTTTAAGTTATACTTCTTAAATTCTTTATATCTATTTACTCTCTAGTAATTTATAGATTATCGTTTCTTAGGTAGCTGTAATTTTAGGGTAGTTATATCTAATTAACCTAACCTTATCTTATATAGTATTGCCTCTAATAGTTTTTTGTTATTCTATAATTTAGCCTTTCTACTAAGCGTATCTACCCTTATATTTTTAGTGCCCTTAATATACTAAATTTTAAAATAGTATTCTATAAGTATCTCTACCTATTTAACTTACCTCTAATTAAGTTCTTTTATTATTAGGAACCTTATTAGGTTCTTATAATCTGTTTTAACTATAAATAGTTTCTCTATGCCTTACAAAAAAGCTCTCTATTCCTTAAGTGCTGTAACTATACCTAATAACTCCTTGTTATAGATGTTATAGTTTAGTTCTAGTAGTGTTATCTTTTAACTATAGTATACTACTAGGTGCTATACGTCCTGGTGTTTTTATAATAAGTATACTCCTAGTATAAAGTCTAATGCATCCGTTTTAATAACCGTTTCTAAGCTTAGTTAATAGATTTTAAAGATTAGCTCCTAGGTAAATAACTCCTTAAGTTCTTTAAATAGCTATCTCTATTCCTTATCCCATACCTATAGTTCCTCCTTTTTTATAAGTCTTGTAAATAGCTTAATATTCTTTAACTATTGTACTATAAACCTTCTATAGTAATTATAGAATCCTAGAAATAATCTTAACTATATTACGTTTTCTAGTTCTTACTAATTTACTATTACTTTAATTTTCTTTGGGTCTATACTAATTTTTCCTAGTTTAATAATAAATCTAATAAAATTAGTTTTCCTAGTAAAGAACTCGCATTTCTTAATTGCTACTGGCATCTACTTGTCAGATAATCTGTATTCTCTAAAGGCGTGGGTTACGTGCACGGGTCACGTGCACTGTAAAATCTCTTCGTAGCTCGCAGCCCTAGGGCCCCAACGACATCGACATCAATCAACGATCAAGTCAAGATCATCAATTAATCAACCCATTTCATTAATGAACTGCTCTACACGAACTTCGTAACAGTTATAAGCCCAGTCCGCCGACTTAAGAAGCTATTCAGCTATTACTCAATCATTTAAAGAAATTCTACCTTATTGTTAGACTCTGACACCTTATCGTCAAGACGCAGACTCTGACAGAAATCCTACCTTAATTGTCATAGGACGAGATTCCACGAGATTCCACGAGACTCTAACACCTCAATCGTTAAAGGACGATCCTGACGACAAGGACGATCCTAATGACAAAAATACCATCTTAAATCCTCCTTTGCCTATTAGTCAAAATGACTCCACTAACGTTGAGTTTGTCAACCATAATCATCCTTAATAAACTAGAAGACTGGGAGTAATGGATCTGGCAACTACAAGCCCTTATAAATTAACAAATTTGGGCCTACGTTAACCTAGCCACAGAAGCACCTTAAGAAGGTCTACTTAAAAAACCACCTCTTCCAAAAATTACAGATTTTTAACAAGAATGCAACTTTATATGTGCAGCTCTTAACGAATTAATAGAGGGCGTATAAGAACAGCAGACGATACTATGACTAGGATATAAAGTATTTCCTAAAACAAGAGGAGTACCTTTAACAGATCCGCACCTAGATTATATCTATAGTATTAATTTAGAAGAAGCTATTGCTTAACCCTTCTTTAACAGTTAAAGAATGGCTATCCTAATTAAAGAAGAATATAGAACCTACCTTATTATTTATTAGGAAGAAGGTGCAATACTAGTACACGGAAGTTATTAAGGGGTTTAAACACTTATTAAAATTAAATTAATGGCTAGATTAATGGGAACATATAATAGTACTAGGAGAGAAGTATAAGATCCCTTAAATGTCCAATAGAATCTAGCTTTAAGATTTAGTAGAAGTTATTTAACCATTTAGCAACGCCTACTATGTAAAGTACACTACTAAGTTAAATAACCCTTAGAAGTTAAGATCTTCTAAATACCGTAGAGTAGTAAAGGAGCTGTAAGAGGGACTTAGAATACCCTTAAAGAAAGCCAATACTACTATAAGAGGGAGTACCTTTAATGTAGACTTTGCAGAGCAAGCCATAATGGATCACTCTAATACTACTAAAGGTCCAGGGAAAGGAACCTTAGTATATACTAGACGCTTAAAGAGAGCTAGGTTACTAGTAGATAAGGAGACGTCCTGCAAGAAGCTACTACCTATATGCTTAGTGTATAAGAAACAAGGACATTCCCTTTAAGACTATTGGTATTTATTTAAAGACAAGAAACCCAAAGGAGTTATAATTGGAGATGCTTACATTAAAAGGGTGCTAAAGAAGGTAGAAAAGAATAAGGATCTCACTAACTAAGTTATAAAGATTAAACTTAAAGAATAAGAAGATAAAGCTTAATAACAATAGGATAAGAGTTAGAAAGTTAAGATTAAGGGAGAAGCTAATGCAATATTCCTAGAATTGTATTACACTGGTTAACTCCATCCGCTAAAGCTATTAACTATTCTTAACTTAGGAACTACTCTCCATATCTTTAATAACCTTTCTTATTTCTATAACTTTAGGAAAGCTCTAAGACATAAATATGTTATCGCCGGCAGCTTAGAAGTGCCTATACTAGGCTATAGCAATGTCACTGTTTAAGTTATAAAACTAGACAAGAGCAAGGGAATCCTACGTCTTAAGGACGTTGCCTTTTGTACGGACTTTAATATAAATCTAGTGTCGTTCTATCTACTTTAAAAACAAGGGTACTACTAGGACAATGTAACGGGACTAGCCTAGTTACAGTAGGAATGTCTCGGTAAAACACTCGACAGATAAACTTGACGCTTTGACCAAATTCTGCCGAATTCTGCCAGATCAATTGAATTCTACTAAAGTCCGTCCGCGTGCGCACGTGCGCACGCATCGACCAAGACCCCTGACTATTTAATTACAAGATTCTCTAGTTATTCCTTTCTCTTCTTTACGCAACGTTTTGTTCCTAGCAAGAGCTATATACCCTTAGATTTAGATAGAATTTATATTATTCCTTTAAATCTTCCCCAAAGTCTCTTCGCGCCCTTACATTACGTTGCGTTAATACTATTACCCTTAAAATGGCAAACAAACTCAAATCCGCCACGTTAGCTATTATGGCCCTAGTTAGGGAACAAATAACTATAATGCAATAGTCCTTTATGGATGCCTTAGCCCAGTAATAAGCTATACTAGAAGCCCAGTATTAGCAATTAATTAAAGTAATATACAAAGAACTCTATAACGCTAAAGTACTCGCGTTAGAGACCCTAACAGCAACACCTGTAAACGAGATTAAGATAACTGTATGTAAACCCGGCCCATTAAATACAAACCCTAAACTAGTAACAGTAGTTTAACCTGTACCTATAACGAACCTAGTATCTACTATAAAATTAGAAAAGCTTCCTAACCCTCTAATGTTTAATAGAAATTAAAATAACCTACGTCCCTTTGTAACTAAGCTCTGTCTTAAACTTTTAATAAACTATAACTAATACCCTACTAAAGCTAGCAAAGTTAGCTATGAAATGTCTCGTTTAAGCAAAGATGCTACATAAACCATAGACCTATTCTTCTATAACGGCACCTTTGTTAATTTTAAAACCTTTGTCTCTCTACTAGAACAAATATATAATAACGCCAGCCGCGAACATACCGCTGTTACTAAACTTAAAAACCTATAATAACGGAACCGAGACTTTATAAGCTTCTTTTTAGAATTTTTAGGCCTTATTGGCGAACTGGATTGGAATAAAGCCGCTAGAGTTGCTGCTCTTTAATAAGCTATTTTGGGTGAAATTAGAGCATAGTTAGTAGGTAGGGAACTGCTAAAGGACCTACCTAAATTTGCTATAATGTGTTAACAAATTAATAAGGACCTTTAATATAATAAATAGACTTATTCTCTGAAGCCAACTACACTTTGTGTTTAAAGCTTCGCGAAACCAATATATACCCTAAAGCGTGACCCTTCTCCGAAACCTACGCACGACCCTATAGACCTCAACGCCACTCAATCCTACGCACCATTAGGAACCGATGAATGAAGAACTTAAGCCATAAATGGAGAATGCTTTGGATGTGGTAGAAAAGGACATATTTAAAGGAATTACTGAACTCACCCTTTTAAAAAAGTCCGCCGTAGTTCCTCCCAGTCTTTAAATCGCATCCGCTCCTCAAATTATACTCGTTCTTTAAGTTGTACTCATTCTATAAATTATACCTGGTTGTTACAAAGCATCTTACCTTTAGTTAACTTGGAAAACGAATTATCCTAGGGCCAAGTCGCGCCTTAGGATAAGAAGTGGAAGAGTATAAGTGTCTAGGCTCTTCTAGCGCTAATACACAACATAACTCCCTTAATGTACTTAGCGAAATTTAAACACTTAGAAAATGGAAGGAGGTACAAATACTAATAGACAGTGGAGCTACTAGCATAGGCTTTATTAATACGAACTACGCGAAAACTTAACACCTAAATTTAAAGAAACTTAATAAGCCCTAAGGCTTATAAGGCTTTAATAGTAAGCCCTTAATATATAGTGAACTAACGCACTACGCTCTTATAAAGATGTGGATAGGTAAATACCTTAAATACGTTTCCTTATTTGTAACACCCCTAAAGTATTATAAGGTAATACTTAAATATAGATGGCTAAAATGACATAACCCTTTAATTAGTTGGGTTAAAGAAATACTAAAGTTCCGTACAACCTACTACTGAAGTTATTACTTAAAATACCACCAACCCTACAAACATGCATAAGATTATTTAAATTTGATATAATATAAACTGCCCCTGCCATGGACCCTAAACCAAAACAATACGGCTATAACTACTAATGGTAGTAAAGAATGCGAAGACGTTACGCCAAAACCTCTTGAAATTTATATGATATAAGCCGCACCTTTTGTTTTATTAGCACAAAAACAAGACTATAAAATCTTTACTATAACTATAGAAGATATTAAGAAAGCACTAGAACCGAAGTAATATATTAACCCTTAACCTCTTGTGCCTAAAGAGTACCACAATCTAATTAACAAGTTTAAGAAAAGATTTGTAGACCAACTACCCCTACATTGGGATATATACAATTTTAAGATAGAACTTAAACCTAATATAACACCAAAGTTTGGACTGCTATATGGTATGTCACGGAAAGAACTGCTTGTGATGTAATAATACCTCAATAAGCATCTAGAAAAAGGATTTATTCGCCCTAGAATCTCCATTTACCTTACCCGTACTATTTATTAAAAAGCTAAGAGGAGGCTTAAGATTCTATGTTAATTATTAAGCTCTAAACGCAATTATAATTTGAAACTAATATCTAATCCCCTTAATCTAAGAGACGCTTGACCGCCTAGCAAAGGCACAATATTTTACAAAGCTTGATATAGTCGCTGCCTTTAATTGAATTCGTGTCCAAGAAGGAGACAAGAAGTACATAGCCTTTTATATATAATGGGGACTCTTTAAATACCTAGTAATGTTATTTAGTGTAAAGAACAGTCCTAGTACGTTTTAGCAATACGTTAATAATACGCTTTGTGAATTCCTTAATGTATTTATTACCGCGTATATTAATAATATCTTAATCTACTTGTCTTTGCTTTCTAAGCATTAAAAACACATCTAAATGGTCCTTAAACGTTTGCGAGATATAGGTTTATAATGCGATATTAAGAAATGCAAGTTCTATGCGTCTAAAGTCATGTACCTAGGCCTGATTATATCCCATAATAGAATTAAAATGGACCCTAAGAAGGTCGCTGCGATTATAAACTAGGGAAGCCCTAGTAACGTACAAGACATTTAAGGATTTCTAGGATTCGCAAATTTCTACCGTTAATTTATTAACCACTTCTTAAAAATCGCCTAACCGTTGGTAAACTTAATAAGGAAGAACGTAAAATTTAAATGGACTGCCAGATATAAATAAGCTTTTAATAATTTAAAATAACGCTTTATAACTGCCCTAATTCTCGCTCACTTTAACCCTAACCTTAAATGTATTGTTGAAACAGACTTGTCTAATTATGCCCTAGGGGGAGTGTTATCGCAATATAATAAGAACGGTAAGCTGCGTCCAGTAGCCTTTCTCTCCCAAAAGCTTGCCCCTGTTAAATTAAACTACGAGATATATAATAAGGAACTACTTGCAATTGTTAAATGCTTTAAATAATGGTGTTTAAAACTTAAAGGATTGTTATTCCTAATACGCGTATTAACGGGCTATAAGAACCTATAGTATTTTATAACTATAAAGCAATTAATGCAACGCCAAATTCGTTGGGCCAAATACCTCTTATAATTTGACTTTAAGATTATATACTAACTAGGCAAACTTAATCAGAAGCCTGATGTATTAATATAACGATTACAAGATCTACCTATAAACGCTTTAAATAAACGGATTACAAATTAATTACGGATCCTATTGCCCCCTAAACGTTTTAAGAAACTATATCCTATATTCCTAGATATAGAACTTAATAGAAATAAATTAGAAATTAATAAATAGGAAATGGAAATTGATGAGCTGATGGAATATAAATATAAGAATAATGTATGGATAGCAGATGTAATGGAAGCAATTTAAACAGGAAAACGATAGTATAAAGATATTATACTCGCCAAATGCGAAATTTGTAAAAATTAACTATACTATTAACAGAATATGGTAGTCCCGAATTCCGAACCTTTGCAATTTAAGATACTTGAATTTATACACAACTCTCCTATAGTGGGACATCCTGGCCGTGTAAAAACGTATAAGATAGTCTAATAAGCATATTACTGGCCTATAATGCACGACTATATATAAAAATATGTTTAAGCATACAGAACGTGTGTTTATGGAAAGACTTCTTATGTAAAGAAATAAGAAGTACTCTAACCATTGTCAATTCTAATGCAAAGATGACGTGATATCTTAATTAACTTTATGGTAGATTTACCTAGCAGCAACGGATTTATGAATATTATGGTAGTAGTTAACCGCCTTATAAAAATGTGATATATGATTTCTATGGACTTAATTAATGTTATCTTAGTAGCTAAATGTTTTGTTAAACACGTCTTTAATCTACATAGACTCCCTAACTTAATAATATCTAACTATAGAAGCTAGTTCATTTTAGACTTCTAGCAAGCTCTATGTAAATAATTAAGTATATAAACATAACTCTTAACTATATTTTATCCAGAGACAGATGGTTAAACTGAAATTGCGAACGCGATTATAGAATAATACCTATAAATGTACTACTTCTACCTGCAAGACGACTAGGAAAAGTGGCTGCCTTTAGCTAAGTTTACTGCGAATAATATAATAAACAAATTAATAGGCATGACGCTGTTCTACATAACCTACAGACAAGACCCTTAACTTAGATTTAAATTATAACCTAAAATTAATGCAACAGGACCTATAATTAAACGGATTTAGTTAATTAATGCGTATAACTTTACTAATTAAATAAAGTAGTTAACGGAACTACTATAAAGTGAATTAATGTATGCTTAAATGGTATAGGAATGGCATGTAAATAAAGGATAAGCTCCTACGTAGGACTTTAAAGAAGGTGATATAGCTTACCTAAATACACAAAATATAAAGACTTAACGGCCCTTAAAGAAACTTGATTGGAAGTTTATAGGCCTATACCAAATTAAAAAGAAACTAAGCCTATACGCCTATAAGCTTAAACTACCAACTAAGATAAAAATATACCTAATGTTTTATATAAGCTTACTGCAACCTTTAAAAGGTAAACCTTTAACTTGTAAAGTGCCGCTGCTACTTCCTGTAATTGTTAACAATGGTAATGGTTCTTACTTTATTAACTTAATTAATAATATACAATGGAAAAAATAATCTAAATAATTTAAACTTTTTATTAAGTGGAAAGGATATAAAATATAAACCTAGAAAACCTATAATTAGATTAAGGCTGACGCGCCTTCCTTAGTAAAAGAATTCCATAAGGACTATCCTTCGCGGCCTACTCTAGCTAGATGGACATAATATGAAGGTAAATAACTGCCACCTGACATAAATACACAAAACTTGAATTTGAAAAGAACTTAAAATAAGTTACAACGTTTGTGACGCGATTACGTAACATATAAGATGTTAAGGAACTTTAACCGGCGGTTAAAGTTGTCTGATTAGTCAGATCTGCCTTACTAAGACCGCTACCTAACGCAAAAATACAACACGCAATAAAATTATGAACTCTTAACTAAATTGAATTATTTTAAACCTTTGGCCAAAGGGGGGGTACTGTAACAGGACTAGCCTAGTTACAGTAGGAATGTCTTGGTAAAACACTTAACAGATAAACTTGACGCTTTGACTAAATTCTGCCGAATTCTGCCAGATTAATTGAATTCTACCAAAGTCCGTCCACGTGCGCACGTGCGCACACATCGACCAAGACCCCTGACTATTTAATTACAAGATTCTCTAGTTATTCCTTTCTCTTCTTTACGCAACGTCTTGTTCCTAGCAAGAGCTATATACCCTTAGATTCAAATAGAATTTATACTATTCCTTTAAATCTTCCCCAAAGTCTCTTCGCGCCCTTATAGACAATAAAGGAGACAATAATCTTCTAGTTTGGAAGGATAATATAATCCTATGTTAAATGGAAGAACGTTATAGTTAATAGACTATTAAGTACATCCAATTAGGAAGTCTTAAATTAGCTTTTAATTTAAGCTGACTACTACGTTGCTAACGGAAGCGCAGGACATCGTTAAGAGACGTTTATCTAGATTTGAAAGGTAATGCATGACTATGGCATCTACGTCTAGGTCATCTAGGACCTATAAGCCTTCATTATCTAGGTCTTAACGCCCTAGGAGTTAAGCTTTAAGGCCCAAAGATAACGGAATGTTAACACTACAGTCTCGCTAAAATTAAGCATTAGGTCTTAAGAAGGTTCTTAGAACAGAATATTAATAAACCCTATTTTAACCTCTATATTAACTGGACTGACCTTAAGGAAGCGCATGCTGGATTTATATAAGTTATATTTATCTATAACACCTTCTTAAAAAGAACCTTCCTATATTTTATAATGACGCATAGTAAAGAGAAGGAGACACTATAAGTGCTTAAAGATTTTACCTAATAGATTTGTCTAAGGTATAACCTTAAGGTTAATACCATTAGATTAGATAATGAGCTAGGGAGAAGGAAAACCCTTAAATGGCTATGGACTTAAGAAATTATATTTAAGCCTTTAGCGCTATATACCCAAGCTTAGAATAGTACCGCCAAACGCTTAGGGGGTGTAATTATTAAGAGATTATAAGCAATGAGAATTGCTGCTAATCTACCACACGACCTATGGAATGAGATAGTTAACTGTGTAGTCTACCTTTAAGATTAAATGCCACAAAAAAGCAATGGATGGAAATCGCTATATAAGAGGTTCCATATCTTCCTAGCTAATAGGAGATTAAGAAAGCCGTAACTGGCGCACCTAAAAGCCTACAGCTGTAGGGCGTACGCGATAATGTTAGACGCCCAGCTAAAGAAGAAAAGGCTAAGTAAGCTAGATCCGCGAGCCTATATTGGCTACCTTGTTGGCTATAACTCTACCAATATCTATAGGATCTAGATCCCATACAAGGGTATCGTTATCTCTACTAGGGATGTTATTTTTGATAAAAAGATGTTCTTTAACGGCAAGTAAACGGACATCTTAAAGGATCTACACGCCAAATTAGATACGCTAATTGAGAAGATTTAACTCCCTAATACCTTAACTAAGAATGAGGTTCTTCTAGAAGACGATAAAGAAGTATTTAAACTGTCAATTTAAGAGGAAGACGATAACGTTGATAATAAGCCAGTTTAAGCCTTTAATAAGTTAGTAGATCTTAACCTTGCAAGAGCTCTTAAAGATGTACAGCCATTTCAATAATATCGGGAACTCGCTAAGAAGCGAAAGAGCCGCATCGCCCCCTACCAAAATTTGTATAATAGGCAATTCTTTTAATTTCTACCACCGCTAACGCGCCCAAAAGCTCTTATAATTGCTTAAAATGAGGCTATTATCCTTGCCTAGTTAGATAAAATATATACAATGTTTGGTGTTGCATTTTATATAGCCGCTCACGTGCCCACCTACGTGCCCACTATGAGCCTACTGCCCCGCCATCTATTTGTACCGCCATCTATTAAGTAACAACATACCCTGCCTCCCGGAAGTGCTCTCGTGCATGCGTACCATAGGCTTGGCTAATTGCAAAGTGTAGGAAGGCCTTAAAGCTTGCAAAGTCCCCTATAAGCTGGTGGTTCCTTTTAATCTAAGCTTTGATATCATTAAACGTTGCCTCGATAGGATTAAAATCTGGCAAGTACGGGGGTAGGAACTTTAGTAGAACACCGTGCTCCTCGCAGAGCTCTTAAAGTTGTGTCAACTTATAAATAGACGCGTTATCAAGAATGAGAACTAATCATAGCCCTAGATATGGCGTACAGTGAGGAAGCACTTACTCCTCTACAAAAGCTTTAAATATCGCAGAGGTAATGGATCCTTATATAATAAGGTGGCTTAGATATCCGTCCAATGCTAGGGCTGGTAAAACGCTCCACCTTTCTAATCTTTTAAGCCAACGTAATACTTTACAGGTAGATCTAATAGGTGCCTAGCCGTACTTCCTATTGCCTGTCCTTTCGTTTAACGCAGACTTGTTAAGGAAAATAAGTTAATCTGCTATCTAGCTCTTTTATATCCCAATCCAGGCGTTACGTAGAGGTGCACTTCTTTGCGCTGCCCGAGCTCTTACTGCCTTCCGCGACCAACAGGCTCTTGTAAGAATATTATAAACGGTTGCAATAGAGACTTAAGCATTAAACTTATCGTAGAGGAAGTCTTGCAACTCATCTAGGTATGCGGTTGGCCGGTCTTTAAGAAAGTTGAGAAGTCTCTACTACTAGTAAGTAGAAGGCCAACACTATTGACTATTAACGTTATATACAGTATTACCTACCAGTTCTTGATAAGGTAAAAGAGCTCACGGCCGGCCAAGAACAACGGTCGTGGGTGCATATAGCTTGCCCCAAATATCGAGGTTTAACCGCAGCTTATAGATCGTCTTCTTACCCACCCCTACTGCCTTCGCAATAGCTGGTGCCTCTTTACCGGCTTCAAGGCGGATCCGAATTCTGTGAACAACCTTATCTGGAAGGCGACGGCCCATTTTATAGGCAGTTGTGGCAGGTAAAAAGCCGTTGTACTGCCCCTCATACAAATTTTGGTGGGGGGGCGATGCGGCTCTTTCGCTTACTACCCTTTGCGAAAGTATTGCGAAAATCAAATTAAGCGAGCCCCGCCCACACAGCATTGAATTTAGGTGATCTCACCATATAAATCGTATGACTACCACGCATACTACGCTCGCCGTTCTTTAATTACTTACGAAGCTTAAGTATCACATTATATCGCTTATATAGCTCAATTTTCTGGTGTTGCAGGCGTAATGGTAAACCGCAATAGCCTTCGGAAACGAGCTGCCAGTTAATCTACAGAGTCTCCTCAGGTGACCAAGCGCAATACTACTGCCCCCTTGCATGTAGGCCTTCATACTGTCCTATCTCGTTGCCCACTCCAACCGCTTAGTTCTGGCGAGGAGGATAAGGATGAGGACGAGGACGAGGAAGAGGAAGAGGAGGGGGAGGCCCAAGAGTCAGATGAGGATTTAGATTAGGGCGAAGACGATAAAGATAAAGACAACGCAGGCCTAGTCAATCCAGATACTCACTAGCCACCTCAAGAGCCGCCAGATAAGGAAGTAGGCTTTAGGACAGCAAGTGGGCGTATTATTTAACCAAGTTAAGGAGCCACCAAAGCTCTTAAAGCTGTTAAAATTGTACAAATTGCTAGAGCTACTAAGGCGTCCAAGTCAACTCGGCGTACTAAGAAGCCTACTAGGGGTCTAAACAAGAAGAGTTTAAATCCAAAGTTAACCTCTAAGAAGAAGCCTACCAAATTAGTAAAGACTTTAAAGGCTTTAAAGCCTCCGCTAAAATAAAAGGATGCACCTAAGGAAGCTATTATAATAGGTTTAAGCTCGCCAGCTCCCTCGGAGCCTGAGGTGGTATTTTAATACTATATAGCAATTTGGAAAGCTTGGGTAGGAGAGAAAGATCTTGCTTCTACTTCTATACAGCGCATAGTTGGTGGAGAGTTTCTTAATAAGATTGGTTTCTGGATTAATAAGGTTAAAGCTAATATAGTAGGCAGATCCTTTAAGGATAGGTATTCTATTAGGGCGACAGCTTCCTACAATCGCATTATAGCTCGCGATATAGTACCGCAAGACATTTACTCTACCAGACACGTCTATAACCTTTATAAGATTATTAGAACGTGGCATGCAGAGGGTAGAAAAGGGCTACGCGTAGAGGTGGTAGTTATATTAACTAAGAAGCCTATACCGGAAACTACATTAACATACACCTCTCCCTATGCCCTTGGTGTTGAGGCGCTCTAGAGAGCCTTACTAGTAAGTACACTTTTATTAAATATTCTTAAGGCTGGAGCTATATCTAGTACACCTAAAAAGAAGGGTAGATTAAGTGCTACTGTTACCTAGCGCCTTTCTCTACCCAACAATATTTTATTAGAAGTTCTTATAGGAAACCTAGCTCCCTTAGTAGCCTTCCAGTAGCCCTGCCAATTAAAGATCTATTTAAATAATAGAGGCACCTGCTAGGTAAATAGGAACACAGAGCTGCCCTGTTTCCATTACCTAGTTAACTACTTTGTATTAAAGGCCTGGGGTAAGCAGATTAAGGATAGCAAAGCTTCTGCAGAGGAGCCTCCTGCGCTGCTTACCGTACGCCTTTTAGCCAAGAATGGGGCCACGGGAGGCAGCGGTAGTGGTGGTGGTAGAGGGGGGGGGGGTAGCGGGCGCATGGGCCAGGGGGCTATTTTTAAGCCGATAATTTTGGCTACTATCCTCCCTACGGTTAACCCAACTACCCCCCCTAAGGGCCACTACCTACCTACTATACGACTACCGGAGTGCAACAGAATCTATACTAGGCACCTATATAAGCACCTTAGCAGCCTCCGGTAACTCCGACGCTGGTAGCTACTATACAGGCAACGCCAGCGGCGCCGCTAACTAGCCCTATTAATAGCGACTCAGATTCTAAGGAGAGGCTTCGCGAATTCTTTAATTGGGTAAAAAGGCGACCTAGCTAGGCAACTCCA
>Ga0307507_10005156_pt1 | contig 21862 bp, 2 predicted proteins | sample 7_EM_MG_FD_207223 | JGI IMG/M metagenome (GOLD analysis project Ga0307507, IMG submission 207223) | Populus trichocarpa ectomycorrhiza microbial communities from riparian zone in the Pacific Northwest, United States - 7_EM | ecosystem: Host-associated > Plants > Roots > Unclassified | place... | reverse complement strand
ATATTTTATAAATAGAGCTCTATTTTATAGCTCTATTTTAGGGCTATAAAATAAGCTATTATTTATAAAATATAGAGCGTTATTAGTAGGGTTATAGGGGGTGCTTTGCAATGGCTTAAGGCTCTCCACTGACTTACCCGACCCCTCCATTCCTAGAAATAAGCACCCTTTATAACTCTACCAAAACGACCTTAAATTATATAAATAAAGGCTTATTTTATAGCCCTAGAATAGAGCTATAAAAGAAGCATCTATTTATAAAATATGGAGTTATATTAGTGGGGCTATAGGCAGTATATTGTTTGGATATTATCCGGATATTATCTGATATCCGGGCTATCCTCGGATAGGATTATTATCCGCCCGTCCGGATAGGATAATTTACCCTCCGCAAGCCTGTGAACTTTTAGTGTTATATGCACGGACCCATTATCTTATCGATAAGGTAAGACGCCGATTAAAGGGATATTTTAGTCTCGTTCCCAGACCTTCTTGCCAAGGCTCGCTTGCCAATACGCTAACCGCTTTTGGCAAGACCTTCGTAAGAAGGTCTGTTACATGGTTCGGATTTTTATTAGTCCCGCGCGGGGTAATTGGGCCTATACACACCTACTTTAAGCTAATTATCTTAACTTTTATAGCTCCCTAAGCTATTCCTAATGGCCAGAATTACCAAATCAAGCCTGGCGAAGAAGACTACGTTGCCCAATTTGCCCGATTCCAATTCGTTGTCTTATTATCGCGCCCGAAGCTCCTAAGTCGTAGCAGCTGTACCCGTTGCACGACCACCGCCGCCCTTGTCTTACTGCAGCTAGAGTACCTAAACTTATAGGCTAGCTTTAAATAATAATTAAGCGCTATTAGTAGGTATAGATTTGCTTTATAGAAGGGAGTAAGCTTTAGGTAGAGCCTTGTATAGAGCTTTGTATAGATCTTTATGCAGAGCTTTAAGCAGAGCTTCGTGTTACGGACGCTTTAAGTATAATATTACAACTACTTGGGGAAGAGTCGCAGGAAGCTAGTTGGTTAATACAGGCACGGTCTAGGATGGATCCGGTGGAACTATATAACAAGGAATAGTAACTAAGGTCACGTAGTATTAAACGCGTTAGCTACATTAAACGAGAAGGATATTATATTTAATATAGATAACACGTACCTCACGTACAAGAGAGGATTTCTTAGGAGTATAGTTATATATTTAAAGGACCTCAGTCCCTACTATAGATAGTTCTCTCCTTGTAGTGAATTTTAGAATATAATTGGAGTTAATCTGTTAGGCAACCACTCCACTAGTTATTATTACGTTGTTGTTTTATTCTTACCTATATACCTAGCCTAATAATAGAACCCACCGTAGTTCCTACTATAAGGTTCCGTTATATATTCACTACTAAGGTTACGGTATTAAACAAAGTCAAACAATATGCTACCAAGAGCAGCACCAGTCACAACAACGTCAACGGCAGCCACAACCTCAGGGCCAGGTAATACCAGTATAGACAATAGGGATTCTTAAGTGGTTACACAAGGTCAGTTACAGGAAATAGTTAATCACTTATAAGACAATAATAGGATACTTAAAGAATATATTAATGGAATTAGAGTAGTAAAGATTAAGTTACCTTTAATTAAACAATTCTTAGGAGAGAAGTTAAAGCTTAAGGGATTTCTTACGCAGATGCACTTTAAGGTAGTACAGAAAGGAGCGAAGTTAGCAATATTATTAAATTAAGTAGCCTATATAGGATTGTTCCTAATAGGGAGGGCACTTAAGTGGTTTAAGCTGTATCTTACGGAAATATAGGCTAATAGCATAACAACTACTAACTAGGACGTACGGTATATATTTACTAGTTAGAACGGGTTCGCAGAGTAACTAACACAGATATTTAGAGACCTGGAGGCTATAACTATAGCAGAACAAAAGCTTCAGAACTTAGTATAACATACTTTAGTAATTAAATATATAATATAGTTTTAAACACTAGCTATATAGGTTAAGTGGAATAATAGGGCGCTTATAGCACAGTATAAATAGGGACTTAAGGCTAAAGTCTAGAACGCAATTATTCTAATAGGAGATGCGGATACTTTAAGAGAGTTAATAGATTAGTTAATAAAGATTAATAATAGGATCTATTAAAGGGAACAAGCTAAGAGAGGGTAAGACAGAGTTCTATAGTTATATAAGGCGCAGAGTACGCAATAATAGACATAGAGTTAAAAACTATAGAATAGCGCAGAGCTAATAGACCTAAGCGGTACTAAAAAAACCTAAAGATGGGAAAAGAAACCATAGAAACCTAAAGGTTAAGGATTAAGTAATTAAAGGACCTAGGAGTAGAGGCTAAACCAGGGATCTTAGTAGCAGAAGATATTTAGGCAGACTCTATAGCAAGAAAAATGGTTTAAAGATAGAGCTTACATAAATTGCGGAAAATAAGGTTATTTCGCTAGAGACTATAGAGGTAGTTAAAGTAACTACGCGGTAAAGGGAACTAGACCAACAGACGGCATATATATATAGAGGGACAACGGTGCGCTATAAGGAATAAAAGAGTGTTTAATTAACAGTTTTGTGTATTATTACAATAACATATACTAAATTTATAAGGACGCTAAGTACGGCGTAGGCTATTGGCTATAGGAGCTATTATTATCTAAGTTTAAAGGAACCAACGAACTAGCTTATAGATTGGACATTAAAGATAATAAATTTAATAAAGGCGAAGTATTTACCAATAATAAGGCAATAAAGGCAGCTTACTAGGAGCATATAGACCTTAAAGAAGTTAAAATAGAAGCAGAGACTAAGACCATCACAGAACAAGGTTTAGTAACGGGTATTGCGACACTATTGGATACGATTTCCATCGCTTTATAAGACAATAGGAGTAACGTTTAGAAGAAACCAAGTAAGTAGACGACTGCTGTCACGAAATTCATGTGGAGCAGTTCATTGATAAAATGGGTTAATTTATTAATGATCTTGTATCGTGTCTTTTTGACCTTGATCTAACGTGTCTTTAGTGATATGTCTTCGTGCACGTGACCCACGCCTTTAGAGAATATAGATTATCTGATACACCCCCTTAGCTTTGAGCTCTTTGAGGTCAAAGCTAGCCACCTTCTCGTGTCCATCAATGAGTCAATTAAACCGTAATCTTATCTAAATCCTTCCGTCTTGCTCTAATACTGTCCCTTAGGTCCTCTAGTTGCTTCTCCTTATCTAGCTGCTCCTTAATATCCACTATCCTGATTATATTAACGAAGCTTTAAAACCTCTGCTTGGGCAGGGCCTTTGTAAGTCCATTAGCGATTATCTTCTTTATTGCTATCTATTAAAATCATACTTGTCTTATTGCGTATTCCTAATGTAGCCAGTATTAATGGATATCAATGTGTCAGAGCTTTGTAATTAGCTTTGCCATGTCTTCTATAATTAGTTAGAGTGTCTGTGTGTTGTTATATTTAATAATTAAGGGCTTATTTAGGTGTAACGTTATTACTTTAAACAGCCTGCTAATAAAGATAGCTTCCTTTACTGTCTATAATAGGGCTAATAACTCGGCTTCTATGCTTAACGTCGTTACCATACCCTACTTATTTGCTCTCTAGGTGATTGGCCCCCTAAATAGCTTTATAATATATCCTTATAAGCTCTTTCTATTGACGGAGTTGTCCGCGAATAATATATCGCTGGTACAGATAAATAATTGTGCTTTACCTCTACCGTCTCTTCCGTTGTCTCGTCCTTTGTTGCGTATTCCTTTATCTCTCCCTCTACTATTTGTTCCTTCCTTGTCTCCTCTATAGTAGATTGCTCTGCTCCTCGTGCTATATAGGTACTGGATTACTCTGTTTGCCACTTGATGGTGCTTTTAGCTTGGGTTCTAATTGAACCTTACCAGCTGTGATACTGCAAAAGTAATATCTAGACGCGTTATAGTGGCTGCATAAAGTATTAAACCCATTTTTCTCTAATATAGCATCATAGAAGCTGCTTCTCTTAGTAGGGATATAGAATGGACTAGTAGGTCTATATTAGGGGACGGAAGCGTTAAATGGATTGATTAGTGATTAGTAGGGAGGAGTTCCGATTCTGCTATAGGAGTATTTAGAAGACGCCCTCTAAGATCTATTTTATACTGGTTAGCTATCTTCTTAATATAGGCTTTCTGGGATAGCTATAGGAGCCTCTGGCTATAATTGTATAGCATGTGGATTTCTAGGAACCATTTTAGCTCGCCAAGGATACTTATCTGGTATTCCTTATATAGCTCCTTAATTGCTTTTTAAGCTTTTTTTTTATCTGTCTTTTAGTAGCAGAAGACAATATTATCAACATAAAAGAAGATAACTATTCCACCTTTTAGTATAATATATGGCTCCTAAGGTACCTCTTTAAAGCCCAATTTGTTTAACAAGCTCGTGAGATTCTTCTGCTATAATAGTGGTAATCATCATAGTCTGTATAAGGCTTTTCTTAAGTGTAGTACTTTGTCTTTCTTTCCTTTGTTAAACCCTAGTAGTAGCTTTATATAGACAACCTTATTGAGATCATAATAGATAAACGCATTAACTGTATCTATCTGTGTCGTCTTTAGGTTGAATTTTGCGGTAATTGCTATAAGGGTTTGGAAGGTTGTACTAGCTAATATAGTAGCTCTTATAGGTAGGTCTCCTAGGGCCTATTGATTTTTGCATACTACTAAGCGTGCCTTGTATTTCTAGAGAAATCTGTGCTTGTCTATCTTATAAACAAACACCCACATTAAGCTGAGAACCTGCTGTCTCTTTATATACTTCTTGTCTGTTTCTTAAAATGACCTTATTTAATAATAGAATTAGAGGTGGGCTTATTAAGCTTTTTGGAACTAATCTTAAAGAGGATGTGTATTAAGGTTGCGGATTAACTAAGGTGGCGGAGGTAAGTTCTTTCTATATAATTTAACATTACGTATTCTGCCTAATTTTAGCTTGCTGTCGTTAAGTTGACTATTAAGGTTAAACTTCCTTCCTGCTAAGAAGGCGCCTTAATAGGCTAATGTAATCCTTTTAGTAATAAAGTCTTTAAACCTATTATTACAGGCTTCCTTAAATAAGTCTTTAACTAAGTTGTTAGATACCCCCTAAGTGTTAAACGCATCTCCTACTTAATAAGCGACGTCTTAATTAGTACCTTATACACCTAACTTCGTAGGATACTTAATATAAAAGGCATATGGAGATTCTTTGTCTTCTTCTGTTGGAGGTGGTGTATAGTATGTATCTTTAAGAGCTCTTATAAGCTTGAGATCTGCTGACTTATTAAAGGTTTGAACTAGCTTATTAACTTTATTATTGTCTTCCTCTTAAATTAACGGTTTAAATATTTCTTTATTATCTTCTAGAAGAACCTCGTTCTTGGTTAGGGTATTAGGGAGTTAAATCTTCTTAATTAGCATATCTAATTCGGCGTATAGATCCTTTAAGATATTTGTTTACTTTCTGTTAAAGAATGTCTTCTCGTTAAAGATGACATCCTTAGTAGAGATAACAATACCTTTGTGTGGGATCCAGATTCTGTAGATATTAGTAGAGTTATAGCTAATAAGGTAGCTGATGTGGGCTTGTGGATCTAGCTTGCTTAGCCTTTTCTTCTTTAGCTGGGCATCTGACGTCATCGTGTACGCCCTATAGCCGTAGGCCCTTAGGTGCGCTAGTTACGGCTTTCTTAACCTATTAGCTAGGTAGGTATAGAACCTCTTATATAGTAATTTCTATCCATTGCTTTCTCGTGGCGTTTAATCTTAAAGGTAGACTATATAGTTAATAATCTCGTTCTATAGATTATGCGGTAGCTTGGCAGCAATTCTTATTACTTATATTCTCTTAATGATCACACCCCCTAAGCGTTTGGCGGTATTGTTTTAAGCTTAGGTATGTGGCGCCGAAGGCTTAAATGTAATCCCTTAAGTCCGTAGCTATTTAAGAGTTTTCTTTCTCCCTAGCTTGTTATCTAATCTAATAGTGTTAACTTTAAGGTTATACCTTAGACGAATCTATTAGATAAAATCTTTAAGCACTTATAGTGTCTCCTTCTCCTTGCCATGCGTTGTTATAAAATATAGGAAGGTTTTTCCTAAGAAGGTGTTGTGGATGAATATAACTCATATAAATCTAGTATGCGCTTCCTTAAGGTTAGTCTAGTTAATATAGAGGTCAAGATAAGGTTTATTAATATTCCGTTTTAAGAACCTTCTTAAGACCTAATGTTTAATTTTGGCGAGACTGTAATATTAATATTCCATTATCTTTAGGCCTTGAAGCTTAACTCCTAAGGCGTTGAGACCTAGATAGTAAAGGCTTATAGGTCCTAGATGACCTAGACGCAGATACTATAGATATATATTACCTTTTAAATCTGGATAAGTGTCTCTTAACGATGCTCTGCGCTTCTGTTGGCGGCGTAGTAGTTGGCTTATATTGAACGCTAATAGACTTCCTAGTCGGACGTATTTAATAGTCTATTGTCTATAACGTTCTTCTATTTAATATAGGATTGTATTGTCCTTCTAAACTAGCAGATTATTGTCTTCTTTGTTATCCTAGTAGAACCCTTATTTTTAAAGTAGACGGAACGACACTAGATTCGTATTAAAGTCCGTATAAAAGGCAACGTCCTTAAGACGTAGGATTCCCTTACTCTTGTCTGGTTTTGTGACCTAGATAGTGACATCGCCGTAACCTAGTATAGGCACTTCTAAGCTGCCGGCGATAACATATTTGTGTCTTAAAGCTTTCCTAAAATTATAAAAATAAGAGAGGTTATTAAAGATATAAAGAGTAGTTCCTAAGTTAAGAATGGTTAATAGCTTTAATAGATGGAGTTAACCGGTGTGATATAATTCTAGGAATATTGTATTGGCTTCTCCCTTGATCTTAACTGTCTCCTATTATTATTAAGCTTTATCAACCTTTAATTCCTTAAGCTTAAGTCATTCTACTTAGGCAGCTAGATCCTTATCTTACTCTACCTTTATAAGCACCCTTTTTATACATATACCTACGGCTTTAAATCCCTTAGGCCTTTTGCTCTTAAATAGATACCAATAGTTAGGAAGGGTATATCCCCTTATATTGTATGTTAGGCATTTGAGGTTCTTCAACCTTTTAAAAGATGTCTCTTTAGTTAAATTTATACCTGCCCTTTTTCAGCTGCGAGATAAGCTATTCCCTTTTCCTTTTTGGACTTTAGTAGCAATAGAGATACCCTCTTTAGGCTCTTCTGCGAAGTCTATATTAAATGCACTCCCTCTTGCCGTCGTAGGTATGGCTTTGAAAAGGTTTTGGAATGCTTCTTATAGCTCCATTGCTACTTTACGGTATTCTAATAAGAGAGCCTTTTTGGTATTATTTGCCTGCTTTGTGTACAGAACAAAATAGGTTTCGCTTATAGGTCGTATTATATTTATAAGGTCTATTAGCTAGATCCTATTAGTTATTTGTAGAAGATTATACTTCTCTGCCATCTTCATTACATGCTCCCATTGGTCAAGCCACTAGGTAACCTTTATCTGCTTAAGCCCTTTAAGTGACTCTATATACTGCAGTTGTACCTTCCTTATTATAAAGTTCTTTGAAGGCTTAGTATCTTCTTTTAACTAAATTAGCCATTCCTTGACTGTAAGGGAAGGGTCGAGTAGTAGCTTCTTCTAAATTAATACTATAGACGTAATCTAGGTGCGTATCTATTACAGATACTCTTCCTGTTTTAGGAAGTACTTTATGTCCTAGTCGTAGTATCATCTGCTATTCTTGTACGCTTTCTGTTAATTCGTTAAGAGCTATATATATAAGGTTACATTCTCATTAAAATCAGTAACTTCTAGATAGGCTGGTTCTTGTAGTAGAGCTTATTAAGGTGCTGTATTGTCTAGGTCAACGTAGGCCCAAATTCGTTTATCTACTAGGGCTTGTAGTTGCCAGATCTATTACTCCCAGTCTTCTAGTTTATTAAGGATGATTGTGGTCAACAAACTCAATATTAGTAGAGTCATTTTGACTAATAGGCAGGTAGGGAATTAAGATGGTATTTTGTCGTTAGGATCGTCCTTGTCGTTAGGATCGTCCTTTAACGATTGAGGTAGGATTTCTCGTAGAATCTCGTGGAATCTCGTGGAATCTTGTAGAAGAATCGTCCTGTGACGATTAAGGTAGGATTTCTGTCAGAGTCTACATCTTAACAATAAGGTGTCAGAGTCTAACAATGAGGTAGAATTTCTTTAAATAATTAAGAAATAGCTGAATAGCTTCTTAAGTCGGCGGACCGGGCTTATAACTATCACGAAATTCATGTAAAGCAGTTTATTAATGAAATGGGTTAATTTATTAATAATCTTATATCGTGTCTTTTTGACCTTGATCTGACGTGTCTTCAGTAACGTGTCTTTGTGCACATAACCCACGCCTTTAGAGAATACAGATTATCTAACAACTGCTAGTACTAGCTTATTACTTAATAAAGGTAAAAGGCCATAGGCTTAAGATTCTTAAGAAGAGATAAAAGAAGCTTAAGATTCTTAAGACGAGATAAGACACACCTAAGGACCCACAACAGATAAAAACCAATGGGAAAGGGTAGTAACTTAGTTTAGTAATAAATAAATAAGTATAGAATACAAGTTTAAGAACTACAAGTTTGGGGAATAAATAAGAACGTTAGCAATCCTAGGTAAATATAGTATTTAGCCTAAAGATTAAACAGTTAATACTAGGATTAAAAAGTAAAATAACTATAAAGATCCAGCTGCAAGACGTAGAAAATAAGAAACTATAAATAAGTTTAGGATAAGAATTATTATATAGCAAGAGCAAAAGCTAGATAAGAGGTCAGCTATACTAGATTATATAAGGGACAGAGCACCTATATAAAGAGTTACTAATAGGCTAAGTGCAGGAACACCTAGGGTAAAGTAGTTAAATAAACTAGAACAAGAAGAGGATCTAGATATTCTAACTAGGTTTAAAAAAAGATATACCAAAGGATATTACAATGTAGTAATAACAAGGTACTTTCTAATAGATAGACCATACACACTAAACTAGTTATATAGAAAGTGGTATAGGTAACAACACAACGATAAATAGGCAGATTTTTATATATAGCTAGACAAAAAAGTTATCCAAGACTAACCCATTACAGAAAAACATATAAGTCACATTAAAGGAGCATTAATTATAATATTAAGGAACCTAGAAGAAGGATCTAGGGACTAGAGAAGTGAGTAATAAATCTTAGTACCTATAGCGGAAATACTAGTAGTTAGGTTAACTAGGTATAGGTTTAAACTTAAAAATAAAGATAAACTAAGAGTTAACCTAAAACATATAGCATATTATACACTATTGTAAATAGCTTATATGGATAACATATATAATATATATAGAGTACCTAAAGATAAGAACTAGAAGTACCTAGTAAAAATATATTAGGCACTAAAGGAAAAGCGGTTTAGGAACGCCAAGTATATATATAGTTAGCACCCAGTAGAAGTACAAGGTTAAGGAGACTTAACACTTTAACCAGGAAGATTCCTTATAGAAAAATACCTAGATAGATAATAGTAGTGGAAGTACCTAGAGAACACTTATCTATAGTATATAGAGGAAAAGAAACGAACTAAGTATTAACTAAAGATAGACTAAGTATAGGCAGGATCTAGCAGCTAATAGTTAGAAAAAAGGGAGGTATACAGGACTAGAGGGAACTAGTATTAGAGCCTTAGACCCTTAAAGAAATTTAAGGTCAGCACCTAAATTTATAAGTTAAGTAACAAGATTAGCAGTTTAAAGCGTTAGTAGATAGTAGAGTAATAAGGAACTACATATTACCAAAGGCAGTGGAAAGGATAGGGTTACTATATAGACAGAAGGAATACCTATATCTACTTATAATAATTTTAGGAGATTAGATAGCCTATAGAGGAGGTATTATTAATCTTAAAATAGGACCTATTTAGATAACTATTAAAGGAAGACCAGTTAGAATGTCTTTTAATATCCTACTATTAAGACAGAACAAGGCGATACTAGAAATGCCTTAGTTATAAAAGTACAATCTAAAGATTAATTGGGTTATAGGTCAGGTTAATATTAAGGATACTTAATAGCGCAAAGTACGACAGTAAACTAAGTTAGTATAGTACCAAGTTAAAGCGATATATAAAGAGACTAAGCGAGGCTTAAGTTATATACCAAAGAGATACCACAAGTATGGTAAAAAGTTATAGTTACTAGAAAGTGAAAAGCTGTCTAAGTATATAGCATAGGACCATGAAATAGAATTAGAAGAGGAAATAAGTCTAAAGTTCTTTCTAATTTACAAGCTTACTGAAACCAAGTTAGTAGCGCTTAAGGAGTTTATCTAGGAGAACTTATAAAAGGGATATATTAGACCATTACAGTTATTAGTAGGATATCCAGTATTATTTATTCTAAAGAAAAACGGAAAACTTAGGATATATATAGACTACAGATAGTTAAACAGCATTACTAGGAAGAATAGGTATCCTTTACCCTTAATTAGTAAAATCTAAGACAGGATAGGCAATATAAAGATCTTTATAAAGATAGATTTAAGATAGGCGTACCACTAGATTAGGATTAAGAAAGGCAATAAATAGAAGGCAGCCTTTAGGTTAAAGGAAGGACTATATAAACTATTAGTTATACAATTTGGGCTTATAAATGCACTAGTAACATTCTAAAAGCGAATTAATAATGTATTAGGAGAACACCTAGATGAATTTGTTATAGTATACTTTAACAATATTATTATCTACTTAGAGAGTAAGGAAGAGCATAGAGAACACATTAAATGGGTCTTAAAGAGACTATAAGAAGAACAGATGCTAGTAGCAATTAAGAAATACAAGTTCTTTACTAGGAAGACCAATTTTATTAAATTTATTATTAAACTAGGCCAACTTAGTATAGATCTAAAGAAGATTAAGGCTATAGTAAATTAGTAAAAACTAGAGAACATTACGCAGTTAAAATCATTCCTAGGGTTTTATAATTACTATAGAAGGTTTATAGCGCAATGGTTATAGAACATTAAGCTATTTACGCAGTTAATAAAGAAAGAAGAACTGTAGGCATAGGGAAAGGAATAATAAGAACTGTTTAAGAGAGTTAAAAAGTTATTTACTTAAGAGCCAGTTCTTAAAATCTATTAACTAGGTCTAGAGACGGTTATAAAAATAGATATATTAGACTTTACACTAAGGGTATACTTTATATAGAAATATTAAGATGGATGGCACCTAGTGGTATACTATAGTTAAAAGATAACACCACTAGAGTTAAACTATAACATCTATAACAAGGAGTTATTAGGTATAGTTATAGCACTTAAAAAATAGAGAGTATTCTTACAAGGCATAGAGAAACTATTTATAGTTAAAATAGACTATAAAAACCTTATAGGATTCCTAATAACAAAGGAACTTAACTAAAGACAGGTTAGATGGGCGGAAATGCTTATAGAATACTATTTTGAAATTTAGTATACTAAGGGTACAGACAATATACAAGCAGACGCTCTAAGTAGAAAGGCTAAACTATAAAGTAATAAAAAGCTATTAGGAGCTTTATTATAAAGAGATTAAGACGGATTAATTAGGTATAATTATCTAAAGATTATAGCAACTAAGGAAAGTTAGATCTATAAATTATTAGAGAATAATTAAATATAAAAGATCTAAAAAGCATAAGTAAAGGATCTAAACTTAGAGTAATATAAAAATAGAGAAGTAATGTATATGCCTAAGTCTATTACAGAAGAATTTATTAAGGAATTCCACAAGGGAATAATATAAGGACATAATAAAGCTATAGGCTTAGTATTAAGACTTTAAAAAGAATATATTATTTAAGGAATCTAGGGACTAGTAAGATAAGTTATAAAGAAATATCTAGATTACTAAAGAAATAAACCAATAAGGCATAAGCTATATAGAGGGCTATAACCTATTAAGACACTAGGAAGACCATAGGAAGTTATATTATAGGACTTTATTATTAAGTTACTAAAGTTAAGAGATCCTATTATAGAACAAAATTATAACACGATTTTAGTAATAGTGGATAAGCTAATAAAGTAGGGATACTTTATAGCATACACTAAAGAGATATTAGTAGAGGATATTACTAGAATCTATATAAAGAAAGTATTTGCAAGATATAGAGTACTAGACAAGATTATATTAGATAGAGATCTAAAATTTATAATAGTATTTTAGAAAGTATTTCTAGCAGAACAAGGGGTTTACGTAGCAATATCTATAGCGTATTATCCGCAGATAGATGGATAAACGGAAAGACTAAACTAGACACTAGAGCAGTATCTAAGGCACTATATTAATTACGCATAGAATAATTAGGTATTATTATTACCAGTTACACAGTTTATATATAATATAACACCATAAGAAGAAATAGGGATATTACCATTTAAGGCAAATTACGGATATAAGCTAAAAACATTATTATCGCCACGTTAAGCAAAAAAGATAAGTAGCACAGCTAAATAAAGAATGGAGACGTTAATAAATCTTTATATAGACCTTAAAGAAATAGCTAAACTAGTATAAAAATAAATAAAAAGGTACTATAATGCTAAGAGATCTAAGGGACTAGATCTTAAGGAGGGAGATAAAGTGTAGCTACTATATAAAAATTTTAAGAGTTAACAACTAAGTAAGAAATTAGACTATATTAGACTAGGACCTTTTAAAATTAAGTAAAGAATTTTATTAGTTATGTATAAGTTAAACCTACTAGCTAAAATAAAAATCTACCCTATATAATATATCGCAATGCTAGAGCTAGTATATGGGAATATTAAGCTACTAGTCTATAAGGCAGACACGTATAGAGGATAAAAGGAAGATAAATAATAAGTTTTAAAGATTATTAGTTATAAGAATATAGATAATAAAACATAGTATAAAGTAAAGTAGATAGGCTATAGTAAGACTACCTAGAAACCACTAAGCAACCTAAAAAACGCTATAGAAAAGGTATAGGAGTATTAAAAGAAAGTAGGTTAGGTAATATTAATAAAGAAAAATTGCCAAAGAATAAGTCACCTAAGGGGGACCTAAGAGGAGCAATTGCTAAGCTACTTAGAGTTATTTCCCTTATAGAAGGAGAGCTAGTCCTTTTATTACCTAGCTTAAATAAACCCTATTAAATAAGTTTCTACTCCTTAAAACAGACCTTCTTATAAACATGTTTAAGACATTAAAGACGAGTATAAGCTAAATATTAAGCTTTAAGGACGCGTACGGACTCTTTTAAGGTATATTAAACCTTAAGTAGCACGGAGGCTAGCTTACTATTAAGCTTTATAGCAGTAGATTAAACATAAAACCCTATAATAAGTTACTTAGGGAACTTAAAAACTATTAAGAGTAATAGGACGCGTATACTTAGTGTTAAAGATAGAGCAAACGTTATAGGATAATTAAATATTTGCTTTAGTATACTTAGAGTAAGAGGAGGGTTGTTAAGATATAGGACTTGCTAGCGTAATGTATACTAACCCCTCTTTAGCGCAATGAAAGTAAGGGATTGCCATTACTTCACCAAGCAATAGTATGGAGGAGACTGTATAAAGGCAACGCTTAACCTAGGAAAGAGAAGAAGAAGCTTTAGGTATAATAAGTAAGAATATTAACCAGATTAATTAAACAGACATTACACCTCTAGTGGATAACTTGGAGATGTTAGGAATCTTTAAGGACGAAGATAAAGAGAAGGGAGATAGTATTACGGACGCTTTAAATATAATATTATAACTACTTAGGGAAGAGTTGTAGGAAGCTAGTTGGTTAATATAGGCACAGTCTAGGATAGATCTGGTGGAACTATATAACAAGGAATAGTAACTAAGGTCACGTAGTGTTAAATACGTTAGCTACGTTAAACGAAAGGGACGTTATATTTAATATAGATAACACGTACCTTATATACAAGAGAGGATTTCTTAGGAGTATAGTTATGTATTTAAAGGACCTTAGTCCCTACTATAGATAGTTCTCTCCTTGTAGTAAATCTTAGAATATAATTGGAGTTAATCTGTTAGGCAACCACTCCACTAGTTATTATTATGTTGTTGTTTTGTTCTTACCTATATACCTAGCCCAATAATAGAACCTACCGTAGTTCCTACTACAAGGTTCCGTTACACTTCGTACAGAGCTTTATATAAAGCTTTATATAGAGCCTTATATAGAGCCTTATATAGAGCCTTACGTAGAGCCTTATATAGAACCTTATATAGAGCTATATATAGATATATAGGCGCATAGGTGTATAAATGTATAGCTATATAGATATATAGACATATAGACGTATATATCAGCGATTAATTATAAAGATATTTATAGAGATAATTATATAGGCAAATATATAGACATTTAATTCTTTATTTATATAAGCATTATTATAAGAGTAAATAGTATGGAGCTTAATTTATATATAGATATAAGGGCGCGAAGAGGCTTTGGGGAAGATTTAAAGGAATAATATAAATTCTATCTAAATCTATGGGTATATAGCTCTTGCAGAGTACAAGACGTTGCGTAAAGAAGAGAAAGGAATATAGGAAGCTTATAACTAAATATTTGGGAGTCTTGGCAGTAGACGCGTGGGCACGTGCGCACACAGGTTTTGATAGGTTTTAACTAAATTCTATTACATTAGTGAAATTTAGTAGAATTTGATTGAGTTAGTAGAATTTAGCAGAATTTGGCAGAATTTAATTAAAGCGTTAGAATTTATCTATTAAGTATTTCACCAAGACATTTCTACTATAACTGGGCTAGTCCTATTATAGTACCCCCCCCTTTAGTTAAAGGCCTAAAATAATTCAATTTAGTTAAGAACTTATAACTTATTATATTATAAGTGTTGTGATATATTTTAAGTTCTTTTTAATTTTAAGTTTCCTGCTATTGTATTTTATATATTTATGTTAGGTAGTAATTGTTTACCTTTATATCGTATCTATCTAGCTAGAGCAGGCCGCGAAGGATGGTCTTTATGGAATTCTTTTACTAAGGTAGGCGCGTTGGCCTTAATCTGGTTATAGGTTTCCTAGGTTTATGTTTTATATTCTTCCTACTTAATAAGAAGTTTAAATTGTTTAGATTATGGTTTTTATTGTATATTATTAATTAAGTTAATAAAGTAAGAACTGTTACCGTTGTTAACAATTACAGGAGGTGGCGGCGGCACTTTATAAGTTATAGAATCATCTTTTAAAGGTTGTAATAAGCTTATATAAAATATTGGGTGTATTTTTATCTTAGTTAGTAGTTTAAGCTTATAGGCGTATAGGCTTAGTTTCTTTTTAATTTAGTATAGGCCTACGAACTTCTAATTAAGTTTCTTTAAGGGCCGTTAAGTCTTTAGGTTTCGTATATTTAGGTAAGCTATATTACCTTCCTTAAAGTCCTATACGGGAGCTTGTCCTTTATTTATATACTATTCCTATAATGTTTAAGCGTATGTTAATTCACTTTATAATAGTTCCGTTAACTGCTTTATTTAATTAGTAAAGTTATATACGTTAATTAACTGAATCCGTTTAATCGTGGGTCCTATTATATTAATTTTAGGTTATAGTTTAAATCTAAGTTAAGGGTCTTATTTATAGGTTGTGTAAAATAGCGTCACGCCTATTAATACGTTTATTATATTATTCGCGATAAACTTAGCTAAAGGTAGCTATTTTTCCCAGTCATCTTGAAGGTAGGAGCAGTATATTTATAAGTATTATTCTATAATCGCGTTTGCGATTTTAGTTTAGCCATCTATCTTTAGATAAAATACAGTTAAGAGTTATATTTAAATGCTTAATTATTTGTATAAAGCTTGCTAGAAGTCTAAAACGAACTAGCTTCCGCAGTTAGATATTATTATATTAGGAAGTCCGTATAGCTTAAAGACATGCTTAATAAAGCATTTAGCTACTAATATCGCATTAATTAAGTCTATAGGAATTATATATCGCATTTTTATAAGACGGTTAACTACTACTATAATGTTTATAACCCTATTACTGCTAGGCAAGTCGACTATAAAGTTAATTAAGATATCACGCTATCTTTGTATTAGAACTGGTAGCGGTTAAAATACTCCTTATTTCTTTATATAAGAGGTCTTTCTACGTACGCATATTCTGCATGCTCGAACGTATTTTTGTATATAGTCGTGCATTATAGGCCAGTAATATGCTCGTTAAACGATCTTATAAATCTTTGCACGGCCAGGATGTCCTGCTATAGGGAAGTTGTATACGAATTTAAGTATTTTAAATTATAAAGGTTTGGAATTTAGAACTACTATCTTCTATTAATAGTACAATTGATTATTTCGGATTTCGTATTTAGCAAGTATAATATCCTTATACTGTTGTTTTCTTGTTTAAATCGCTTTTATTATATTAATTATCTATACGTTGTTTTTATATTTATATTCTATTAGCTTATTAATTTCTATTTCCTATTTATTAATTTCTAATTTATTTCTTTTAAGTTCCATATCTAGGAATATAAGGCGCAGTTTTTTAAAATGTTTAAGAGGTAGTAAGATCCGTAATTAATTTATAATCCGTTTATCTAAAGCATTTATAGGTAGGTCTTATAATTGTTATATTAATGCGTTAGGCTTCTAATTAAGTTTACCCAGTTAGTATATAATCTTAAAATTAAATTATAAGAGGTATTCGGCCCAATAAATCTGGCGCTGCGTTAATTGCTTTATAGTTATAAAGTACTGTAGGTTCTTATAGTCTATTAACACGCATATTAGGAATAACAATCCTTTAAGCTTAGGGCGCCACTATTTAAAATATCTAATAATTGCAAGCAGTTCTTTATCGTATATTTTATAGTTCAATTTAGCAGGGGCGAGCTTTTGGGAGAGAAAGGCTACTAGGCGTAGCTCACCATTCTTATTATATTGCGATAACACTCCCCCTAGGGCATAATCAGACGAGTTTATTTCAACAATACATTTAAGGTTAGGGTCGAAGTGGGTAAGCATTAGAGCGGTTTTAAAGCGTTATTTTAAGTTATTAAAAGCTTATTTACATCTAGTAGTCTATTTAAATTTTATATTCTTCCTTATTAGGTTTACTAATGGTTAGGCAATTTTTAAGAACTAATTAATAAATTAATAATAGAAATTTATAAATTTTAGAAATCCTTAAATATCTTATACGTTACTAGGGCTTTCCTAGTTTATAATCGCAGCGACCTTCTTAGGGTCTATTTTAATTCCATTACAGGATATAATTAGGCCTAAGTACGTAACTTTAAATGCGTAAAACTTATATTTCTTAATATCGCATTACAAACCCGCGTCTCTTAGGCGTTTAAGGACCATTTAAATATACTTCTAGTATTTAGAAAGCGAAGACGAGTAAATTAAGATATTATTAATATACGCGGTAATAAATATATTAAGGAATTCTTAAAGCGTATTATTAATATATTACTAAAACGTACTAGGACCATTCTTTACACTAAATGACATTACTAGGTATTTAAAAAGTCCCTATTATATATAAAAAGCTATGTACTTTTCGTCTCCTTTACGGACACGGATTTAGTTAAAGGTAGTAACTATATTAAGCTTTATAAAGTACCATGCCTTTAATAAGCGGTCGAGCGTTTCTTAAATTAAGGGAATAGGATATCGGTTTTAAATTATAATTGCGTTTAGAGCTTAATAATTAACATGGAATCTTAAGCCTCCTCCTAGCTTTTTAATAAATAGTATAGGTAAGGCGAATAGAGATTAACTAGGGCGAATAAATCCTTTTTCTGGATGCTTATTAAGGTACTATTACATCATAAGCAGTTTTTCTTATAATATACCGTATAGCGGACCAAACTTTAGTATTATACTAGGTTTAAGTTCTATCTTAAAAATCGTATATATCCTAATATAGGGGTAGTTAGTCTATAAATATTTTCTCAAACTTATTAATTAGATTGTGGTACTCTTTAGGCACAAGAAGTTAAGGGTTAATATATTACTTTAGTTTTAGTACTTTTTTAATATCTTCCATAGTTATAGCAAAGATTTTGTGGTCTTATTTTTATGCTAATAAAATAAAAGGTGCGGCTTATATTATACAAATTTTAAGAGGTTTCGGCATAACATCTTTACATTCTTTACTATAATTAGTAGTTATAGCCTTATTGTTTTAGCTTAGGATCTATAGTAGGAGCAGTTTATATTGTGTTAAATTTAAATAATCTTATGCATATTTATAGGGCAGGTGGTGTTTTAAGTAATAACTTTAGCAGTAGGTTATATAGAACTTTAGTATTTCTTTAACCCAGCTAATTAAAGGGTTATATTATTTTAGTTATCCGTGTCTAAGTATTACCTTATAATGCTTTAGGGGTGTCACAAATAAGGAAATATATTTGAGGTATTCGCCCATCTATATCTTTATAAGAGCGTAGTGCGTTAGTTCGCTATATATTAAGGGCTTGCTATTAAAGCCTTATAAGCCTTAGGGCTTATTAAGTTTCTTTAAATTTAGGCATTAAGTTTTTATATAGTTTATATTAATAAAGCCCATGCTAGTAACTCCGCTGTCTATTAGTATTCGTACCTCCTTCTATTTTTTAAGTGTTCGAATTTCGCTAAGTACATTAAGGGAGTCGTGTTGTATATTAGCGCTGGAAGAGCCTAGATACTTATACTCTTCCACTTCTTATCCTAAGGCGCGACTTGGCCCTAGGATGATTCGTTTTCTAAGTTAACTAAAGGTAAGATGCTTTATAATAACTAGGTATAATTTATAGAACAAGTATAAGTTAAGGAATAAGTACGGCTTAAAGAATAAGTGCGATTTAATATCCGGGAGGAACTACGGCGGACCTTTTTAAAAGGGTAAGTTCGGCAATTCCTTTAAATATATCCTTTTTTACCACATCCAAAGCATTCTCCGTTTGTGGCTTAAGTTTTTTATTTGTTAGTTTCTAAGGGTGTATAAAATTAAGTGGTATTAAGGTCCATAGGGTTATATATAGGACTTTTTAGGTTCGGAGAGAGATCGCGTTTTGGGGTATATATTAGTTTTATAAAGTTTTAAACGTAAGGCGTAGTTGGCTTTAGAGAATAAGTCTATTTATTATATTAAAGGTCCTTATTAATTCGTTAACACATTATAGCGAATTTAGGTAGGTCTTTTAGCAGTTCCCTACCTACTAACTAGGCTCTAATCTTATCCAAAATAGCTCGTTAAAGAGCAGCAACTTTAGCGGCTTTATTCCAATCCAGTTCGCTAATAAGGCCTAAAAATTCCAAAAAGAAGCTGGTAAATTCTTGGTTCCGTTATTATAGGTTTTTAAGTTTAGTAATAGCTATATATTTGCGGCTAGCGTTATCGTACGTTTATTCTAGTAGGGAGACGAAGATTTTAAAATTAATAAAGGTGCTGTTATAGAAGAATGGATCTATAGTTCGTGTAGCGTCCTTGCTTAAACGAGACATTCTATAGCTAATTTTACTAGCTTTAGTAGGGTATTGGTTATAGTTTGTTAAGAGTTTAAGACGGAGCTTGGTTATAAAGGGATGTAGGTTATTTCGGTTTCTATTAAACATTAAAGGATTAGGGAGCTTTTTAGATTTTATAATAGGTATTTAGTTTGTTATATATATAGGTTAAGCTACTGTTACTAGTTCTATGTTCTTATTTAACGGGCTAGGTTTAGATACCGTTATATCAATCTTATTTATAGGTGTTGTTATTAGGGTCTATAATATAGGTACCTTAACGTTGCGGAGTTCTTTGTGGAGTGCTTCTATTAATTACTAGTATTGGGCTTCTAGTGCAGCCCGCTACTAAGCTAAGGCTTCCATAAAGGACTATTGTATTATAGTTAACTGTTCCCTAACTAGAGTTATAATACTTATAGTTATTAAAAGGGATTTGGGTTCGTTTGCCATTTTAATAGTAGTTATTTTAACGCAACGTAATGTAAGGGCGCGAAGAGGCTTCAGGGAAGATTTAAAGGAATAATATAAATTCTATCTAAATCTATAAGTATATAGCTCTTGCAGAGTATAAGACGTTGCGTAAAGAAGAGAAAGGAATATAGGAAGCTTGTAACTAAATATTCGGGAGTCTTGGCAGCAGACGCATGGGCATATACGCACGCGGGTTTCGACAGGTTTCGACCAAATTCCATTACATTAGTGGAATTTGGTGGAATTCGATTAAGTCGGCGGAATTTGGCAGAATTTAATCGACTTAGCAGAATTTAGTAGAATTTAATTAAAGCGTTGGAATTTATCTGTCAAGGCTAGTCCCGTTACAATAGACAAATCTTTAAAGAAAAAAGGAGGATTTATTAAGTATATAGAAATATAGGTATAGCCTTAATCAAAGTACGGAAAGTATATATAAGGCATAGAGACTTTATAGGCGGTACTTAAGGGTGCTTATATACTTTATATACTATCCTAGTATTAAGGTACTTAATACTACTCCCCTTAAAAGGGCCGTCTTTAATCCTTATTATTAACCTTAATTAAACCTTTTAGAATAACTCTTTTATAAGAGAAAAATATATATAAAAGAGAAAAGAGTATCTATTTTATAAGTAAAGAGTATATAATAAAAATACTTAACGATATAAATATATTCTATTATAGTTCTAATAAATTTAGTAGATATTCTTTATAGAGTTTACTATATTACTTATTAGCTTATTATATATACTTATAGTACTAGTAGAAAACAGTAGATTATAGTAGATTATAGTAGGTAGCTATAGCTATATAACTAGAGGATCGTATAAAACCTTAAGCGCTATTACTCTTCTTCTCCTTTCCCTTCTCTTACTTCAGATTTTCGTTAATAGATAACTTAATTATATAGACTTATACGTCCCTTTTACTATACTTATACTTAATTAATTAAGTTATTAATATTATCTAAAGCTTATACTATCCCTTTTTCCTAAAAAGGATTTTAAATATATCTACGGACTATAAATAGGATAGAATTAAACCTAAAGGATATATATAGGCTATAACTTCTAAAGACTACTTACCGGAAATTACCTAACGCTACTTACTATACCTAAAAGTATAGTAATTAGTAAAGTAACCGTAAGGCCCTTAAATGTCTCTAATAGTAAAACAGTAACTATTTAAAACTTTTAGAAAGAGTTTATAATAGTTAATACTAAAATTAAACGGCTTTAAGAGCTGCTTAAAATTAGAGATACTTAAAGACTTACTACGATTCTTAAGGCCTTAGCTTAATAAATGGTTATAAAAAATCTAAGAAGTATAGAAAGAGGATTTAGATTTAGAGCAGTATAAGCATTAAGAGGCTATATATACTAAAAGGAATTATAGAGGAGTTTGTAACAGAATTCTATTAGGGAATAACTGTAAAAGTACATATATTGGATCTCGCCACGCTTGCGACAAGTTCGCAAGCACTCCATATCTTTTGGCCTGTTTGGTAACGTAAGGGCGGGACACGTTACAGTATATACGTATGTATTAACCACTAAGACCCCTAACCATTTAATTATAAGATTCTTTTATTATTCCTTTCTTTTCTTTATATAATATCTTATTCTCTATAAGAGCTAACGTGGTTTATAAACGAGCCTGCAATACAAGCGAGCTAATAACCTTAAAACTTACTAAAAATTGGAAAATCGCACTTTAATATCTCAACAACTACTTAATAATAATTAATGCAAATTTAATAGCGGCCTATTAATGTAATAACTAACTTATATAGGAAGTATTGGAAATCTTA
>Ga0307507_10005155_pt1 | contig 21865 bp, 27 predicted proteins | sample 7_EM_MG_FD_207223 | JGI IMG/M metagenome (GOLD analysis project Ga0307507, IMG submission 207223) | Populus trichocarpa ectomycorrhiza microbial communities from riparian zone in the Pacific Northwest, United States - 7_EM | ecosystem: Host-associated > Plants > Roots > Unclassified | place... | reverse complement strand
CCAGGCCCCAGAGAATTTTCATAGGCCAGGCCCGGCTTTACCGAAGCCTGGCCCGCCTGGCCCGTTGGGAACACTGGTGATGCATCCACATGCTACTCTACTCGTAATAGAACCGATGGTGTCTTCGGTCGCAGCGGCGGCGGCGCTGGATAGCAGTGTTCGCCTAATTGGACAGGCGTCCAGATAAAAATACAACTGGAATTCAGGGCAATAATATGGTGATCGCCCGCGGGGCATCCCAATGACAGCCTCCCGCCAGTCCACAAGGTGCTAGTGTGGTTAGAAGTCGGGAGCTTATACGAACAAGCTTTAATTGCGGAGTTAGGGGCGAACGTTTACTAGCACTGGCTAGGGACTTTGGGGGGATTTCGGCTAAACTTTCAGCTTTAGAGACGACGGCGGAGGATTGGGGGGCCAACTTGGTTTGACCTAATGGTCATATGGAGACTTGGTCGTGGGGATGACGGTGGGGGGGCGTGTCTTCATTCCTCAAGGAAGTAAGTTTTTGATGTTTTTCTTTTTTTCATCTCATTCTTTTCTATTTCTCTGAAGCCTTTTGTCTCATGTCTCCTCCCTTTTTGTTTCTTATCCATAGGCTTTTGAGCAATTGCGTACCCTCACCTCCTTCTTTGAAATAAATTGGTGAATTGAGGTTGATGCACTATTTCGCAACTAGATTGCAGTGTATATGCCAAGCTCGCGCTCCGCCCTGTTGAATTCGGTCTCTATTCGTCATTCGTCGGAGTTATTATCTACCGGTTCTTCGCAACCAAGCCTTCCAATGGGTTGGGGCTTCGTTGGGTTAATAGCCGGTTACCCTCCTATTAGAGTTGGGGAAAAAATCTTTCCCCACTGCTCCCTTTCCCTTGTTTCTTTTTTGTCTAACTATCTCTTTTTACTTACCTGTCCAATCCTCAATTAATTAAAAAGGGGACTCTTTCATCATTATCATATTCAGTGTTCATTTTTGTTTCCCTTTTTTAGAAAAAATAAATAAATAATCGCAGTCCTTTTCTTCTATTTCGTAGTTGCCTCCCTTTTTTACCTAAATACATTTTACTTTTTTCCTTAGGGATTACTTCGCTTCACCTATTGTTGAATCCTATCTGCCTTTCTAGTGCACCCTTAATTAGATTTGACTCTGATCGACTTGAACACAACAGCCGAGGAGAATCAAAAATTTGGCCTTTTTATTTTTTATCGGGCTTTTGATCTGTTTCCGCCATTTTCTACCATACCCTAGCACTCGGGTATGCGTATTATCTTATACCAGATGCCGGAAACCATCTCCTCCCCCCGCCTTCCAACAGCGCCTCTCACAACATCACAACTGCACCCTACCCTACCTGTACGAGCATCGCCTCACAAGGTCACCTGGACCTTATCCACATCAGCTATATATAAAGTAACTCTACCCTTTTTGCGAACTTCATCTTATTCGTCTCCGTTATCTTCACCATCATCGCCATCGTCCTCCTCCTCTTGTCCATCCTTTAGGCCATACTTCAATCCGTAATCATCCTGGAAGAATGACAAGGGATTGACCATAACAGTGAAATTCTCCCCCTCATACGCCGCTTTGATAGACTTATCGTTAGGAGTAATGGTAAGCCTCTCTTGCCCCAACTAGACCGCCCCAAGGAAAAGGATAAAAGCTCACCTCAGTTTTCACCGGCGCTGTAACAATTATATTGATACTTGTATCATATTGGAATATTGGCAGCAAAAACTCTTTGAGACTGTTCTTCAGATCATCCACTGACACCTCCTTCACCTTGTTCAAAAATTGCATGTTATAGTCCTTCGACTGGTTGTGGACAACCTGATTGATGAAGGATACAGTGGCGGCAGCAGACGTAGTGGATTCACCATCGACAATCGAGACAACTATTCCACTGAGCGCGCCTTCTAGAGCGTGTTTATCGAATGCAACAGCCCCATCTATGTGATCACTTATCACTTTCTTCGACGCCTTCCATGCTTTGTAAGCGTCAGGAGAACGGTAAATAGTGTAGCTCAAGTGACCGCCATCCGGATCCCTTACAAAGCCGGTTGAGTAAGCTAATCCACTTCCTCGAACAGCCCTTTCTCCTCAAGAATTAGCACAGACTGATAATACCGAAGGAAATGAATGTCTTGCCTCCATAGCGGACCTTCGACGGCATCGAGGTATGATATAGCAAGAAGGAGAGCCGGAAGTTTAGGGTGATTCGGGCCATCAGGCCCAATACCAAGGTGAACTGAGAAAGAGGAATCAATCGTTGGAAGCGGGATGATATGTGTGATCTTTCCTGGTTTTGCCCCCTCGGGCGTGAGCCGTGGTCCCCGGCGGTCGATAGGTGATAATTTGCCGCTCTAGCCATATTACATCAGGTTAGCACTAGTCCTTCCCAGACATTAGGGAAAGTAGGTATTTGGTTTCCTCTAAGACCTACAAATGGCCGATTATAAGTGAAAACCTTCCAGGCTGAGACTGGATTTTTTAGTTTCGCCAACTCTCCAACTATAAGTATGCGAAAATTGCCAAGTTTGACAAAGGTTTGGCGCAACTCCTCGAACTGTTTTATAAGTTGTTCCGGTTCGTCCTCAAGAAGCTTGCTAATACGTTTGAGGAACAGCGCTTTGGTAAGGGTATTTTGAGGTCGGGAAACCGACTTGCGAGAATTAACAACCATGCGAACCACAGACCAGCTCATCTACAACATTAGAATGTAGAAAAGACACTAGTATACGCCAGAGACACACCTGGTTCCCCGACCGCTTTTCCTCGGGAATGTCGCTCTTCATTTTTGTTAGTGTGGTGGCAAGACGCTAGTAATTAAGTCAACAAATCTCCCGATATCCTCCCGAGCAGGATAATATCCGGTACCTTTTTATCAAACACACTATCCCACATTAACTCCTGTAGCCATTTTATAGCAACCTCGTACTTTTCTGGTTCTATCCGGAAGCTAATTCCGATGCTCTCCGGAGCACCCATCCAAGAAGCTAGTCCAATACCATAATCCACCGTATCCTTTTCTAGCTCTGCCACGACTTGTTCAAATTCAATTCTCACACCGTCTCTCATTACTGGGGTATTGAAGAAATTCTCGAGATACACCGCTACCAAAGCGCGCCGCTCCACAGGGATTGACTCAGTGGAGATTAGGAGAACAATTCCGACGAAATTTGAGGTAACGTTCTCGTAGTGCAAATACAGCGGAATACCTGCAGGGTCTCTGTCAATGATTCTTTGGGCCTCGGTATCTCTGCATATATGAGGGCTGGTCAGTAGCTTTGGAGATTGATTCATAAGGTGTGACTCACGTTTTCCATTCCTCAGCCGCCAGTCCTGCTCTCGCGGTCTTCAAAAATGATTAGCCCAAGTCAGTCTAAGTCCAATGTTGCACGGAGAAAGGAGAGGCTTACAATAGTTTTTATAAAATGAATTGATTCTATGCCAGGAATTGGAAATTTCGCCAGGAGCTCTTTCGGAATTTCCCTCTCATTGTCTGCGGTTGCCTCGTCTAGCCTTTCTTGAAGCCTCTTAAGACCTTCTTCACCTAACTCCTTCTTTCTTGCAGCTATCCTTGACCTCTCACCCTCTTCGATACTCTTGGCTAGCTTTGCAGATGGGCGACCCAGAACAGAGACATGCTTATTTTCCGCAATCCATCTTCTCATGAATTCTCTCCAATCCTTCTCATCCCACTTTTCAAGTTCATCATACCAGGAGAGAGTTTCGATGTTCTTCAAAGTACTGCCATCTCGCTTCCCGAATAGATGATCTTTAATGACTGGAGTAGCAAAACACTCACCCCAACCCTCGAAGTCATGTTTCTTCTGTCGTTTAGTGCGTCTCAAACACTCCTGCATGTACTTGAAATCCAAAGGCTCGTCGACCGTTTTCTTCAGCACTTCGAAGAGTTTTTGCTCAGCTTCCGCGAGACGTTTTGCAGAAACACTGGAGAGTGAGAGCCAGATCAAAGAATCCGGTCTATGCTGTACATAGAACATGGCGCTAGAGGCAATAGGGTCTTCACACTCGACCAATTGATTCTCTAAAACAGAAACCGATGAGCCAGTAAGAAATGTGCCAAGAGTTCCGAGGGCTGCCGCCAGTTTAGGATCAGTGCAATCAGGGCCCAAGAAACCAACGATTACTTCCCCCCTCGACTCATCCTTTTCTGGAAATTCAACCGTAGATACAGATGAACTGTTTAACTGTGGAACTGGCTTCGATTCGATCCAAGGTCTATGAAACGTTTAGCATAGTCCGATCACGCTGGTGAAACTAGAGAGTTTGAACCTTCGCCAGGGAGCACTTGGGTCTGGGATATCATCCATGATAGTATCTTCAAACTCATCCAGAATTTTCAACAATTCTCCATGGACTATCTCCCCTACTATCACAACGCACAGATTCCTCGGCTGATACATATCTTTATGGAACTCCCTTATTCTGTCAGCTGTCAATACTCTCAAGGCACCCATCATCCCCCCAGTTCGGTATCTGAAGCCAACCCCCTCCGGGTATAGCTTCCGGACGGCTTCGATATCGGTTAAATTGTATGATGTATTTTCTATACCCTGCATCTCGGAATAGACAACCCCTGCATCTCGGAATAGACAACCCCTGCATCTTGTCCCTCACCATTGATGTGATGTACCTCAGTATAGCAGGCATTGTCAGTTATAGTAGGGAGGAGGACATGTTCGAGGTAGACCGGCAGAATCTGACCGAAACCTTCCCAACCAGCGCTCTCGAGAGTGTATGCCGTATGGTCCGTGGAGGTCCAAGCATTCGTATAGGAGTATGCCCTAACCAATTAACCAACGAAGGGCTTCAGGGGCATAGCCAATAATTTATCTGAGCGAAAGATTGGAGAGGCGCTAATGGGGGGACTTTGTGGTACCTGTTTGCCATCTTGCCTAGAACTCCTTTGTAACGGTAGTTCTTAGACCCTATGAAGCATAGATGTTCTAAGGTATGCGGAGACCCCGAATCATCCAAAATTTCTGTAGCTAGAGTAAAATATCCAAAGACCATTGGGCCCTCTCTGTCGACTACCACCGCTGACATCCCAGTTCTTTGAGACTCGTATTTAGTGATAACACTAGGGGCATAGTCAGCCTTGAACTGGGTGGTTTTCTTGAAATGAGTCTCAGTCATGGTGGAAAAATTTGCTAGATATTTCCTAGATGGAGTAGGATGCTCAAGCTCCTTCACAAGAATGAGAATTAGACGCTTGATCGCGAACAGGGTGGTGACTTGCGACTCGGGAAAAGTGTGCGCAAAAGCTAGTTAAAAATGAAAAGAGAATATAGATGGGGGTGATAGTGCAGACGAAGAGGATGGCACCGGTGCTAGTAAATAGGCGCGGGGCGAGGTCTGAAATGATCAGTGCTGCTGGTGTGTGTAGTTGCACCTGCACTGTGGAGTAATGTTCCATTAAAGGATCAGTCAACAATAGAATGCAAAAATAAAATTGAATGACGAGGATTGCGGGGTCAAAGTTGTGTGCGCAGATAGGCAGAGGCTAGGAGCTCAAAATCAATACACTTCTGCTGCAAGAATTACCGCCCCTGGCCTGTTATACAAAGGACAGCACATAATTTCATGATCGCTGACCATAACTCGGCTCAAGAAGCCATGGAGGCTGGAGCAGTGCACGAAAAAATATTCCCACAGTGACAGGTTAATCTGTCTGTGATCACGAATTTATCCGGCAGCCAGATCGGAGGAGGGATAAGGCGAGGCTTATAAGGCGAGGCTCTTCGTCAATAAATCGTAGTATGATAATATTATTATTATTATACCAGTAAACTGTCTCGGTAAACTCTATGCTAACCCTCTGCCCTCCAAGATCCTATCATAGCATGACATATGATGCCTCCTTCCGGTGCGCAGCGCTCGTAGCCTTGCCAGGACTTGTGCACCTCATTCGCTTTTCTAAATCCCTCAATTACCTAAGGCTAGGAGAACTTATGAAGACATAATAAATTATTATCATGATTCTCATACTATGATATTTGTATCAGAGTTGATACGTGGGGGGGTACTGAACGGGTCAGGTACCGGTACCCGAGTAGACATCGCCTCTCTGTATACGTACACGGCCAAGTTGGAGTCGCGCTCCGGCAGTTGTACCAATTATTAGGCTCATAAGAGATAGAATGACCCTCCAGATGAGATACGAAATCCAGTGTACTATGAATCAATATGCTGTGGGCCCCGCGGCTTTAGTAGTGCTTCCGAACCCGCTATCTCCTATAACAGTTTCATCAAGTTCATCGACCTAGACGACCTCAGGGGGGGTGACGATCTAATGAATCAGTTCCAGGTCCGGTTATGAGATACTGGTGGGGGGAGAGGGGGTACCATCTCGAGAATCAACAGGGCGACACAGTCGCACTCGCTGACACCAGTCGGCATCACCGTGGTTGAAGAGGAGGACCTTGAATTCACCGCGCTATTATTCCCCTAATTAATCTCACTGCCTGAATAGTAGAATGAAGGGATTATACATCAGCACTAACGTCGATAGAGTTTTTGGAGGCAAGGCCAGCTCTGGAGGCGACTCTCGTGTCTACCAACCATTACGAGCCATAACCCCTCCTGGCTTTTGTGGAAAGCCTCCTGATACGGAATTCGCGCTTGACCTCTCCCCGGTGCAAGAGGAATCAGGATTTTTCGCTGGCATGGGAGGGGGTAGGTCTGCTGCTTCGGGGCGCGAGGAAGGTCCTCAGTCGACGGGCGCTTGAGGACAGGTGGGGATGTACCAGTCATAGCAGCAGTGATGGCTGTAGTAATAGTATCGGAGAGGAGAACGCCAGCGACAGGAGCCTTTGTGATGGCGGGGGTGGCCATCGGAGCGGAAACAAGTTCTTCCTAGGCCATAGCGATGATGGTAATTTTCTTTAATTGTCATGAAGAATGGTTGTGGTGGTTGTTAAGGAATACCATTCGGGTATTTTGGTGTGAGCTGCAATGGGGAAACGGGAAGACGCGACGGCAGAATTTATTGAGATGGAGCACAAAGTCCATTTCATTTATTCTTGAGCCGCACGGGAACTGGTTGTGCTTGGGTACGATATGATGATGTTGTTGCAGTGGCAGGTGGCAACGGTTGCTGGGCACTCATGATAGACAGGTGGGGTGTCAACAAACAGAGGGGCTCAAATATGATATCATCCCGTACCCGGACCTGCAGTACTCGAGTAATAGCTTGGCACACAACAACCTATTTATTCTGACTTGAGCCTCACGCTAACAGCGGTAAGGTCTGACAGGATTCTCGGCACGAACCGAGCATGTTGGTTCGGGGTTGTCATACCGAGAAATATAAAACCCTGCTATCCATAACCTACGATACGCCCTCAGGAAAACAACCTAGCTCGTCCAGGACCTTCTCGAAGCATGGCTCTACATCTCATGGGAAAGAATCTCTTTAGAGAATCTGCTAGCGCTACATCTATCTTTGGCAAGGGCAATAACGGTACGCGAGCGATTACTTGGTCCCATTCATCCCCCGTGAACCACTTCTTCATTACAGGATCTGGCGTATTGAGCACGAAACGATTAGGAAAAGAGTGTGCGCAAATGTTGCGGCGTCCATTGCTTTACAAGTTTTAAAGATGACATATTTAACGATACGGTCGCTGGTAAGTACCCATTTGTGTTGAGCTGTTGTAGTACTAGTACTTGCGTTGAGCCGTGAGGCAGCTTCCCCGAAGGTCACTTAGCCTCTTTCGAAGTAGCAGGAACCTTAGCACGGTTAGGTCCACGGAGCCAGCGGTCGCCGCAACACTCTCTGCGCTACACCTTTATAATCAAAATTAACCACCCCTCCGCCACCGCATTTCTTTGCCACTTATTATATCATACCGGCTTATCGCCAGCACTGTACCCTATGGCCCCCCACCCTGCGCCTCACTACCATGCCGGTATGATACCTTGCTAAGGCCCAGTTTCGCCACAACAAAGAATCTTCGCTGACTTGGCGTCAATTGGAAAAGCCAATTGTGATGTTTGAAGAACAGGCCTATCCTTATAGGAGGGGGAAGATATTTCTAAGGATTTCAGGACTGGATTGCTCTTGTCGATGGGTTGTTGAATGATGTTTGGGTGGGGGTCAACAGTTTATCTGCATCTATTAATACTACGGGAGCTCTGTATATTACATGTAGTGAGTGGGTATACTCGTGACGCTGGGGGCTACTGTATTGGTAAGCCTAGACTGAAACTTGGCATAAGGGCCATGTATGTGATTGAATAATTAAAAGGAAGAATGTTATTATTATATTATAATCCTCCAGCAATGTTATCCTTTCTATTTCCCCCCTACCACCAAAAACTCTACCCCCGTAAGTGATACAAAACATTGGCCCGAAAAACCTAGCTATACTCCGCAAGATCCACTAGTAAATCGCATTTCTCGTTCGCCCAAGGATCCCTCACAACTTTAATTTCCGAGACGTTCATCGAGAGAGCATTCGCGCCGCTTCCATATCTAGGGAGGCAGGCACCCTTCTCGCAGCCGGGCTCCCCATTGGCGACGTAGTTGGTAATGAATTTCTGGTGGATGATAGCAGTTGTCCCATTCGCAATTTCAGGGTCGGGACCAGTAAAGAAGGTATAGAAAACATCATCACCGTGATGTGCCGGTGGAAGATCGAAGACGTATCTGTAGGACTTTTGTAACGTTTTTGCCAACCATACCTGGTTGCAGCTGAAGACTGTATCGCCGTAGAAGGCAGTGACTCGCTCCCATTCAAGAATTCCGGGACCTTGATACGGGTACAGGGCAAGTAGTTGTTGTTTTAGAGATTCTGGAGCTAGCGAGTATAAGCCGTTGAGGAGGCCGTCGAACGTGCCGTTGGTTACAGTGTCCGGGGTAGGGAATTGGAATGAGGCCTGGAGAAGGTGTTAGCTCCGCTGTAGTGTAGCCTTGGGGGGGGGGCGACATACCTCCAAGCCGACGCTACTCGAGATCAAGCTTTTAAGCTCATGGTGGTACTTCCCTTGAGACAGGAGTCTGATAGGAACATCTGGGACATAATCCCCATCAACTGCTGGTCCGAGAGATCCGGCATTTGATCCAAAGATAACGTCGCGGTTTGCTTTCAAGAGTACCTCGGTGGGTGCATTGCGAAGGCATTCCAGGGTGGTGCAGTTTGCGTATTTCTTGAATTCGTCGTATCGGGCATTCCGATCAGCGTACTGTGTTTTTTTGGGACCAAATGCAGCTGATTGGACGATTGCCTATTATAGGATAAGGACATGGTAATGTTAGCTAAACCTCACCAATTACACATTGAAACATAAGAGGGATAGATATACCTGTTGAAATGGAAGCTTCTTGCCTTTCCCCCCGTTACTTGTAATAGTATGCGTGATAACTCCGCCTCCCGCACTCTGACCCATCACAGTAACCTTGCGCTTGTTACCCCCAAACTTGGAGATGTGCTCCCCGACCCATTCCATGGCAGCCCGAGCGTCATGAAGACCGATATTTGCATCAAGGTCTGTCACATTCGACGGAGACAGCCATCCAAAGGCTCCAAGCCTTTAGTGAATCATGAATTAGCACTCGTGATATGGAGTTTTGGAGCGGTTGGGGTTGAGCAATGGCTGACCTGTAATTGAGGGATACAAATATCATCGGTTCATCGGAAGATTGGATCAAACGGGCCGGATCTGTCCCCATCTCTTTAGAGCCGAAAATATAAGCACCACCGTAAACCCAGATGAGGACTGGTACATCATCGCCTGCTTTGACGGACGCTGGGACGAAGACGTCTAAGTACTAGAGGCACTCCTGTCAACTAAAAAGGAGGGAAAATATGGGCACCGTATCTCTTCGGCAATAAACCTACCAGACAATCTTCAACACCGAAATTATCTCCCAACGGCTGGGGGCCCAGGAAGGGTGGCCAAGTTTGGTGACAAGTACTCTCCAAATAGGGGATGTCTCCATTTTGTATCCCAGCCTGAGGAAGTGGTGGTTGGGGTTTGCGGAATCTAAGATCACCGAGGGGTGGTGCGGCATATCTTATGTTGCGGAAATGGTAGAAATCATAAGTTTGATTATACACGGTGGCTTGTTGTTTGACGTATCCAAGGTCAATAATCGGCAGAGAAGAATTAGAAGACGAATTATATAAGGCCGCACAACTCCCGCCTCCAATGAGGAGGATGGAGAGAAGCGTTTTCTTCAAACCAATTCGAATCATGTTGTCGCGAAATGTGCTTGGTCAAAGTAAGACTCGAGGTTGGTGTTGGTGAGTCTGTTGTGAGGGGCTTGAACCGGATCCTTTATAGGATTTATCTTGGGAAGCAGGCTGATACTCTATGGTGTCTAACCGAAATTAGCTCCTACGGTATTCAGAGCTTAGTCTTGACTTGGGTGGCTGCGAGTTTAGCACAGGGGTAACTCTCGTACGTACGATTGGGGGCGGCTCTCATGTTATCCTTAGTAACCGGACATTAAAATTCCTAGACATTATGGATCCTATCTGCAGGGCCGTGGGGCTCGATTTGGCCTCTTGCGGTGCTCGAGTGCTGTGAGGTACTGTGCTCGGCGATTTTTAAAGCGATCGGAACGTAAGTTATCCAATGCATCAGCGGCTGGTGTAAGTCGAGCATCCAAGTGCATAAGTTATATTCATGAACCAGAGGTGGCGCCATCAAACACCTTCCTGTGAGATGTGGTATATGCCGACCCTGTCACTTCCAAGCTTCAGTTATACCTAAGCCACGTAACTCTATTTCCCCCGTTCCGATTGCTTTAAAAATCGCCGAGTATGATACCGGTAGAGTATCTAGCGGTGGATAGCGCCCTGCCTCCAGCATAGGTAGTACTAATGGAGGTCGTTTAGAAATTATGCAGAGGCTAAAACATGCTAAAATTGCAGGATTTTGAGCTATTACTCGAGTATATTTCTACAAACATCTTGAAACTCAGCTTCGGAAATTTTTTGGACATGGAATATTATATCTGAAGTATAATATATTTTATTTCAGGTTTTTGTCTGTGGTATTACAGAGCTGTGGGCGCATGGATCGTGTCAGGTGTGTCGTTGTAATGTATCTTTCCCTCACAAAAACCCTGATCTTGGCAGGTACCTTTAGGGAGGTTCCACCCCTCGCCACTCCAGGGGGATTGAAGGTGAAAGTCCCACATTGTCTTGTGTGGGTGCTGTTGTAGAAAATTACTTTTATACGTGTTTCTGCCTATGGGTGGTTGAGTAATGATAGCTCAAAAAACTGCAATTTAGTGTGGCTTAGCCTCTGTACGGCTACTAAACGACCTCGATTAGTACGAGTGAAGGGTACCATAGGGACTCAAATAATGGAACCGTGTGCTATGTATTCGGGAATTACCCACTTGAGAAAAAGGGCGAAAAACATAGCAAAAGGAGAGCTGCTCAAGCTGCCTGGGGGTCATAAAAAATTAAAAAGACCCCCGACCTTACCAGAGGAGGCGACTCCGACGACATACAGTATTCTACGGCAAAGCGAGTTTATGGCATAATGAGAATGCTCATATAAATAATCCCTGACCTATAAATGTTCTATGGGCGTTCTCGCCTCACCGTGGTTAATCACAATATATTCGTAACATAGAGGAAGCATCCCGTGGACTCGCTTCGCCGTAGGTTGCCGTAGCACACAGTTCTAGTTTTTGCGGCATGAACTAGAATCTGGATCGAGCGAGTCCCCACTGATTTCTACCGGGGTGCAGATAGTGCTTATTACTATTTAGAGTTGAACGATTCTCTTTGCGGCCTCGGGATGCATCCTCCTCACGGATACTTTTGGTATAAAGGGGGCATCAGACGGATACTTTTGGTGCAAGGGGGGGTATCAGACGGAACCTTTTGTCCTATTACTTGGCCGATTCAAAAGTCTCCGAAAATCTTGGCATCATCTCGGATATTTTGCCTTGACACTTGGCCGCTAAGATTTCCGGAGACTTTTGAATCGGCCAAACACTGCCCGTTGCATCCTGCGGATACTTGTATATTCCGCTTACACGAGGACGGCCGCTAGATCCGGTTCGCCCTTAACTACCGGTACTGTACTCATCTTATACTTAGAGTTCGCTACGGGCCCCGTTTCGGTGGAACGGGGCGAAATTAACCCGTGTCAATTCGCTTAGCACGGGAAAAAACAGGCGTTATTTTGGCCGTCACCCCCCCAAACGGGGCCCCGTAACGGACTCTAAAAATTATACTTTGACTAAGCTGCTGATTAAGTGTCCGAACCCCGGTTTGGTATCCTTCATTTTTTTCCTCCCCCTCAGCGCTCCGATCGGGCAACCAACATCGCATGGTCTCTTGTATCACAATACTGGTATCACGTTCCCTTTTCATCAGTGAAGCCAAGCTCTGTTCCACTCATTAACTACCCACCTCTTGTTAGAATAAGCAGCACAGGATGAAATTCGGCCTGAAGTTTTAACTCCAGGGTCTACGAGACAGCTCGGCTTTGTAGGATAGGGTTGGTTGAGGACAATTGCCGGCAAATTTCAAGCTTCGACTCCCGGTAAGTTGCCATGTGCCCTGCAGGTACGATATACCGACAATACCTTAAGTATAATTCCCTTGATGGTACAGTATACGGTACTTCTAGTATCCATGCCTATCACAGACGATTGAGCATAAAAAAAATACCGCTTTGAACTAATATTATTATTAGGAAGCCTTTAGTGTCTTGCTTAGGGCGTGGGTATCCCATGGGCTGGTGAGACCTGCAGTTTTCGGACATTCCTGTTTTGTGCGTGCCAAGTATGCAAATCTTAACCAACCTTGGAATTAATTCATTGAGTGACGGATTATGATGCCGATTGTGAGCCATCACCGGACTTTCAACCAAACCCCATATGGCATATGATAAGGAGGTTAGCAAGACTGGTATTTGGTGTTCCGGATGTAATTTACCTTTATGTGAAAAGCGTGGATGTTTTCACGAATTTGATCTTTTGTGAATAATTTGAAATTTAGTTTACGGAGTATGTTCTGTTCTTTACTCACGGTCGGCATCATAACTCATCACCGAATGAATTAATTCTAAGGTTGGTTAAGATCTACATACTTGGTATTTTATGCTCTATGTTGATCTCCATAATAAAGAATTATAGGTCAACTACTTACACTCGGTCTAAGTTTGGTTGGTGCAGCACGCAACTATATTCTTCCCTTAATTATTGCAAACAAAAGAGCTAACTCTCCAGGTACTACTTCTCACCCCAAGAGACCAGCAAGATGCTCCTAGTGAGAATTGAGCACGCAGTCCGACACCTTCTCTAGGCATGCTTAATCTCAAATTCCAGCCCAAAATTCATCTCCAACAAACAAACCAGATTAGAAACGCAAGCGACACATATCAACCATTATCACTACCAGCACCCCCTCTCCACCCCCCCAACCAACGCTATGAATAGATACAGTACAATGATAACTCCCACAACTCCGCTACTCTGCACACCCTCTCGTTCTGGGAAACTACCGTACGCAAGCTCCTCAACACTGAGTAAGAAATCGACAAAGATAAACACTAGAATGACTGTATAGTTTCACGCTTCACTAGTGGCTGGATCCACGATGAGCTCCTGGGTACCCGAAGCGTAGATCAACATCGCCACCAAAAACAATCCAATCCCTGCTACCTCTTCGAATGTTCCACACGTGGATTTTCGACGATTTATCGTAAAAGACTAGTAAAAAATCCATCAGTCCATTCTCCAGTTGTCGAATCGAGACTCCCATATAGCCTCTTTCGACGTAATCGTCGAGTCAATTATATGATAAAAGCTCTCTTGGCTCTCTGCTTGTGGCAAGGCCCGCAGTACTTCCAGGCACCAGATTTCCCCAAACCGAAGTTTCCAACCACCACACCAGAGTGAATAGTTTGAGTTTCCTATTGCTGCCACATCTTAGTTATCCAGGTGCCTATCAAATAACGTTCTGTTCGGTGGCAATTTTCCGTATACCCCCCTACAAGTTGCGGATGTTTCCGGGTACGCATCCGATTCCCGGTCTCACGCCATGCACTTATCCCTCTTTCCCCACTTCGCTTCCCCGCTTTGCTATGTGTCCTACCCCTCTTCTCGCATCCTTCAGGGAGTTCCAGACTCAACGGACAATCGACCGATATCCTTCTAGCATCTTCTTACTCAGAGAATGAGTACCAGTGGCGTGGGGGTAATGTGTGGTGAGGAATCGTAGGTGAGCGCCGATGATTAACAAGACTTTTTGGCATTGGCATCACCAGCGATCGGCAGCTCTAATTGTTGGAGAACGTCAACAAAAATCTTATCTAGTAGCTGTTAGTCTTCACTCTTATTTCACATTAACTTGAATAACCGAACAGTGTGTTATATACCCACCATCAAGTTCATTTAGTACCGCAAAGGTGGGAGGAATTTTTTGACAGCGGGGATTAGCAGTGTTGAGGAGTGGGTGCACGCGGTCGGCGGAGGAGCCTGTACGTGAGTTCACAAAGTGGGCTATTCCACCCACTGATCCCTAATCAGTGCACAATGCGCCTTCAAAACTGTAGCCAGCAGTAATGAAAGCCCCTTGAAATCTAATGCATTGTGCCTCAATTGTTGCATCAGGACGGGGAGATCCAAGATGGACTCAACGTCCGACTTGGATGTTTTCGGAACCAGTGTCAATAAGATATCACCCATCGTCTCGAATAGGATCGGTAGACTCCTCGGTGTTGTCAAGAAAATTTCGGCATTCCTCCACTTGCAGGATCCCAAAACCACCTCACACTTCGGCAGAACGGTCTGCCAGTACACATCGGCTATCTCCTTCTTTCTTCCCACTCTGGTTCCTCAAGATTTGGGCGGAAATGAAGTTGTGAATCGAAAACAACGTCATGTCTTAGCTAAGGATTGCGGTGGATCACATGTAGGTCAAGTTCCCTCAGGATATTCAGGGTGACCGGCGGGATGAGTTGTTGGATGTTTTCCTAGTGCGGTCGAATTCAACCACGACGAAGGGAGGGTGGTAATGACCTCGACATGAACTGTTTGTCTCCTCCAACCTTAACTCTTGACGACCTCTCGGACTCAGAATCCGATGCTGGAGCTTCTGCAGGTGTAGAGCATTCTGAAATTGAGCAATTGGACGGGCTGGAACTGGGCTCCTCCACCTTTAGCCGTTTTAATGGGTACCTTGACTCTGCTGGAGATGCAGATTCCTTTAACGGTTTGATCGTGGTATTGGGGGATGTTGATTGTAATTCGTATCCGGATTTAGAGGTTTCCGAGCTTACATGCGAATTCGGGTCCAGTATATCAATTGATGGTGTTGACGTAGCAGTGACAGAAGATGTGTCGTATTCCACTCCCGAGGGTTGAAGGCGGAAGGGTTCACCGTGGTGTGGCTACGGTGGGGGCCAGGGTTCGAATCCATCTTTTCTTTGTCCTTTAGGTGTTCAAAGAGGCCCTTCAGTTAGAGAGCCAACGGGTATTTATAACTCTGTTGATGGAAAATAATAGGAAATAAGAATAATAAAATCCCACTAAGGCTAGAGCAAACGCTATAGAAAAAGTTCTTCAGTAATCTTTTGAACTCGAACGGCGTCCTGTGAAGCCGAGGGGGAGGGGTTGTTGGTACCACCATTGATAAACTCCGAAGTTAGTACTAAACACCTGTATAAATATTTTGTAAAAAAGGGAAAGGTAGTCTTACTAGTGGGCGATTCGTTTTGTCTGCTTTGTAATCGCTTAGCTTATCCGAGCGGTGTTTTGATTGATCTGGGCTATGTATTGCTTGATCTGGGCGATGCCGTGAGTGTTCTGGGTGGTATCCGCATTCGCCGTGCCAATCTGTTGGATGGTGTAGTCTTGAGGTGAAGTGGAGGTAGATGTCGGTGTTGAAGTGAGAGAGGGAGTAGTATGATACTACCGCAAAATCTGAAAATACCCGAAAAGGCGCTAGGACATGGTTTCAGGGTCCATTGTGCCCCCACACGGGTGGCAGCTTAGGCGAATATGAGCTGGACTTAAGATAGAAAGGAAAGAAACAATTATTAACCTCCACTCCATGGCTGGTTAAAACTCCAATTTTTTCCGCTTAACCGGAGGAGTGATACCTGTGGTGATATTGCGGTGATGGCAGGTTGAGGTCCCCTCATTTCATAGATCGTTGAAACATGGGGACCTCTCGATAAGACCATGACCGGGCATAGCCTCAGCGATCTGCAGGACTACCCCCTGTCGGCCGCTACTTCTGGTAAACAGGGCCATTCCTAAGCACTCGCTTTTGTGAAAGAGGGGGGTTGGCGGAGATACCCCGTACAGTTTGTGGACAGCGGGTATAGGTGGTTTAAAATAGCCACTTATTTCCCCTGCGGAAGCTATGAGCGAGAGGTGGACGAGATTGCCGAATTTCTATCGGAGTTTTCCTTAGATGATATACTCAAAACGTTGATATCGTACATTGGGAGTAAATTACCAAAGGGCGTGCGGAGGCAGGTAGTACGGTACATTTTTGTCATAGAGTATTTTAAGGGAAAATAATAATTCGCGGAAGAAAACAAAGAAAATGAGTATACAGATAATCAAAGGAGACAAGGGATGTTTTGCGGTACAAGTGAGAGAGGAGGAAGCGACAAAAAATTGACGGAAAAAAACTAAAGAAGCAAAGGTAGAGGGTAGGACAGTAATCCTAGCCGTCCAGTCCGTCCGTCTTCGGGGTAGGACGGGACGGACTACGCCCGGAAAGGTGAAGACCGGACGGACTATGGGACTGTAGAGTACAGCTAGCCGTCCCGTCCCGTCCGGGGCTCTTGGCAGTCCCCCAGCGGGGCCCCGCGGGGCCCCCTGACGGTTGGGAACACTGAGCCAGTGGACGGGTAGTGCTGAAAAATGCACTTTTTAACTTAACATACCGTCACTGCCGCCAGGCATAATTCTTAGTGCTTGCGGAACTATTCAGCAGAAGGCGGATAATTGTATTGCAATTGTGGAAAAAGCGAAGAACAAAACCCGAAATATTATTTTCGTAATAAAGAAGCAAGAGCACATTTAGTATTCTGTATCATAATATTATATAGTTTTCCTTTGTCGGAGGGGATGGGGGTGTCATATCAATCTCGCTTAGCCTTGCTGACTAAGTTATCACCAAGACTGATGCCTGGCGACTGTAAGCAGGCGTCGAAAATAGGATTTTCTGTTGTGTTTTTGCTTAATTCTAGTATTAAGTACTCTGGCATAATAAGAGGTGTTATAGAAGCGTTTTGGGTGTTAAGGGATGCTGGAAGAGGGTGGGGATATCTCTGAGTACATTAGCTAATATAATAGTTCGTGTCTCGGGATAATACTAAAAACTATCACCCGCTTTGGGACGCGGGGAGACGAGGTTGAAAAACTGCTTTTCGAGTGCCGGGCTTCAATATATTTTATTCTTATATCTAAAGGAGATGCCACCCATCCCGGGATTCACCACCCGACCGCATCGCAATCTAGGGGTAAGCCGGGCGAGTTCGCGGTTTGTGTGCCGCGTTGTATGCAACGGGACGACATAGGAAGCAAAGGTTTTCGGTTCGAAAAACTTGAATAGCCCCTGAATAGGTTTTTTTGGAAATATGGGATAAGGGTGGGGCTGCAAAGAGCGAAAATATAAAAAAATGTGTGTCGGTACCATGAATCGAACATGGGTCTCATCGGAGGTTGTGTTTCCACAACGAGGCGTACTAACCACTATACTACACCGACTTGTTTATCAAATACTTCAGACGGGGCTTAAAGCACATTTTAATTTCATTCATAGCTTCTTAGCGCGGGTTAAACCCTTGCGGTCACTCGGGAAAAATGATTCACAGTGTACCGCATTAAGCAGTCAGGGCCGCCTGCCGGTATAGTAGTACGGTCAGCATAAATAGCCGAACACCATGATGCAGCGGCCCGCGCTTCTTTGCCAACCCCAACTCAACAAATGACTATCAAAGCCACGACCGGGGGAATATTTTAAAATAAAATAAATTTATAATCCTGATTAATACCTTGGGTGCTATCTATCTGGTTTATTGAAATTTTAAGAAAGGAAAGACTTGAGAAGGGTTAACGTGAATGAGAATTTAAGCGAGAGTGTAGGAAGGAAGCAAGAGTAAACCCCGGAATTCTCCGGCGGCTATTATTAAAAGTTCTACAATACGTACAAAACTAAAAACTGAACTCCTTCTGCGACGACGAGGGACGGGGGGATATCTCTTTTATTTCTGGCTAGCAATTACTTACCTTCGGCATTGAAGCTCCAGGCGCAACCCAGTCAGTCCCTTTTTGCCATCGCTTAAATTATTCTCGCCGAGTGTTTTTGGTTGCACTGCACTTCACTTGTTCGTTGCCCCCTTGTCCCTCCTCTGCTAATCAGAGAGACTACTATAATACACGGGGGAAGCGATACAGTACTGTTACTACGGGGAAAAAGCAAGGAGACCCCGTAATTCTGTTTTTTCCCCGCTGTTTTTTCCGGGGAATGAGTTTGCCGCAGATTCCAGGATTCCGTGGACCCGCTCAGCGTTGCGTTACCGGCAATGCGGTCTCCTGGGCATTCAGTGCTTGTATTGTACTCGGAGATGGAAGTAAAAATCGAGTATGCTAAGGACCCTGACATTATGGAGAGGTATTGAGCGGGCCAAAATAAGATAAAAGATTGGCACCCTTAAGGTAAGAAGAACCCGGACTAAATTTTAGGAGACATAATCTTTACATCATTAATGATATAGGTATGGAGTATCAACATTCACTAGTTGAGGTACTAAGCCCTTCACAATTTTTCAATGATAGTATTAAGGTATCAACCAAAGAAAAACAGCCAGTGAAAAAGAAAAAAAGAGAAACTGAATCGTGTCCAAACCGTCATGCCCCTAAAGCCACAAAGAAAAAGGAAAAGCTCAACCCATTCAAAGAAATTTTAAAATAAAACAGAAAGAGAAAGTTGGTTCGGGTATTCATCGTGCCTTTTTTTTTTTTTTTTTTTTTGAGGGTGCTGGGGAGGAGTGGATTGGAGTATTTTTCTTTATTTTTTTATTTATTTTTTTATTTTTTATGTTAAAATAAAAAAAGAAAAAAGAAAGAAAAAAAAGTTATATAAAAGAAAAAAAGGAAAAAAAGAAAAAAAGAAGTTGGGCCAGGCCTTACTTGGTCGGGGTCTTAGCGGCCAGGGCCAGGGCCTCAGTGCGGTCAGGGGGGTGAGTAAGTACAAGCTTCCAACAAAGGTAGAAATATACTGTAAGGTTTTAAGAGGGCCTTCTCACATTTTTTTCAAACACCATGGCAATAACGTGTGCCAGGAAATTTTTCTTCAGATTTATCGATGAGGTAGAGGAACACCTATAGATTATATTAGTATTAGTAACAATCAAAAAAAAAAAAAAAGAAAGTTAGATAGGTCTTACAGCAACGCCACCGGCAAAGGTAGCCATACCAGCGGTGAAAAATGCAGAGGACTGCCAACCGACCAATACCACTGCCTCCTTCAGCTTGGTAAAGTCGGTCCTATTTTTCATCTCACGCTCGGCAAAGTTGGTCTGATTTTTCACCTCGCGTTCATAAACCTCCTATCGGGAGTCAGCAAGCTGTCTAACTACTGTAGATTTAAGAAAAGAAAAAAGGAAAAACCTTGAGAAGCTTGCCAAAACCACGCTCAACCATGGCAAGGCGATCCCACTATTATAGAGTTAGGATGTGAAGGGGGGAAAGAAAGCCTGACCGCCTGAGAGGAGAGAGAGAGAGAGAGAGAGAGAGAGAGAGAGAAGAAAAAAGAAAAAAGAAAAAAAAGAAAAAGAAAAGAAAAAAAAAGAAAGGAAGAAAGGAAGAGGGGCATAAGTCAACTTACGACGCGATCCTTAGTCGATGTCATTGTCCCCTTGGTTGGTTGAGTCGTCTCCTTGGTTGGTTGAGTCGTCTCCTTGGTTGGTTGAGTCGTCTCCTTGGTTGGTTGAGTCGTCTCCTTAGTTGGCTTTGGTTTCTCCGATCTCTCGCTAATGTATCTCCGGCCGCCGCCCAAGGGTCTCGGGGTCCTCAGCGATCTCAAACCACTGAGGGGTTTGATGCCCAGGAGCCTTGTGGTACCGGTACGGAACATTGGGGGGAGGGGAGCAAGAGAAAAAAAGGAAAGGGAAAAAAAGAAAAGAGGAAAGGGAAAAGAAAAAGAAAAAAGGAAAGAACGGAAGCGAGATGTGAGGAAAAACCGATGGTGGAGGAAAGGGAGAGAGGAAAGGATCTGGGGGGTGTAGATCCCTATTTATAGCAAGCCTGTCGGCTCACCTCTACGTCATTGCGTGACTTGTGAAAACAAGGGCCTAGAACCCTCGCCTAGAACCCTCTAGAACCCTCGGAACCGGTTCTCTAGCTACCTTCACCAGTCTTGTTGACCAAACGGTAAAGCTTCTCGAATCTCTTGAAGGTATGATATCAGCGAATATTTCCATTTCTTCAGAAATTCAGGGTCAATTCTGTCCGGATCATCGCTATTCTCTTCCTGTGAAGAGGCATTTGAAGAAATCGACTGAGCGTCTTCTTCATCTTCGATATCCTCCTGATCGCTGGCCTCTTCTTCTACCATTTCCTGTTCGCGCTTCCTACGATAATTTACCTCCCTGCGTTGTCCTTAACGGGCTTTTCCCTCCTATTATACTCCTCATTTTCACCGTCCGATTCTTCGCCGGCCATATCTTCGTCAATCCCGTCCCCAGTAAAGTCCAGTTCAGCTCCATCCCCTTCGACCATTTCTGTTTCGTCCGCCTCCTCGTCCTCCACTTCTTCACCGTGGTCTTCGTTGTAGCCCCTTCTCCCATAATTCCGAATCTTGGTCCACCATGGACGACGGCGAACGAGTCAGCTTCGATTTGAACGAATTGCTAAAATGCTACAATGACAATCCAAACAGTGTGCCATGTACCGATGCCTACCCGGAGCTGTTGGACGCAGAGTCTGAGCCGGAAGCACTCTCCAATGCTCAGATACTATAAATCAAATACTTGAGCCTATAATCGATTCCATTGCGGCTAATCTAGATGCTATCGCTCGTTCGTCAAACTTTGATTCCCTACAATTTCGCTTGAAGTACGTCCTTCGACCCTTTCCACCTCACCCCCTGATAAGTGCTAACGAAGGAACCCCCATAGGTATTTCCCTACAATTCCTACGCAAGCTATCGGTAAGGTCCTCGACCTGATCGCCTCCGGCTTCTTCACCGAGGCAGACATTGTGAACCAGGACATCTAAGGTGAAGAGCAGGACACCCTTAGAGATCTTAGATAATATCTCGAGATGTATGTATTCCTTCTCTGGTGGGCGGTTACTGTGCCGGAAAGCCGTGCGGCGGACAAGGCCACTACTACTGCGGCTCCTGTTGGACGAAAAGGCAAAGGGAAAGCGAAAGCGGCTGCTGCTAGTGGCTGTTGGGATTCTACAACACATCTTCTCGTAGCTCTAGAGACGATGTGCAAAGTGCTTAAATTGAAGCTGATACGGGTGTTACAACATCGAAGAGGGATACGTGTGTCAGTTTATTCACAAAGCCCGTTTACATCGTGCTTGAAAGCGAGCAGCGGGTGAAGGTTACAAATGTCAGAATGCATTTATTCAGGTTCTTGTGCATCGCTGTGAAGCACCATTATGTTTTCTGAGTGAGGGCAGCGGTCATTAAAAACGGCATCTAATTTTTGGGCCTAGAGGAGCCCAAACTTCGATTATCCAGAACCTCACCTATTTTGAGCATCTATCGGAGCCCATGGCTGAATTCTTACAAATCCTCTCGGAGTAGTACGATTATCCACAGTTAGTGGATGAGATATTAAGAGGGTTGAGCAATAAGGAATTTCACAGCAATGATACGAGAGGCCCAAAGCCTGTAT
>Ga0307507_10005154_pt1 | contig 21874 bp, 10 predicted proteins | sample 7_EM_MG_FD_207223 | JGI IMG/M metagenome (GOLD analysis project Ga0307507, IMG submission 207223) | Populus trichocarpa ectomycorrhiza microbial communities from riparian zone in the Pacific Northwest, United States - 7_EM | ecosystem: Host-associated > Plants > Roots > Unclassified | place... | reverse complement strand
ATAAAAGCTACTTTAAAGCTATTTATAAGGCTAGTAAAATAAATAATATTATTTTAGATAATTTAATATAATATAGCAATGGTTCTCTTCTACCTATCTACCTATTAACTTACCTACCTGCCTATATTGCCTACCTATCTGTATTGCCTATCTATCTATATTACCTACCTGTTTATATCTGCCTACCTATCTATATCTACCTACCCGTTAGCATCTGCCTACCTATCTATATCTGCTTGCCTGTCTATATCTGCTTACCTATTTATATTGCCTACCTATCTATATTGCCTACCTGTTTGTATCTACCTACCTATCTATATCTGCCTACCTATTAGCATCTGCCTACCTATCTGCATCTGCTTGCCTATCTGTATCTGCTTACCTATCTATATCTACCTACCCGTCAGCATCTCCCTATTTGTGCCTACCTGTCTGTGCTACCTTGATTTAATTAATCAATCAAATCGTTTATAGTGCTTACTGGCTAGTCGTTATCGTCTAGCTCTGGCGACGGTCGTCTAGTTCTAGCGACAGTCGTCTAGCTCTAGCGACAGTTGTCTAGTTCTAGCGACGGTTATCTAGTTCTGGTAACGGTCGTCTAGTTCTAGCAACGGTTGTCTGGTTTTGGCGACGATCGTCTAGCTCTGGCGACGGTCGTCTGGTTTTGGCGACAGTCGTCTAACTCTAGAGACGGTCGTCTGGTTCTGGCGACGGTCATCTGGCTCTAGCGACGGTCATCTAGTTCTGGCGACGGTCGTCTAGTTCTAGCGACAGTTGTCTAGCTCTAGCGATAGTCGTCTAGCTCTAGCGACGGTCGTCTAGTTGTCAGAATTAAGCGAGAGATGCTGACTAAGCTCTAGACACGTCGTGAGAGCGAGCTCTGTATGTCAATCTAGATAGATATCAACTATATCTACTACATTACGAATCAATTAATATTTATCGTCTGCGTTATCTCTATCATTAAATAGACCCTTAAGACTGCTCTACTGTGACCTTATAACCTTGTAATTCCAACAGGTTATAAGCCTGGGTAGCAATACCTCTCCTAACTCAAAAATCGACCCCAAAAATAACCTTCTCTACCTTAACCTCAACGACACCTACATACGATCATAAGGCCGGTAAAATCGTCATTTTCAATAGAGACAACTTTGTAGACTAGGAGCGCACCTGCAAGGCAGCCCTAATTATATTAGAGGGCTGGGATTTTGTTACTAGTGCAGAGGACCTAAATTAAGTTAATTCAGCTAACAGAAGAAGAAGACAAGGGGAAGCAAACAAGATCATCTATAATTTAATAGGAGACGACCGTCAGGAAGAGATGCGTGCGATAATAAAAGCGTACAATATTTAAGGAATATGGGAAGGAATAAAGAAGTTTAATAAGGCTAATAATAAGGTCTACATCTCTAGACTCCGCAGAGAGTTCTATAGCACTATATTTAACCCTATAAAGATGCGAATCGTCGAGTTTCTCTAAATACTTAATTAATTTAAGATTAATCTAGCCTTAACGCCTTAAACACTTACTAACGATGATATCAAAGAGCAGCTTCTCTTAGCCCTCCCAAGCGATATTATATGGTAGAATGCAAAGACCTAGTGTCTACAAGATAAACAAGACCTTGAGAGCTACATTACCCTTCTTTAGGAGCAAGAGACTGCTCTCCCTACACAAGTACAAAATGCAGCACTTACACATAAGAGGAAAGACGAACCTAGGGGGAGAAGGGGAAACCGAGGTTAAGGTCAAACAAGGGGCAGAGGCCGTGCTAGTAGATTTAATCATTCCTTATTACATTATCGCCATAGCTCGTTATCTTGAGTAAGCAAAGAGCTAAGACAACTAGAAAGAGACGAGTGCAGAGTATACTATTAGAAAGGTCACTACTAGAAAGACTGTCCCCTACTTAAGCAATTCCAATTTGACAACGCTAGGAAGACAGATTAAGGTGCTCCTAAGGCAGAGGAAGTAGGGAATATAGTAATAGCTAAGGAAGAATTTAATAGTGATTTAATCTACCTTAACCCTAACCCTAAACGTGCTATGCTTATAATAATATCTCTAGCTTAGGCTCTTAACTTAGGAGCAACTAAGCACTTTATTAGTAACTAATTAGACCTAATATACTTAAAGAGATAGAATACGCCACAATAGGTCCGCACTACGAATGGGACCGTTGTCCCTACTATAGGCTATAGTCAAGTTTAAATTGGTACCCTAAAGCTAAAAGACGTCTAGCTTATACCTTTGTTTAAGTCAATCAAGCTGATCTTAGTAAGGACTCTCACTTAAGAAGGCTACTTAATTACATTTAACCTAGATAATTAAGCTACTAACAAGCATAAATTAGGTACAATATTTAAGGCCACTACAAGGAACAACCTCTACGTGCTATAAGAGCATTAGGAAGCATTTAATGCGACAGTAAAAGCACATAATTTATAACCAAACGTTAGTAAAACAGATGCTGAGCTATGGTACTACCAAACTGGATATACGAACTACAGTGACCTATTTAAGCTATAGCACTTTTTACTAGGCATAAAGCTTAAAAAGAGAGCAGTACTAGTTAGTAAGAGCACATACAAAGCTTGTTTAGCTGGGAAGATGCAAGAAATACTAAGCAAAAAGATAATTAAGCGCAAGAAGATATCTAGTTAAGGGCTATACCTAGATACTACGGGACGAATCGGTACATTAATTAGAGGTTATAACTACTACCTCCTAGCCCTAGACGACGCTACACGCTATACTTAGGTTATTTCTCTTAAAACCCTCTAAACTGAAGAGGTACTGCCGTATATTAAAGAGATCATCGCAAGGGCAGAGAGGTTCACTGGCAATAAAGCTATATAGATTTAAGCAGACAATGGAAAGGGGGAGTTCAGCTATAGATTTTAAAACAAACTAATACCCTAGGGTATTAACTTTAAACCTTGTCCGCCATATAAGCACTTATACAATGGCGCAATTAAGCGCGCGATCTACACAGTCGACTATAAGATAAGGTCACTTCTATTTTAAGGAAATATACCAGTTAAACTTTGGTGCTACATAGTTGAGTATGCTATCTGGATTAAGAATCAAGTACCTACCTTAGCACTTCCATTTAACAACGAGCATAGTGGTGCTATTATACCCTACAAGGTATACACCTAATAAGTTCCTAACTTAAAGAATCTAGTTATTTTTAGGTGTCACGCCAATCCAATTAATACGCTTGAGAAACACCCTAGGAAGTATAATTTAAGAATAAAACCTAACTACATTTTTATGGGGTTAAAAAGGAGTAGTTAATTTAAGATAATAAACCTACATACCCAAGCAATTGAGCTATTTGGAGATACTAAAGTAAACGAGTATAGGTTCCCTTATAGAGCACCTTAGGTGCAAGCTACAAGACATAGTAACCAAGTAGGCCGCTTAGATTAAGTGGGAAGCCTAGGTTAAGATTAAGCGGGACGCTTAAATCACGCTATAAGCTAAGCCGCGAACTAACCTACACCTCCCCCTACTACCTTAAACGCGCTGACAGAGACTCTAGTTGCGAGAACTACAAGTAGGCTAGATAGTGACCAAGTAGGCCACTCTAAATAAGTAGGAAGCCTAGGTTAAGACCAAGTAGGCCGCTTTAATTAAGTGGGAAGCCTAGGTTAAGATCAAGTGGGACACTTAAATTAAGGTAATGCTAAGGGTGGGACGCCTATACAAAGCATATTAATACGCATTCCTTATGCGCAGAGAATAAGGTCTGGAAGGTTACTAAATATAAGGGTTTTTAACAATACGGTGGTTTAGTTAGTAATAGCTATAAAAGCTATTTACCTAGAAGCTGAGAACACTACCTTTATAGAAGCACCTATAGCACCTTTTAACGCTATTAAGTTAGATTAGGCCTTAAGGGAGGACGCTCCTGGCTAGATAAAAGCTATCTTTAAAGAATTCCTCTTACTTAAGAGGATGCACACCTATACTATTATAAGGGGGAGAGTACTAAAAGGAAGGTTATTACTCCTAAGCAAGCTAGTTTTAAAGCACAAGTACAATACTAAGGGAGAAGTAATTTGCAAGAAGGCAAGACTATATATTTAGGGAGATAAGCAGACCCCCAATATCGATTATTTTAAGACATTTGCGTCTATTATATAATATAACACCTTTAGGTTCCTAATAGCAAAGGTAGCAGCTAAGGTCCTTAAGCTTAACTATATTAATATTAAAACTGCATTCTTAAACCCGCTATTGCAAGAATAGATTTATATGCAGATTCTTAACCTATTAAGAGACTTCGAACCTAAGCTTAAAGGCATAAAAGACGTCTACTTAAAGCTAAATAAGTCACTTTACGGCCTAAAGCAGGCACTAAGAGAATGGTTTTAGATAGTTAAGAAGTTCTTTAAGAGTATAGGTTTAAAAGTAGCTAATACTAACCCCAATCTCTTTATAGGAAATTGTCACAGTGCTATAATGCAAGTAGGCTAAATAACTACATTGTGGTATGAAGAGGAGAAGAAGATGGAAAGGGGGTATTATACATAAATAGTAGGGCCAGCCCGCCAAGGCGCTAATGGTGGGCCAGCTAATAGTAGGAAACAGTACGAGACAGTGTATAACAGGTCAGTGCCGTGACAGTACTCCCCTCCCTTAGAAGGTTTGGTCCCCAAACCAAACAAATAACTCTAAAAATAGGTAATGCGCGGGGGCTGGTTTTCATCGCGAAGATGTCGGTTCCGCTTACCACCCTTAGCTGAGCTAATAGCGATTTTCCATTCCAGGGATGGAAAATCCTAATTAGTTAGTTTAGTAAATAAAGTTAGTAGAACTCTATACCACCACTAAAATCAATCTGTGTGGCGTTTTACGGCATTCCTTGGCAAGAATCTGGCTAATTAGACAACTTTAACTGGTGGTTAAAGTTCTATAATATCTTAACTACCACAAATTAACATTGTGGTTGGCCATAACCTTGGCGTAACTTTTCCTTATCTTATACCCAGTCTGGGGGTCTAGGCTTCTTAGGGTGTTGTTTATGGAACTTATATAGTGCGCGCTTACACCCTTTTAGGGACTTCTTAGGTTCCTAGGTTTCTTCATTGTAATACTTCTACTTAATATAATATATTAGGCCGTGCTCGTCCATTTGTTTATTATATACATTAAGAATCTTTTTAAATTCCTACTTATCCGTAATATTGCCATTATTGTCTCTTTTAGCTATCCTTCCTATAACATTATAATATTCCTCTTTATTAATATGTGCTTAACTAGAGATCTTTTTAGGGAATTAGAGGCGGACTTTTAAAATATAGAAAGACTTGTTAACGCGGATATAGTCTAGGAGGTTAACTACAACTACTCCTCTATAGGTAGCTAGGACGGGCCAGGGTCCGTCCCAGTTATTATCCCACTTCCTCTTAGGCCGGTTAGTCTTTATGTTTTTAAGGCTAACTATAACCATATTATCCTTTTTAAATATTATACCTTTATCTCGTTTTATATTAGCGTTGTCTTTATAGCGTTGCTAGGAGATATAAGCTAGGGCTTTAAGCTGAGTTAAGATGCGCTTGAAGCAGTTAGTAATAGTATTAGCTTATAGGTACTCCTTCTTTATATATACAGATAGGGCTGATGGCTAGGGGCCCGCTAGTTCAACGCCTAGATGTGGGTTGTAGCTATAGTTGGCAAAGAATAGTAAGATTCCCGTAGTCTTATTAATCTAGTTATTTATAGCAAACTTGGTAAGGGGGAGCTAATCTACCTAGTTATCTTGGGTGAAGCTTATAAAGGCGCGTAGGTACTTATTCATTGCTGTATTAATAATCTTGGTTTGGCTATCTGTTTTAGGGTGCCATGTGGAACTAGGGCTTAGGGTTACCTTTAGGCGCTAGTTTAGGCAACGCCAGAAGTCAGAAATAAATAAAGAGCCTCTATTAGAAACAATAGTATTTGGAGCGCCGTATAACTTATAGACAGTATAAATAAATGCTTTAACAAGCTCCTTAGTATCTAGGCCAGTAACAGGAATAAAGTGTCTTATCTTTATTAGGCGGTTAACAACAACAAAAATATATCTATATGTTTTGCCATTATAAAGGCACTTAGGCAGGTTAATGACGTGGTTAATAGAGATATTGGTCCATGGGCAGACTGGTAGTTCTAGTGGTTTTAGGAAACTGGGCAGTGCTAAGTGTGGGGTCTTTATGCGGAAGCAGAGAGCGTAGTCTTTTACAAAGGTAGCTGTGAACTGTGAAATACCTAGCCACTAATAGGTTCGATTAAGAAGGTCTAGTGTCTTAATGCGGCCCAGGTAGCCCGCAGGACCCAAACTATATATGTAGTATACAACTTCTAGTTAGAGTTTAGGTGAATTAGGGATAAATACTTAATTCCTATAGTAGATTAGGCCGTTAACAATTAAACATTTAGATTTATTATAGTGGAGTAACTTCCTAATCTGCTTAGGCCAGTAACGTGCTTTACGGCCTTCCCATTTGCATAGCGCAGCCAACATATCCCTAGTGAGTTTATTCTCCTTATAGGCATTCTTAATAAGCTCCTTAAGGGGTTTTTTCTTAGGCTCTAGGTCCATTACTACAATAAAGTCTTCAACGCTTTAGTCTTGGGATTTGCTCAGCAGCTCTTCTAGGATAGTGGGGTCAACTTTTTTTTATAGTAAGATAACGCGGTCTCGGTGTTATAGACGTTTGTTACCAGCATTAGCAGGTGCTACGCCTAGGAGATGGCTAAGAGTGTCTAGGATTATGGCTTTGGTGCTAGGCCTATAGGTAATAATAAAGTTGAACTAAGAGAGGAACTTAGCCCATTGGACTTAGCGCTGGTTTAGTTATTTCGTTATTATAAAGGTCTGGAGGTTCTTGTAGTCCATAATAATCTTAAACAGTTGCTCGGTTCCTTATAGTTTAGGGCGCTATTCTTCTAGTGCTTTTATAATTGCTAGGAGCTCCTTATTATATATTTTATAGTTATATTCTGGGGCGGAGTGCTTAGTAGAGAAGAATGCGACTGGCTTAAGTTTACCATCTTCGCTAGCTTGGTAAAGCACTCCTCCTAAAGCCTAGTTCGAGGCGTCTGTCTCTACTACAGTTTTCTTTATATAGTTGTAGTATGCTAGGACTGGTGCTGTGGTGAATGCTATCTTTAGTGTCTAAAAGGCTTATGCTTAATTAGGGCCCCATAACCAATTGGTACTCTTCTTTAGTAGCCTAGTTATGGGTTTAATAACTGCGGAGTAGCTTTAGATAAATTATTAGTAAAAGTTCGCGAAGCTGAGAAATTACTATAGTTCTTTAATTAACGTTGGGTCCTTCCATTCCTATAAGGCCTGCACCTTCTTAGGGTCCATAGTTATGCCATTAGTTAAGATAATTAAGCTAAGATATTTTGTTTTAGTAGCATAAAACTTAGACTTATTAATGTTAATCTATAGTCTGGCGTTGCCGAGTCTCTGGATAACTTTATTTACATATTTAGTATGCTTAGTGCGTGTTTTAGAGAAGACAAGGACATTATTAAGGTAGGTAGTGCAGTAGTTATTAAGGGCGTTATATAAAACATGGTTAATATAGTTCTGGAATGTAGCAGGCGCATTATAGAGACTAAATGGTGTAACTAATATCTTATAGAGTCCAAACCGGGTGATAAATACTATAAGCTACTTATAACCTTCCGCAATCCGGATCCGGTTAAACGTAGTAATTATGTCAAGCTTAGTAAAGTACTTAGCACTATAGAGTGCATTAAGTGTCTCGCGGATTAGTGGCAATGGGTACCGATTCTTAATAGTAACTATATTTAGGCCTTAGTAGTCATAGCAGATTCGCACGCCACTACTAGGTTTCGCAGCAAGGAGGAGTGGTACAGCGGCTAGTAAGGTTAATTTGTGGATAAAACCCTTATCCAGTATCTCGTTAATCCATTTCTTTACATAACTAAGTTTAGTAGGTGAGAGTGGTCTATTCTTATAATACAGGGCCTGCTTTCTAGGTATAATCTCAATTTTATGGTCCTATAGTTGGTGAGGGGGCAGCTTGTCTACATTCTTAGGGAGGAAGTGTTTAATATATTCGCGAAACTCTTTTAGTAAGCGTTATAGAATATCTTCGCGGGTTAATCCTAGTTTGCCTTTTAGGAATTTCTTAATATTAGTATTAACTATCTTTTGGCGTAGAAATTTAGGCTTGGTTTTTAGGTTTATCTTAAGGAAGTTATAAAAATAAGGGGGTAGCGCTTTACGGGCTTCCTCTATTATATAGTCGCCTTCTACCAGCCGGCAGAAAGATCTTTCTAATAGGTTTGGTACTTCTATTAGGCCTATAGGCAGCTCTTTAAGTAGCTGTTAGTGTTTTTCTTATTTAACTAGTTCTACTAGCTCCGCTATATAGATCCTTATTACCTTTACGTCTTTTTGTTTATAGAACTGGGTGAAATTAACGGTATAAATGCATCTAATATTGTCCAGGTTGGGGCGTATCTGGTTCTCCGGTGCTATGGCTGGGCTGGTACAGCTCAGTCAGCCCAGGGGGGCGGAAACAAGGCGGCGGCCCTGTACAGTACGCGCAGGAGATAGGTATAAGGTTGGGCGTTATAGGGGGGAGGTCTTAATTGCTCTAGTTTCGGTCTTAGCTGTAATGTCTTTAGCTATTATACATGCGGTTATATGTGTGTATAGCAAATAACTTAAAGTTAGGTGTCTTATTGGCTAACCTAAGTTAAGCGGGTATATATGGGGGACTTATAGTTCTGGCGGTATTTGTTTTTTTAGGGACGGGGCAGTAGTCTAGTCTTCCAGGATCTCCGCTTCATTTATTGCGTATATTAGGTCACTAGTGTCAGGCACCTCTTCTACTGTCAGCTAACGGTATCTAAGCGTTGGCCTTACGATGCGTCTGTATGGTGCTACTCAGTCACAATTAAGAATGTGCCATGGGAGACAGTTATAGGCATAGTAATTGGAGTCAAACTTAAGCTCTAGAGCAGGGAAGTCTGCCCTTAGGTTATGTTTTTTGAGCTAGGGCATTCCAAGAATTACTAGTATAGAGGGTGATAATTTCGTGACATAGAAAAGCATAGATTCTGTATAGTAGCTAATTATCATTTTTGCTATAAAGTAGTGGGTAATAAAGCTGGATGGGAGTCTATTAGCAAGGTGGAGTGGTTTTAGAACTAGGAGTCTTTTCGTTATAATATTGTGCTTTTTTATAAGCAAGTCTTCGTCTGCAAATGCTAGTGCTGTACTACTAGTGTTAATGAGGCTTACTATTTTAATAAAAACTTATGGGAGTGGGTTGCATAGTAAGAAGAGGTAGGTCTAAATAAGAATGGCATTTCTATTATTATTTGCTATTCTGAGGTTAAGTAGCAGTTAACTTAGAACAAAGTCTAACTAATCTAGTAGCATAGATCTAATCCTTTTATCCTCCTCCCTATATGGTTCTGACCCTTAGAGGCAACTTAGTCTAAGGGTTAGCCTTTTAATAACTAACTTATAGGGCTTAGCTGGTGGCTATGGTCTTGGCTAGTATGCCCTAACATATCAGTCTCTAATAGTGTATATATACTAGAGGGTACTTTACTAATAACATAGCCGGTCTTACAATTAGTAGCGATACAGAGCACTTGTCCATAGTTCGCGTATAGGACCATTGGCTGGGGCTGTATTAGGGAAGGCTATTATAGGGGCGGGTTTCTATGTCCGAACTCACGTCCTTGTCCGCGGTTACCGTTTTGGTTACCATCCCCTCTGCTAAAGAATCCGCTGTGGCTAGAAGGGGGTTGGCGCGGTAGCATTGGGAGGGGATTTAGGTTCGCCCTAGGGTTATAAGCATCTTTTTAGTGGCTAGGTTAACTACATACTATACAGAGTCTGTTATCCATGCGGTGTCTTCAGACGTCATTAGGGAGGCTACTACTACTGCTACCGAATTTAACGGCGTCGAGGTCCATTAGGTCATTCTATAGTACCAGTACTAAGGTGTTGTTATTAGGTAATATAGGTCAATAGCCGCCAGCGGTACTTAGCTTAGCGGTATTTAGCTTTATATGGTGGGCATGGTTCTGTAGGTTATAAGCGAACACGTTTATCTACTTACTCCAGCCTTTATAGTCAGCATTGCCAATCTTGCGGCTAAGGGTAAGGGCTAGGTCTTTTATCTTCAGTAAAATATTCTTCTTAAGTAAGTCCACTTTTTGTTCCTTAGTCTTATTTACTTTAATTATTAACTTATTAAGCTCTGCTTTCCAGGACCAGTAGTTATACTTGCCCTAGCTTAAGGTATCCAACTTATTTTTGGCCGCTTAGGTTGTATTAATGGTCTTATAGTGCTTCCTTATGTATATAAGCATAGACTCTCGGTCGGAGAAGGTCCATTTGCTTAAGTCATTTGGGTATATGCGTAGTATATTAAGGCCATGCTTAACATAGTCATAGGCCTTATCTATTAGCATATCTAATATATAGAGAATTTCGTCCATTGGAGTCTTAAAGCACTTTACATCTCTCTAAAAAACGCCTTAGATCTTTATTTCCCATATCTTAAATTTTTCTTATTTTTTAATTGGTGATCCCTTGCTATTAAATGGGGTTGGATCTTTTACTTCACGCTTTTTTCTATAGGGCTCGGTTAAAAGAGGGGAGCCAGTAGCTGTATTCTTCTTGGCAATAGTCTAGGTAAGTATAGTAATCTAAGAGCTTAGACTTTGTATAGTCTTAGTATATACAAGAGCTTGTTGTTCGTTTTATTATATATATAGTTTAAGCGTCTCAAGAGAGTTAATTCTATGCTAAGCTTCTTTAAGTTAAGACTTTATAGTTCGGCCTTCGTCATAGACGGCTTGGAGGCCGTTCTTGACGCTAGTTAAAAAGGTTATACATATGGAAAGGTGCTGGAAGGTTCCTGCCATATTAAGGTCCTTAGGGTACTCTGGGCCATTCCTAATTGCCTAGGCAATATAGGTATAGGAGGTATCAAAGAGGCAGGCAAGCGCTTCGCGTAGGTTTGTTAATGGGGTATTATCCATATTATAGTTACCCATTTTAAGGGATCTAGGTAAGGCAATTAAAATCTATAAGGCTAGCTGTGATGCTAAGATTGTCTATAACTGTACTAAGATTGTCTAAGATTATACTAAGATTGTCTAGGACTGTGCTAGGGTTGTCTAGGACTATGGTATGGTATTATCAGTCGCGCCAGGTCGTGATTACACTAGGAAAACGGAGACAGTATACTTAAGAAGAGGGAAAAAACAAAGGTCGTAATGGGGCGCAATTAGAGATACCACAAACTGTCACAGTGCTGTAATGCAAGTAGGCTAAATAACTACATTATGGTATGAAGAGGAGAAGAAGATGGAAAGGGGGTATTGTACACAAATAGTAGGGCCAGCCCGCCAAGGCGCTAATGGTGGGCCAGCCAACAGTAGGAAACAGTACGAGACAGTGTACGACAGGTCAGTGCCGTGACAGAAATGAAGTATATATCTTGCTATTTATTGACGATATACTGATCGCAGGAAAGCGCCGATACCTTAATATTATAAAGATAAGAATCTTAAGAGAATGGAGATGCAAAGACCTAGGTCCTATAGAAGTATTTATAGGCTTCTAAATCAAGCGAGATTGTATAAACCGAACCCTTAAGCTACATCAGATAATATACACTAAGAAGCTACTTAAACGGCTAAAAATAGACAACTGTAATCTGGCTAAGTTACTAATACTAGCAGGTACTGTCCTAAAGCCCAATATTAAAAGCCTCCTTAAGTACGATAATGCGACAGTATACCGGCAGATTATTGGCTCTATAATCTACCTCTTAAACTGCATACGTCCTAATACCAGCTACGCTGTCGATTAGTTAGCTAGGTTTATAGTAGTACTAAGAAAATCGCATTACCGCTTAAGCAAGCAGCTACTATAATATCTAAACGGCACTCTCGAAGCAGGAATTACCTACTTAAGTTAAGCAGTCTACCTTCCTCTATGCAAGCTCACATTACCTACTGGTTACAATATCTTTACCAATGCTATGTGGGGAACAGAATACGATCGGATATTATTCCAAGGCATAGCAGTTATATGCTATAGGGGAGCAGTGATCTGGATAGCTCAAAGGCAGAAGTTAACGGCATTAAGCTCAATGGAAGTAGAGATTATGGCGGTATCAGAAGGAGCAAGGTTAGCAGTATGGCTTAAGAAGCTAACAAGAGATCTAGAAGAGAGAGATAATAACAACCCTTTTATCCCTACGCTCTACTATGACAATAAGGGTATGGTTAACCTTTTGTACAACACGAAATACCACTAGAAAGCTAAGCATATTAAGACTTGATACCTCTTCGTATAAAACAACATAGTTCAGCGAGGTCGACTTAAAGTGGTATATATACCAGGCAAAGATTAGCTGGGAGATATGCTTATAAAACAGCTACCGATCGACCAATTTACGAAGCACTGTGCAATGCTAGGAATCGGTAACTGATGGAGACGGTAACGGACGGAGACGGAGCAAGTTACGGAGGTTTTTTGCCTACTATAGGTTTTCCCTCTGTACGTAGGCCAAATGGCACTTGCAAGGTATTTGGGAATAGCTTTATAATTGCCTATTTGGGACAGACGAGGAGAGCGTCGTTAGCATAGGGGAGTGTTAGAATTAAGCGAGAGATGCTAACTAAGCTCTAGATATGTCGCGAGAGCGAGCTCTGTATGTCAATCTAGATAGATATTAACTGCATCTACTGCATTACGAATCAATCAATATTTATTGTCTGCGTCATCTCTATCATCAAATAGACCCTTAAGACTGCTTTGCTGTGACCTTATGACCTTGTAATTCCAATACTGGTTCTAGTAACAGTCGTCTAGTTCTAGCAACAGTCGTCTGGTTCTAGCGATAGTTATCTAGTTTTAGTAACGGTCCTCTACTAGCTGCCGTTCTAGTGCCTCCCTAGGTAGGGAGGAAGTAAGAAAGGAAAGAAGGGTAAAAAAATAAGGCGGCTACATAGGCAGAGACATGTGTAGACGCTATTAGGAATATAGCGGGGACCCAATGTAGAGCTTCGTGTAGAGCCTCTGTACGTAGAGCTTCGCGCAGATCCTTGTGCAGAGCCTCTATACGTAGAGCTTCGTATAGAGCTTTATGTAGAGCTTTGTGTAGAGCTTCCATATGTAGAGCTTTGCGTAGAGCCTCGTGCAGAGCCTCTGTACGCAGAGCTTCGTGTAGAGCTTCGTGTAGAGCTTTGTATAGAGCTTCGTGTAGAGCTTCGTGTAGAGCTTTGTGTAGAGCTTCGTGTAGAGCCTCGTGTAGAGCCTTATGCAGAGCCTCCAAGTAATAAAACTATATAAGATTGTATAAGATTATATTAGATAATATATAATAGTTAAATATATAGCATATAACTTTACCTTAATTGCATATTAAGAAATATATAGTTACCTTTTAAAGTTGCTAAGTAGGTTAACTGCGTGTTAAGGAATATACAGTTAGCTTTTAAAGTTGTTAAGTAGGTTAACTGCGTATTATTTAACTTTTAAAGTTGCTAAGTAGGTTAATTGCGTGTTAAGAAATATATAGTTAGCTTTTAAAGTTATTTGCATATTAAGTTAGTTAAATTATATGTTAAGTTAGTTAATTGCATATTAAGTTAGTTGAATTGCGTGTTAAGTTGGTCAATTATATGTCAAGTTGGTTAAATTATATATTAAGTTGGTCAATTGCGTGTCAAGTTGGTTAATTGCGTGTCGAGTTGGTTAAATTACATGTTAATTACGCGAAACGCGAAAATTAAAGTCAACTTAAATCTTATCCTGCGAATATTTTCCCGATGTTAAACTGGCCTCTTATAATTCTAATTGCTCTTAATCCTTTACGGAAGGAACGTACGGCTATTAATTAACGATAACGGGCTATACCTCCTTACCCCCCAAAATGACGCCCTTACTATAAGAGGCTGATAGAGTCTCCCTGGAGGAGCGCATCCCCTCTACTTATAAAGGAGTAGATTAGGAAGCTATGGCTGGTCTATTTAACCTTCTAAGACCCTTAGGAACGATTACTGCTAGGGAGTTATTAGAGCGGTTGCTATGTAAGACCCTATAAAAGATAAAGGAGTTGGAGATATAATTAAGATAAGCATATTAAGACTACTAAGGATAATTATAAAGACAATTAGGAGAAGCACAGACACCCTAGACACGAAGTAGGCTTAAAGGGGTAATGCTATACTACGCTATAATATTAGAAAAACCTAAATTCCGTATAAAGGAACCTAATAAGTATAATAGTAATAGTCTCCGGAACTGTAATTGTTTTATCTATTAATGTAAAACCAAGTTTCGGCTGGACCTGAAATGTTACTCTAATAAGTATAATTAGACACTGATTGCTTCTACCTTCCTGCGTAGCACCATTAAGAGTTTATAGATATGCTATAAGAAGAAACTTACTATACCCCTTAAATTTAGTAAACTTAAGTCTTGGTTAGTTAATTAGATCTAAGACCCTACTAATTAAGGGATGGATTATAACTAGTGATACTATAATACCAAATAGCGAGAAGGCTAGAGTGTAGTCTAGTTTATAAACTACTTAGAAGAATTAGAAGACAATATACCCTACTTAGATCTATGGGATAATACTATATAACTTTACTAGCTACTTGCCAAGTTACGACCTAAGATTTAATAGGCCATATAGGAGAAGGGCAAAATTCCTACCTCCTAAGAAAAGCTTATCTCTAAAGCTACTTGAATTAAAAACGCTAAAAGAGACTATTTAGGAAAGCGAAAGGAATAAGATGCTAATAATAAAGAGCGTAGAACTAGACCTAGCTTTAATAAAAGGGGTAGATTTTGACCTAACTACTCTATAGAAGGACAACGCGAGCAGGCTTCGCAACTTTAGAGTAACGCTGGTTAACCCTAGAATGATAATAGGTAGAAACCGTGGAACTAAGAGTTATATAGCTATTATTACTACGGCAAGAAAGGCTATATATAGCGCTTCTACTAGTAGAAGAAGTAAGAGGATGCTTAATTAGGAAAAGAGAGAGTCTAGTAGATCTTTACTCCCTTATACTAGGCTAGCAAGAGAAGGAGGGAGTAAGCTGCTATATAGTTATTCCTATCTCTATTTAAGTTAATAATAAATAGGTAATGTAAGACTGCCTTATAGACAGCGGCGCGACTATAGGGTTTATTTCTTAATTACTAGTAAAAGAATTAGATTTGGACCTTAGTGGTTTATAGGTACGCACTATTTAAAGCATTAGAGGCTACTGGATTCCGCGCTATAGGGAATAAACTTTTTCTATAGCTAGCTAGGACTACAATAGTCTATAGGACACGTAGGAGATACGCTTCTGCGCCGCAGAAATTAAGGAGTATAACTTTATTTTAGGATACCTATAGCTTCGCCAAGTTAATCTAGATATTAATTGGCCTTTTGCCTTATATTAATACCGGAAGTCTTAACCGCGTATTATAGTTAAAGATTAAAAGACTTTCTTAAGCTATATGTAAGAAGAAGGGTAGGTATATACTATATATGCTACTCTTAACCCTAAGCATAGGGATGCGGAGTATTTATTTTTAGATGTCTGGCTATACGTAGTTAAGGAACTAAAGATTCTATAGGAATATGCGGACCTAAAGGATGTTGCCAATAAGGAAGCTATGTACACCTTGCCTAACCCTATGTTGGTAGAGCATGAGATAGATATAGGAGACAAGGAACCTCCTTTTGGACCACTATATAACCTATTAGAAAATAAGCTAGTAGTATTACATTAGTATATAGTGGATAATCTTTAGAGAGGATGGATTTGGCTTTTTATAAGCCGGGTAGGGGTACTAATTATGTTTATATCTAAGAAGGACAAGACCCTTTGTCTCTATATTAACTATTAGGCGCTAAATAAGATTACTATAAAGAATTGCTACCTGCTACCCTTAATAGGGGAGCTTATTAATAGGCTGTTGGGCGTAAAGATATTCACGAAATTAAATCTAAAAGATGTATACTATTAAATCTGGATTAAAGCTGGCGATAAATGGAAAACGGCGTTCCAAACACGGTATGGCCACTTTAAGTACTTAGTAATACCATTTGGGCTTACCAACGCACTGGTGATATTTCAGGCCTATATTAATAAGGTATTGTTGGGCCTATTTGATACGATATATATAGTCTACCTTAATAATATTGTAGTCTACTCTAATAACTATAAAGCATATATGTACTATATGCAAATGGTACTAGAAAGACTGCGGGAATATAAGCTCTATATAAATCTAAAAAAATGCTCGTTTTATATTACTAGCATTAATTTTCTGGGCTTTATTGTTAGCGTTAATGGAGTGTTAATGGAGAAAAGCCAGGTAGACGCTATTAGGGAATGGCTATACCCCACGATGTTTAGGGAAGTATAGGTTTTTATAGGCACGGTAAACTTCTACTAAAGGGATTTAAGGATGGTAAGAAGTTAGGACCCTTTATATTTAGGGAAGCTGCTAAGCAGGCTATGGACTAGTTAAAGAATTTATTTACATTGGCGCCTATCCTAATACACTTCTACTAGGAGCTATGTATATACCTTAAAACAGATGCATCCGGCTTCGCCCTAGGGGTAATTATATCTTAATTAAAAGACGGAGAATAGCATCCTGTGGTGTTTTAGTTAAGGAAAATAACCCCTATAAAGCAGCGTTATATAACGCACAACTAGGAGCTGCTTACGATAGTCGCAGTAATAAAGCACTGGTAATATTATTATATAGGAAGCAATTATCCTATTAAAGTCCTTATAGACCATAATAACCTAAAATACTTTATAACTATAAAAGTATTAAGCGGTTGACAAGCTAGATAGGTAGAGGCACTATTATAGTATAACTTTAAAATTATGTACCGCCTAGGAAAGACAAATCCCGCTAATAGGTTGTCTAGATGTCTAGATTATAAGACTAGGAGAATCTAGGATAGCATAGGGGAAATAATTCCTATATTGCAAAATTTGCTTAGGAAGAAAGAAGAATCTTTTCTTAAAACTATAGAATTCCGCGGTAGGGCAGAGGTCCTAGCGATATAGCTGCAAAGCACTATAATAATAGAGCCGTAGGATATGGTTATGGACTAGGTTATAGACTAAGCAGACATTATAAAGTTGGCGTACCCTAAAATTAGCAAGAATTCTACGGGATATATTAAAGGTATTATGGCACCTTTAACTTAATAGTATATCAGCTATAAGTTCGTAGATCTAGAGGGGATAGGTAAGATACCTATCTACAGTATAGCACACTGCATAATAGTAGGAGAATCTGCTGGCACTAATAGTTTAAAGCGTCTTATGCTACGCCTAGTATCTATAATAGTAGTAGGCGAAATGGAAATAAGTGATTTATATAAAACCTTTCTAGATTTTCTTCTTTAAGTGTAATAGAGGGATGCTTTTGTTGCTAGGGAGAGGTAAAAAGATATAGTGGAGACCAACTTAGCTGGAGTTACTAAGAAGCTATAGTAGCAAGACTAAAAGGGTTTGTTACGCTTTAAGGGTGCTGCATATATCCTAAAGGACCAAGCAGTTTAAGATAAAATTCTAAAGGTCTTCTATAATAACCCTTTTAGGGGTTACTATAGTACTAACAGAACCCTTAAGGCCGTTTAAAGGAAATACTTTTAGGGTAAAATATCTGAAGAAGTTAAGGACTATATATTAAGATGTAATACGTGCCAAAGGGTATAGATATCTAGACATCGCCCCTATAGTAAGTTATTAGTGCTTTCTATTCCGTAAGGACTAATATTAGAATTAATAATGGATTTTATAATAGGCTTACCCCCTACTAAAATAAGAACAGGAGAGGTTGCTAACGCTATTTTAGTAATTGTTAACAGATATATAAAGTTTTTAGGGTATTTTGCTGTTATAATAATAATTATAGCAGTGGAACTAGTAGACCTGTTTTTAGAGTAGTGGCTCTTATTTAGCACGCTAAGGGGAATTGTGTCTAATAGAGGTACCGTATTTAACAGCGCATTTTAGTCTTTATTCTGTCTTTTATTAAAAATATGGTGAAAAATAAGCACTGCCTTTTACCTATAAATAGATGGGTAAATAGAGCGTCTAAATGCATTATTAGAACACTACCTCCACTGCTATATTAATTATCAACAGGATAATTAGCTATTGTGGTTAGCTCTGGCGTAATATATATATAACATAAGCATCTATACTGTATAAAAATGACCCCTTATAAAGCACTGTTTGGGGTAAAAGTAAATAACCCCTAGAATGTTAAGGACATTGTTCCTAAAAGAGAGGCACTAGTGGCGTCTAAGAGAATTAAGTAAATAAGAATTCGCAAAGAAGAACTTAAAAAGCACTTGCTAGACGCCTAGGCTATATAAAAAAGGTACTATAACAAGGAATATATACCTAAAGAATTTAAAATAGGAGACGAAGTCTTACTGTCTATAAAAAATATCCGGATAAAATGTATTAAGAAGAAGCTGGACTATAGATGGCTTAGACCCTTTAAGATAGTTAGGAAAACTAAAGGAAATTAAGCCTATAAATTGGAATTGCCGAAATTATATCTAATATATCCTATATTTTATGTTTCCTTATTAGAGTTATACCGGAGAAGAGATAGTATAAAACCACTTCTACGTAGCGAAATTAATGGGGAACTAGAATGGAATATAGAAGATATTTTAGACTAAAGATGGCGTTAGAAGAAACGCGAATTTTTGGTTTATTAGGAAGGATACTCCTAGGTGTATAATAGTTGGGAACCTAAGGAGCACCTTTAGCTAGGATATAAACTGGCAATTAAAACTTTCCTAAAGACTATAAATTAAGATTTAGTAATAGTTCCGGATATATTATAAATAAGATAACAGGGAAGACCCCGCAAATTAAAACTATAAGGTTAAGTATAGGCATTAGAAACGGGAACGTTTCGCTATTATAATAGGGATCCTAGAATCCTATAAGAGAAAGCTATAGGGATACTGTCCAAAGGAGACGCTATTTGGGAATAAGTAGTAGTACTAGAAAAAAGGGCCCTAGGGATTTAGAAGGGTTCCCTAGGGATAAAAGGAGAGTATCTGGTGTAACAGTGCAAGTGTGGGTATTGAAAGAACGACTTAATTCTAAATCTATGGAAATCAAGTGAACTAAATACATGAAAGTAGACCCGGAACTCCGTAGTCTATGACTCAATATTTGACCGTATCCGAGACATACGAGGGTGGCGTCGATTGTGTCTCGGAGCCTCTTAGGCGACGGTCTCGTGTCTCAGCGTAGTGCTGGTGAACTGTTACATCTGGTCTAACACTAAAGATACGCGGTAGAGTTAATAATATAAAGAGGACTAAAAAGACACAAAGCGAAGACTTAAAAATTTTAAGAAATTATAAAGCACCTATAAGAACACCACCTGTTTATTATATACAGAGATTATAGCGGTATACTGCTTTTATACGGACTATTACTAAAAATAAAAATAGAGGCATCCCCAAAGTATAAAGTTAATTCCCAGTACTAGGGCATCCTAGAGGCACTAAAGAGGCACTATATAAAGCTATCCTATAAGAAGAAAGAAAGAATAAGATAATAACTTAAATATTAGAAGTAGTAATGGGAGCCTCCTCCTCTATCTTAATATTATTACTAGTAGTATTATCAGCACTCCTATCCCTAGAAGTATTAGCATTCTTACTAATATTCTTCTTAAAGCAGTGGGAATTAGACGGACCACTATGGCTAGGGGACTAGTAGGGAGAATGTTTATTGTTGTTACTATCCTTAGTGTTATCCCTTAGTTCCAAATTAGCATCTAGGCTGGGATTAGAAAGTTAACAACTAAAGAGTTAGTATAGTTCCTAAACGTGTCACTAAAGAGACTTACCTGGCTAAAAAGGCCCGCGTAAAAGTGTAAATGTTGTTATTTATAAGAACAAGCTGCTTATACATGCGCTCTTAGACACTATATATCCGAAATCACTATGTCTCCATAGTAGTAGAAACCCTTATTAAATTAAAAAGGCTATAAGTAATGGAAGACACCTTCCATTTCTATTTTTTACTATTTTAATATAGATGGAAATCCCTAATGGCGCGTTAGAGCTGGTGAGCCTTATATATATAAACAGCGGGGATCTAATATAGTTAGTAAAATCCAGAATAGGATGGAATAAGAAATACTAGAATATAGGTCTTCTTCTAGCTGCGATAGTAAGAACACTTAGATCTATTCTTGCTAGAGCGCAGCATTTTATAGGTATGGGAAGGGTCTAATATAAGCGCGTAAACGCAACGATAGTAGTACTTTAGAGAAACCACTATAGGAGTAATAGAAGTGGTCTATGGTGCCAATAGAGCAGGGACAATGCCGCCGCTAGTCTAGGGACGCGCAGCATAATTATAAGCCATTGCGAGAGAATACTATGGGAAGTTAGTATTATTAAAGAGATAAAATGGAGATCCTATTACCTATAAACGCGTTATAAGAAGAGAATAGAGCAGTGGTGAAAAGAATAACTAGAGATGTAGAAACTAAAAGCTGAAATATAATAAAAAACAGTCTACTAAAAGGCGAGACAAATAGTGTTATTAATAGAAAAACGTATAAGAGACAACAGCTTATAAACTGGAAGAAATTAACATTAAGACATTATTATTAGGACCTATTTTAGGTAAATGGGGATAGTGGCTAGTTAACGCGTCGCATGGGACAACCTCTAGATCAGCTTATAATAAATTCTTATAATAAGGAAGGTGAATCCTATCTAATTTTCATTATTATTATTAACGTTCTATTATAAAGGCACCGTAAAGAGCTATAGTAGAAGAAGAGCGGAGGAATAGAAGATAAAGTGAGGTTTTATACTAGTAAAGAACTAGTAATAAGCCGCATTATGGAGTACCTTTCCACTAAAGAACTTCCCTAGTGGTTTTAGTTAGAACTCTATAAGAGTTTATTAAGAGGTGAAGTTTTAGAGGACTAAAACCCTTAAAGGGGAGGTAATTATAATGGGTGCTCCTAAAAGGTACATTTAGATAAGACAGATAAAGGTTTTACTAATGTCCCACTAATGTCCTAAAGGAGATATGGTTAGACAGATAAGGGGTAAAGGGTTTTACTAGTGTCTTAGAAGGATTATATAGAAAGCTAGTTCTCCTCTAGAGAAGAACTAGCAATTAGTCTCTAAATAGAAGAAGTTAGAAAGCATTTTATCCTTTATACGTAAAGCTTGTTCTATTTTCTACTTACCTGTAACTCTTATTCTATACTATTAATTAGATAATTATACGTTCCGGTCAGACTGGCCTCTTATACGGATATAAAATATAAAATAATAATTTTCTATGCGATTTGGCGAGCCCGCGTACCGAAGCGAAATCTACTTTTTTTTTAAAGGGGGGCTAGCCTGGGGCCAGCCCGGGGTCATTTCAGCTGGATCCGCTGATCTGCTTATATACACTTCTTTACGCTAGCCCAGGGCCATATTAGCAACATTAGCAACATTAGCACATTTTGTACGTTTTGTACGTTTTATACATTTCGTACATTTTATACATTTTGTATATTTCATATAATATTTCCTATAGCTGTAATATTTATAACGTAGGTTATGGGCTTTTGACGGTTGGGGGGGTTTTTGACGGTTTTACTACCGCTTGCCTGTTTAAGCTTAGCGATTTATACTACCGCTTCAAGAATCAAAACATTGAATTCCTCAATACTTGATCTACACCATCTCGTCAATTCCGGTTGTTAGCGCAGCCACGTCTGCACGGCCTTTTTGTAGGGGAAGTTTTGGTATTTTTGCTGTTTAAGGAAAA
>Ga0307507_10005153_pt1 | contig 21880 bp, 3 predicted proteins | sample 7_EM_MG_FD_207223 | JGI IMG/M metagenome (GOLD analysis project Ga0307507, IMG submission 207223) | Populus trichocarpa ectomycorrhiza microbial communities from riparian zone in the Pacific Northwest, United States - 7_EM | ecosystem: Host-associated > Plants > Roots > Unclassified | place... | reverse complement strand
GACGGATCACGGGGTTTTCTCAAATAGAGTTTTCTCCCTATATGTATATAAGGAGTAGTCCGCGTGGGCCCAACAGGGATCCGAATCGGACGTTAAGCAATGAATAATAATAATTACCTATATAATTACCAATATATAGACTTTATAAATATTTATATAATTAATTAATTGCCTATATAGCTGCCTATATAATTAATTAATTAAACATCTATATAATTTCCTATATAATTATTTCTATAAACTCTGCAATTAATTGCTAGTATAAATATGCATATCTATGTGCCTATATATTTGTATAAAGCCTTGTACAAAGCTCTGCATAAAGCTCTACACGAAGCTCTGCACGAAGCTCTGCTTGAAGCTCTACTTAAAGCTCTGCGCAAAGCTCTGCGCGAAGCTCTAGTTATACAAAGCTCTATATAAGGCTCTACCTAAAGCTTACCCCCTTCTATAAAGCAAATCTATACCTACTAATAGTCCTTAATTATTATTTAAAGCTAGCCTATAAGTTTAGGTACTCTAGCTGCAGTAAGACGAGGGCGGCGGTAGTCGTGCAACGGGTACAGCTGCTACGACTTAGGAGCTTCGGGCGCGATAATAAGACAACAAATTGGAATCGGGTAAATCGGGCAACGTAGTCTTCTTTGTCAGGTTTAATTTAGTAATTCTAGCCATCAGGAATAGCTTAGGGAGCTGTGGAAGTTAAGATAATTTGGCTTAAAGTAGGTGTATATAGGCCCAAATACCCCGCGCTGGACTAACAAAAATCCAAACCATGTACTAGACCTTCTAACGAAGGTCTTGCCAAAAGCGGTTAGAGTATTTGCAAGCGAGCCTTAGCAAGAAGGTCTGGGAACGAGACAATATATAAGAGCATAGGGCTCTTCTATAGAGGCCCCTACGGTGGGGTTCCATAATACTACCCCCCCTTCTATAGAGGCGGAGCTCTAATAACGCTGTGGTTACTATATATATGTAAAAGGGACACTTAAGGTATAGAGAAGAAAAGGGGGTATTGATAAAGGTTTAACAACGTTATATAATAAGGCTTGGCACCTAAGAATCTAACTAATTAGATAACTTTAATTACCGATTAAAGTTCCTAGACATCTTAACAATATTCTAGTTACATAATCGCACTTTATTATTACATAATAGCAATCTACGGCAATCTAACGGCAACTTAATAGTAATTTACCCTTATATAGTATTATATAATAGTTTAACTCTATAAGAGCTCCTATAGAGAATTAGGCATAAAATCTTTACTTAGGCCCAGTTTCTATAGGTTCGCGTAGTAAAAATCGCTAATTAAATCCTTTATATTTTTAAAATCTTCCTATAATTACTATTCTGGCTAATTTATATTAAATCCTATATAGATAGATCTAAAGTAGAGCCCCCATCCTTTGCCTTTACTAAAGTATTTTAAGTTAATAATTTGTTTAATGGTCTACTCTTTATAGTTCTTATCTTCGTTCTTATCTTAAATTAGTACTAATAGGGGTTTAAGCTATATCTATCCTAGTAAGGGGTTTAGCTAGTAAAAGTATAATAACTATAGGTAGCTAGGGTAAGTAAGAGCTTTAGCTTATATACGGCTCCTCTATTAATAACTTATTTAATTAAATCGGGGCCAAGGTTCTTATAATTAAGTAACTTTATAGGCCTCTATATAGAGATATTATATATATTTAGCTATACCTAATCGCCCATATATATTTCTAGTGGTAGTGTTTTATAATACTTAGTAAAGTAGGCCTACTTTACTTAAGCCTAGGCCATTTCTCCCTTATAGTAAGTAAGTAGATTTTTTATACAGTCTATATACTAGTTAGCAAGTAATATCTTAAGGCGTTTTCTATATAGTAGCTTCTTATTAATAAGTTTCAGTGGCTCTATACTAGTTTAGGGGTAATAACCCTTATTTATAAAGAACAGAGTAGGTCTTATAGTAGTTAAAATATAATTATTTGCTATAAATTTACCTAGTAAAAGACAATCTACCTAGTTATTTTAATTATAGGCGACTACCTATTATAGGTACGCTTTTATACTAGTATTAACATTTTCTAATTATCTAGTAGTTTTATAGTAGAAGGATATAGATATCTTAACGGAGATATTAAGGCGTTAGTAGATTTATCTCTATATATTAGAGTTAAACTATATACCTTAATCGGATATAATTAAGTTAGGTAACCTATATAATCGGTAAATTTTATAAAAAAAAGCGTTAGTAATGTTGCTAATAGCTACGCCTTTAATTGGGATATAGTGGCGCTCTTTTATAGGTCGGTATATTATTATAAGGATATTCTTATAGGTATAGTCGTATTATTTATAGGGTAGTAGGTTAATAATAAAATCTATAGCGATATCTACTTATTATTATATAGGTACTAGTAAAAGATATAGTAATCCTTAGTACTTTATATTAAAGGCCTTAGCGTACTTATAACTATAGTAGGCGCCTATAAAGCGTTTAACTAAGTCTATTATTTTAGGCTAGAAGTAGTATTGGCTAAGAAGCTTATAGTTTCCTCCTCTACCTAGGTAGCCGCTTAATTAAAGGTTATAGGCTATTTAGATTAGTTATTATTATAGATTTTCTAAGTTAGGGATAAATATATAGCCTTTATAATAGAGCCTATTCTCTTTTACTTTTAAGGCTGCTATATTAATCTAGCCTAAGTTTTAGAGGTTAATAGGCAGTATATAGGCGCTAGCGGTCTTTATGGTAATAAGTTAATATAATAATAGGTTAATAGAGGTGTTACATACCGCAGCAATAAGCCTATTAATTTTAGGAGGTACCTCTAGTTTTATAGTACAAAGCTAAGGTATAGTTAGCTCTATTATAGGTAGCATGCCTAAGGCTAGATTCCATACTTTTAGGACTATTTATTATTAGAACTAATTATAGGGGTTATCTTTAAACTAAAAAAGGTCTTATAAGCGACGTGTTAGGCTATTAGGCTTAGTACTTTATACTTCTAGCCTATATATAATTTTAAAGTTAAAACTAAAGAGGAACTTATTCTAGCGTACTTAGCATTAGTTTAGCTATTTTATAGTTATAAAGTACTTAACATTGCGATAATTTATAAGGACTTTAGTTAGCTAGTTAGGTTTTACTAAAAAGAGTTCTAGTTAGTATTTCTTAAACGCTTATATAATTATAAGTTCCTTATTATTTATCTTAGTCCTAAACAATTAGCTAATTATAAGCTGCTTATATAATAGATCAATTATTTTATATTATTATTATCTAGTATATAGTTTGGAAATTTATTAGTCCCTTACGCCAATATATATATAATTCTTATATAAACTTACGCGCCATACTAATTTTTAGCTATTAATTAATAATAAACTAATGTCTTTATAAATAATTAGCTAATATTACGTTCTAAAGCTTTATAGGGTAATTTTAACGCTGCTAAAATTATTGCAAACGGCCTAATGGTTACCGCTACGTTTTGCCTTAAATATTACCGCTAAAATAGTAAATATTCCGCCAGAGCCATTAACTATTATCAATCCTTAACATTTAACGTCCTATATTAATATTTATAGTAGATAAATACCTAAATAGCTAATATATTGTATCTAGATTAATTCTATGCCTTATTACCTACTTTATTACTCCTTTACTACTAGTATAAACGCCTATATAAAAGCCTACACAAAGCCTATATATATAAGGGGACTTTATAAATAGGGGGCTATAAGGACACAATTATAGAATAGGATAGATTGGTAAGAGAGACAAATCCTTAAGAAGGTAAGGCCTTTAGAATTGTGGAGACTATATACTATAGGTATATACCTCTAGTATATAATTAATAGACGTCTAAGGGGTATCTAGGGGTTGTTTTAAGGGTAACCCAAAATAACTGCAATAATATCCCTTATATTACCCCCTCCCTCCCCCCCCACTTCTTATAGTTAGCCCTATTATCTTATAGTAGGAAGATTATAAGGGCTTGTCCTAAAAGGGGTTTAGAGAGATATTAGTATACCATTATATAATGGGACTAGCCTAGTTATAGTAAAAATATCTTAGTAAAACACTTAACAGATAACTATTTAAAACTGTTTATAACTGTCTATAACTGTCTATAATTGTCTATTACAATCTACCGTTTTCTACTAGCGCTATAATACTAAAGTATGTTAAAGACTGTTAAAGACTGTGTATATATATACATATACACCAACCACTAAGACCCTAACTGTTTAATTATATAATTCTTTTGTTATTCCTTTCTTTTCTTTATATAACGTCTTGTTCTCTATAAGAGCTATATACCCTTAAATTTAGATAGAATATATATTATTCCTTTAAATCTTCCCTAAGGCCTCTTTACGCCCTTATATATTACATATTATCTATCTATTTAACCCTTACTTTAAACTCCTAAAACCCTTAATAAGAAAAATATATAACTAGAGAAAAGATATAAGGATTACTAGAAGACCTATTAAAAGCTTAATAGAAATATGCTGGTAACTACCAGGGCTAACCTAAGGATTTTTATATAACTTTACTTCTAAGCCTTTATACCTGTCTATAATTAATTATAAGTATTATAGGCAATTTGGTGTTCCTAATATAGTTCTATAGAACCTTTTAGTATAGGATTTAATATATAAAGCCTTAGTTTGCCATTATCTTTAACTTTTAAGATATTAATCTATAATCCTTTTTTATTAGTCCTGTACTATATATTTGGCATAGCTTTACTACCCAGTAAACAGGAGGGATATTTTATAATAGCGTCTCTAACTATTATACAATTATTAAGAACGTCTATAACGTTGTTCTTTAATACTATAGTATTGTTTAAGTATAATTTAACCTATATATATCTGCAATTAATATCTTAATTGCCTTTCCTAGCCGCGTAATTAGTTTTTATAAGAAAGTAATAGCTAAATAGCTTATATACGTATTTCCTTCCTTTTAAATTACGCTATTATAACAGAGTTATATCGGTAAAATTGCGGCTATTTACTAAAAGGGTATTAGAAGGTAGAGTATAGAGATACCTTACTTATTAAGCTGCTCCTTTTCCTTAACACCTTACTTTTTATTATTAACCTTTATCTAATTTTAGATATATCTTTAATATATTATTAAGACTTTCTTTTTTTTTTATTAATTTAATATACCACTTTATTCTCCTACTGACTACTCTTTTAAGCCAATTCTATAGTATATCCTAGCCCTACTACTATATATAGAACCTTAACCTCTACTAACCTATAATTAGTACTGGTCCTACCTAAATAATTTTACCTATATATTTTTAAAAGACTAGAAGTCTAATAAGAAGATTCTAGATACTTGCAATAAGACCCACTATATAAGGTCTAATACCTTTAGTCCTTATAATTAATGCATATATACTAAGAGCGGCAGTTATATTAAGGTAAGATTTTCTATCTTAATAGGTTTCCATTACTAACTTTAAGCTTTAATATAGCCTAGGCCTAAGTAGCGACAATCCTTTAACATTTTTAACTACTATATTACCTAGGCTCTCTCTTATTCTAGCGCTAATACTAAGCATCTAGGTTAAATTTAAGACTATGCTATAGCTATCTATACTGTCTATAATTTACAGTAAGCTAGCTAGCAACGCCTAATAAGGGAGTAAGGCTAGTATACTAAGGATAGGGTAAGAGATGAGGTTAATAAAAAGGTTACCGTTTACTATAAAAAGGAGTTTGTATATATGCGTTAAATTTTAAAAGAGTATAATATAATACGATATTAGGTAGGTTACCCTTTAGGTGCCTAGCGGATAGGTAACTAACGGTTGCTATAGTAAGGTCTTAGTGGTTCTAATTTATACCAGCTAGCTAACGTCTCTGTTTATTTTAGGCTTAAGTATATCTTTATTAACTATAAGCTTACGCCTTAGAAACTTTATTAATACTAGTTTAGACCTAATATTAGTGCTAAGCATTTAAGAGTCTCTGCTCCTTTTACACCTTATTAGCCTACCCCTATTTTTATACCTACTTATACCTCTATAAAGAGATATAAATCTTATTCTTATTAGCTATTACTTAGTAGGTGTTACAGGACACCTCCGTAACACCTTATACACGTCCACCTGTTCCCACCTATTTCCACCAACGCAGCAAGAAGAGACCGACCGCAAGACGACAATCTAACGGCAATCTGCCGCATTCTGCCATATTTTGCCAAGTCCACTAAATCCTGCCAAGTTCTGCCAGGACCGCTACTCAAATCCTATTCTGCTCCGTGCACGTGTTAACCAAGCAACTAAACTAACGATATATACCCTTTCTTCCCGTTTTCTTACCTTCTCTCCTCACATAACATCTTGACTTTATTACACAGTTTATATATATAGCTTAATAATATCTACTTTGCTATATATTATTGTCGCTTGTACTTACTCTGTAACACTATATTACGTTAAACTATATACTCCGTCCTGCCCTAACTAATATACAGAACAACCCGGAAACCCCCTTATCTATAAACAACCTATATACCCTATTTACTGAACAAATAAGAAGTCTCTAAGAGGCTTTTACGGATACTCTTACTCAATAAGAAACTTAATATTATAAGACAATCCAATCCCTAAGAAAGGAAGTTAAAGAGATTTGTTATAACCTACCGCCTACTATACTGTCACCCCTACCTGTCCCTACTACTATTAACCTACAAACACTAGATAAAAAGAACGTATCTAAAACTAACTCCTTAACCCCAAATTCGCCAGTTAATGCCCCTAAAAAAAAGTTATCTAAACGTCTCCTTAATCCTCCCACCTATTCTAGTAAGAGGAGTAAGCTACGCTCTTTTTTTAACCAACTTTAAAATAAGTTAAGTGGCAATATTAACCGCTACCCTACCCCTAATAGTTAGCTTTGTTACGCTATAAGCCGCCTAAAAGGAGATGCCGCGGATACTATATACCCGTTCCAATCAAGTACGGTAGAGGAACTAGTTACTATACTAGAAGTATCTTATAGCGACCCTAACTAAGTTGCTATATTATAAAGGAAACTAAATAAGATAACACAGGGCTCCAAGAACTTCCCATTATACTTTACTAAATTCCACTACTATGCTAAAGAGACTGAATAGAACAAACCCACCTTAATTAATTGCCTAGTAGAGTCTCTAAACCCTAAATTAAAAGCATCTCTTATAGGAGTTAAACTACTAGGTACTGTTACCGCCTGCGCCAATGTTATTAATAGCCTGTATAACAACTTACTACGCCTCGCCCTAAAACATATACCTTAATACTCTACCCCATAGCCGCCTAAGACTCGTAAGGACTTAGACGCTATAAATATTAATACTAGAACCCTTTCCTATACCCTAAAAGGATCTACTAAATAAGAGTAATATATTAAACATGGCCTCTGTTTTAAGTGCGGAAGCAAACTTATATCTCTAGCTACTGCTTCGTCCCTTTCTAAAAGAATTTACAAATAGTTAATACTAGCAGCCGTTCACTATACTAATCTTCTAGTTACCGTCCCTGATCTTTACCTGGTTCTAGCCCCGCATCTAGCAAGCACCACTTATAAGGATAAAGTTACAACTAACATTCTATAGGAACCCCTTCCTACTTACCACTAAAAGGCATGTCTTAGAGTTAAGTCGCTCTCTAGGACAGCTATGTCACAGGATCTCATTAAATGCATTAGATATTGCAAACCCTAACTCTTAGGATTATAGTATAACTGTTAACTACTGTCTTTAGCAGAAAAGTTAATAGGCTAATACTTAAGTCCTAATTAACATAGGAGCTAGCAGCATAGGATTTATTAATAAGATCTTTATGCAAGACAATAGGTTTACCCTAACACCCCTTAACTAACATATTAATATATTTAGATTTAATGGCAAACGTACTGTCTTAGGCCGTATTACTTATATAGCGGCCCTAAGACTCTAATACCTAAACTACAAAGAATTAATTAAGCTTTTTGTGACTACCCTAGGTCACCTAGTAATCCTTAAACAACCCTAGATAAAGCTATATAAGGTAACCATTAATTAGGACAACCTTAAGCTTCTATTTACTGCCTCCTATTACAAGTAGAAGTGCCTTATAACTTACTACTTAGACCCTAAACTAAAATCTGAAAAATCTACCAGGATCCACCAGTCTAAAATTTCTACTAACATCTACCCTATACCCAAAAAATCTACCTAATTCGACCAACCTAAGAATTCCACCAAATTCCACTAATATAAGAATTCCACTAATATCCACCAGGAACCCAGAAATTACACTAAACCATATAAACTAACTCTAACCACTGTACCCTAAACTAAGTAAAAGCTTAAGCTTAATATATAAAGGTACCAGAAGAACTAGTATTTCACTATAAAAAGGATACTTAAAGAACCTAAACCTAAATCTAATACTAACTCCGTACCTAACACTAAACCTAAAACCAGGTAAGAAACTAAGGATAATCTAAGCCCGCTTAATACCTTAGATATCCACATAATTGGAGCTACCCTATTAGCATAACTTACTAGGAAACCTAAACACACAATCTTTGCTGTTACAATAGCCAATATTAAGAAGGCCTTAGCACTAAAGAAGTACACTAACCTGGCCACAAAAGTACCAGTAGAATACCATAATTATTTAGATATATTTTTATAAAAGGAAGCTAATAAGCTACTAGAACGCCGTCTATATAATTACAAAATTGTAGTTAAAGAAGAAAAATATCCTAGATTTGGACCCTTATACGGAATGTCCTAAAACAAACTCTAGGTACTATAGAAGTACTTGGATGAATATCTAAATAAAGGATTTATTAGAGCAAGTTCTTTACCTATAGCCGTACTAGTAATCTTTATTAAGAAACCTAGCGGCGGTCTGCGCTTCTGCGTAGACTACTAAGCTCTTAACGCTGTTACTGTTAAGAACTAATACCTAATCCCGTTAATCCAAGAAACACTAAACTAATTAAGTAAGGCTCGCTTCTATATAAAGCTTAATATTATCCACACATTTAACCACCTCCGTATTGCGAAAGGAGATAAATAGCTTACTATATTCCGTATTTAATACAGATTATTTAAATACTTAGTAATGCCATTTGGCCTCGCAAACGCCCCAAGTTTATTTTAATACTTTATAAATAACACCCTACGCCTATACCTAGACGTCTTTTATACTGCTTATATCAACAACATCTTAATATATAGCAATAATCTGGCTAAATACTAAAAATATATCGAACTGGTCCTACAAGCCTTGCGTGGAGCCGGCCTATAATTAGATATAGATAAATGCGAGTTCCATAAAACAGAAGTCCTATACCTTGGACTTATTATTTCTATAGATGGCGTATAAATGGACCCTAAGAAAGTTAAAGCAATTATAAACTGGCAAAAACCTAAGAACATTAAGGACGTAAGGGCCTTTATAGGCTTCGCCAACTTCTATTAACGGTTTATTAATAACTTCTCCGCCTTGGATTTACCCCTTATAGCCTTAACCCAAAAGGACAAAGCCTTTGTCTTTAATAAGGAATATAAGAAGGCCTTTGCTTATCTAAAAGTTATATTTACTACTGTACCTATGCTCTAACACTTCAACCTAGACTAAATAAGTATTGTAGAAGCTGACTTATCTAATTATATTACTAGAGGCATTCTATCTTAATATAATAAGGAAGGAGTATTACACCCCATAATATACTTTTTAAAATAACTAAGCCTAGCTAAATATAATTATAAGATCCATAATAAGGAATTACTGGCTATTATTAGATGCTTTAAGTAATAGCAACCAGAACTAAAAGAAGCTGGATTCCTAATTAAAGTTCTTAGTAACCATAAAAACCTATAGTACTTTATAACTACGAAATAGCTAAGCTACCATTAAGCCCGCTGGTTAGAATATCTGTCCCAATTCCAATTCTCAATTATATACCGCCTAGGCGTTTAAGGCCAGAAGCCTAATGCCCTAACCTGATATTTATAGGACATACCAGCTTAAGAAGAAGCGCGCTCCTACCGCAATTAGACCCTACTCCGCCCTAAGCTATTTAAACCTCCTACTAAAGATCTTATAGTACACGTCCTTAAAATAACCAATCAAACTATTAAATAGATTATAGTCAATAAATATCTAAACAATAAGTTTATCTAAGAAACGCTTAAGCTAATTTAAGATGGCATTAGACGCTCTAAAAATATTTCTCTAAGTAAATGCGAAGCCCGCAGAAACCGTTTATACTACTAGAACCGCCTAGTTGTCCCTAATTATAATAAACTTAAGCTTAAGCTTCTTAAACACGTATACGATCTACTAGTAGCTAACCACCTAGGCTAAGGAAAAACCCTAGAACTACTCCAACGGGAGTACTACTAGCTAAATATGCATAATATAATATAGAAGTATATCTCTAGCTGCTATACCTGCTAATAAGCCAAAGCTTTATATAAGATATATAACGGCTTCCTAAAACCACTGCCTATTCCGGACCAAAGATAGAAGGATATCTTAGTTAACTTTGTTGTTAACCTCCCTATAAGCAAAGGCTGCATAAATATTATAGTAGTTATAGACCGACTATCTAAGATAAGACACTTAATCGCCTGCCCTAATATGTTAACATCTACTATTACCCAACTGTTCCTGGATTATGTATAGAAACTTTATAAACTCCCTAAAACAATCGTCTTTAATAAAGGCCGCTAGTTTATCTTAGTGTTTTAGAAAAAACTAACTACCTAACTCTATATTAAAGCACTATTATCTATAGCATATTACCTAAAAACAGATGGTTAAATAGAACGTGTAAATGCTATAATAGAACAGTATATTTGGATATACACGTTATATTTATAGAATAACTAAATGGACTGGCTTATATTTGCTAAGTTTACTATAAATAACTCTATCTTAAAAACTACAAAGGTCTCCCTGTTTCTAGCTAATTATAGCTAGCACCCGCAAATGGGTTTTAAACCCTTTAGTAATATTCCTTACCTAGCTTATTAGGCCTTATAAGTTGCAGAAGTAAATAAATTTGTAAAGAAGATAGAAGAACTATAAGAGTTCCTTACTAATAAAATAACATAGGCCTAGTCTATCTATAAAGCCACAGCAAATAAGAACTAAACCCCAGCACCGGCTTACTAAATTAGTAACTTCGTCTGGCTAGACGCAAGAAATCTAAACACAAAATAACCTATTAAGAAACTTAATTGGAAGAACGCCGGCCCTTATAAGGTTAAAAAAGTTGTCTCTTTTTATGCCTACTAACTGAAACTCACTAATACAGTTAAAATCCACCCTATATTCCATACGTCAGTCCTCCACCCTACTACCCCTATATTAGACGCCCTACCTAGACAGATCTAAGACCCTCCCCTACTAGTTAAAGTAGATAGTAAGGATAAGTACCTTATTAAAAGAGTTAACGATATTAAGTATAACAAACGGAAACGTAAATATATATACCTTACAAAATGGGGACGCTTTACTAAGCCCTTATGGGAACCTATTAACTCTATAGGACTTACATAAGCCATAGAAGACTTTCACAAACTTTACCCAGAACTACCACAGCCCCATCTCGCAGAAGCTCGAGTTTAAAGGGGGGGTACTGTCACAGGACACCTCCGTGACACCTTATACACGTCCACCTGTTCCCACCTGTTTCCACTAACGCAGCAAGAAGAGACCGACCGCAAGACAACAATCTGACGGCAATCTGCCGCATTCTGCTATATTCTGCCAAGTCCACCAAATCCTGCCAAGTTCTGCCAGGACCGCTACTCGAATCCTATTCTGCTCCGTGCACGTGTTGACCAAGTAACCAAACTAACGATATATACCCTTTCTTCCCGTTTTCTTACCTTCTCTCCTTACACAACGTCTTAACTTCATCACACAGTTTATATACATAGCTTAATAATATCTACTTTGCTATATATTATTATCGCTTATACTTACTCTGTGACAGTAGGCCAATAGATATTAATCCTACACCTAAAAATAAGGCATAGTAGCTTTTAATTTGGGTATTTAGGATTAATTCTTATATATAGTAGTAATTAAGGTTCTTAATTAGTGCTTAGGAAGGCCTTATAAGGTATTTAGGAAGGTATAGAAACACTATTCCTAATATAAACTAATAAATAGGAATGTAATTTTAACAAAATACCCTATTAATTCTATACTATATATATAAAAAGGCTAAAGACCTGTCCTGCCTTAGGTTGTAGCCCTAATTAATCCTTATAGTTTCCGGAGCTTATCTATTCCATATCCAATTTAATCTATTTCTTACTCTTTAGGGCCTCTTACGGCCTACTATAAGCTTTCTTTATAGGTTATAATAATACTATAGTATTAAAGCGCTTTCTGCGATTTGTAGATTACAGACTTTAGTTCTAATATTCTTTTAAAATATCTTTATAATAATTAAGGTAATTCTCTAGTTTCTACATAGAGTCCTTAATAGGCCAGCCTAGCTATTTAACTTTATATTAAAGCTTGTTCTTAATAGACTTATAGAATAGTATAGCTTTAACCTTGTATTACTCACCCACCACTTTAGGGTGTTTAATTAGGCCTAGACAAAAGTTCTTTTCTAGCAGTAGTCTATACTATAGCTCTAGTAGATTTATATAAAATACTAGATATATATAGGCTATAAATGGGAGTAGCTAGAGATAGTAGGCTAGCTTACTAATTCGTTCTTTAATTTAGAAGGGACCTAGGTATCTTATATTAAGCTTCTTTAATAGTTAATAGGTCTTAATATTTATTAAATATAATAGAACCTTATTGCCTACGCCGAAATACTTATTTTAGTATTTGCAGTTATACCAAAGTCTTTACTACTCTTGCGTATCTTATAGGCTCTACTTTATATACTTCCATTACTCCTCCTATTTCTTAAGGAACCCTTATACTCTTTAGTAGATATTCTTAAACTTCTCCATAGAATCCTATAATTAATTATATAGCCTTAGCCAGTAATTATTAGGTATACTACTAAATCCTAATAGTTAGACGCTATAGGCAATCTGGATTAGTGCAAACTAATATAATAAATATTGCTTTAAGTTATAAGCATACTCTATATACAGAAGTAGCTTACACTAATTGTCTTATTGGTAGTTTAAATATATTTATAGATAAGACTCTAGTTCCTAGTTCTAGTGTTCTATTTACCTATCTATCTATAAATAGAAAGCCGTACTATAGTAGTGGTCTATTTTAAATAAAAGCATAAATCTAACTAGTACTGGCTTATAAAGATGCTGTCCCTATTAGTAATAATAGAGTATAGCTAATATACTTTAAAAAAGCATTTCTCTTTAATTAGGCTAGTAAGTACTTATATATTAATTATCTTGTTAATAGGAAGGTATTAGACGGACTTTAAAAACCTATTAATAAGTACTAAGACCAAATTGTATATTTATCCTTGCCTATCTTTTAAAGGTAGAATATCCATAATAAAGTCTACAGTGTAATATCGCTATAGCTTACTAGTGAGGGGAACTAATTTAAGTAAACTCTATAGCTTGTGCCTTTAGATTTTATATACTTAATACTTCTTATAATAGCTAATATACTCCTTTACTTCCTACTTCAGCTTTAGCTAGTAGTATTTATATTAAAGTAATTCTACTATTTTGGCTTGACCATAGTGGCCGCCTAAAGGATTATTATAATTCCTTATAAAGATCTTCTGTTATAGATTTACTTCTTATAGCACCTAAACCTTACTATATCTACGCAGTAGGCCTATTAGGTCTAGTTTCTAATAGTAATGCCTAGCAGCTTCCTTTCCGTTATATTTCTAGTCTACTTCTATATTAAAAATGGTATAAAAGGCGTCCCTTTGTTGCACCTTATAGATAAAATCTGTTAACCTTTTAGATAGTTTCTAGGTAAAAGCTGTTTTGCCTTATACTGCTCTAAGTATAAGACTAGATGGTACTATAGATTTTATAACTTCTTAGTGCGTATGTATTAGGAAGGCCGCTATAAGGTTAAAGTCCTTTAGTCTTTATAGGGCTCTAAGTTCTAATTACTCTATAGCTTTACTTTTAGTTTAAGGGGATAGCTTAATAATTAGGGGTGGTATATTACTAGGTTCCAAACTTATGTCAGGGACGTCCTATTTAGGTATATTTAGACCCTTATTAGCTATAGACTAGGTACTAGCCAAAATATTAGTAGAAGCTAATAGAGTTTATACTATATAAGACTTAGTATATAGAGCTGTAGGTGCTTAAGTATTCTATACCTAGAGCTTGTTCTATAATATAGGAAGTAAGATATTTATTATCTGTTTTCCTTCTCCCATTTTAAAGCCTTTAGCATAGTCTAGCCATTATAACAGTCCGTTAGCAGAGTTATTTTCCCCTAGCTTATATTTAATTTTAAAGTTAAATCGCGTAAGCTCCTTTGCCTATCTAGCTTATTAAGGTATAAGTTCCTTTATAGTTATAAAGTAGCGTAGATTATAATAATCTAAGAGTATATAAATGGTATAGCTCGCGTGCTTAAGGTAGTGCCGCCACTGTTTAAAGCAGTTAACTATATAGAGTAGATCTCTACTTATACTAGTAGCCTCCTATTCTCTATTACCGTAGTAGTACTCTACTAGCGTAGTGCTAGGTCTTCGCTTAGTATTATAATAGCTCCTTTATTTCCTATTCTTTCTCTACTACTTATAGGTAAAGGGCTTCTTAACTTATATAATTAGGCGTATTACCCCTTTAGGGGGTCTTTACTCCTTGTATATATTTTAGTATTTAGCATATATCCTTCTCTACTAGGTAGCCTTATACTATAGATACTCTCTATATAGTAATTACGTCTATATATACATCTAGTAATAGTACTACTACTTTGCGTTTTAGTATAGTATATAGTGTCCTTTTATAGGCTATAATTCTATATAGGTATTAGTTTTATAGCTTATTTAATAGCGCTAAGAAGCTTTTTACTATTTAGTTCTATATCTAGGCGTTATATAGTATTATTAGCCTTACTTCTACTATATATAATAGTCATATGCGTCTAAATAAGGGTCCTAATATTAAAGCTATAATTTATAATGCTGCTATAAATACTACTACTCTTCTATAAGCCGCCTATATAATATATACGTTCTAGTTTAGTTTAGCGTCTATCTAGACCCCTAGGACCTTAATAGTGGCTTCTAGTTTTGCTTTACAGCCCTAAATACTTACTATTAATACTAAGTTATTATTTGCTCTTCTTTTCCTTATAAAGTAGATCAGCTAGTATTTATTTAGTATAAATTTAGGGCTATATTATTTTACCTATACTATATATCTATTATGTACTTAGTTTAGCATAGTATAGTTTTCTACTACTATATTTCCCTATATAATTAGGTTTATATTATCTATAATCTTAAGGGTATTATTTCTAAATTACTATTAAATATCTTTAGTAGCTTAGATATAAAGAATAGGAATAGGAATAGGAATAGTGATAGTGGTAATCTCTATAGGATGCCTATAAGTATTAGTATTGTTTTGCTTTTATAACCCTAAAAACTATTTTAATAGTACGCCCCATTAAGAAAGCTTAAGTAAACTTAATTACTTAGTTTAGTAGGCCCTTCTTTCTTAGAATCTAGAGGAAACTTTTATATAATATATTATTAAAGGCTCCGCTTATGTCTAGGCTTAGTATAGATACTATATAGCCTAGATAAGCTTACTATACCAACTAAATACTAAAGGTAATTAAGGAGAGAGTTAAGAGGGTTAATTACATCTTTCTTACGCCTATTTATATCTATAGTCGTAGCCCTTATATCTCTACGGCCTTTTATATACATTCTATAAATATCTTTTTTAAAAGCTTTTCTAGTGTATTTTTAAGAGCAATTGGTCTATATCTTCCTAGAAGAGAGTAGTACTTTTTATTTACCTTTTATAGAATAACTATAATTATTATTTTATAGTATTTTAATAGCTTACCTTTATAGAGGTAGATGGTTATAATATTAGCTAGTAATGCTATTAAAGCTTATAATATTGATTTAATTGCTTTATTTAGGATCCTATATAATCTAGCTACTTTACTAGTAAGGAGATTCTATATAATATCTTTTATTTCCTTTATTAAGACTCTCTAGCTTATCTCTAGAGGTAGGGAGTAGTTTTAACTACTAATATTTTATAGGTCCGCTTAGCCCGCGCCTAAAAGAACCTCTTTACTAGTATTTTTCTCTCCCTATTATCGTTTATATACTAGTTCTATTCTATTTAATGGAGTATAAATAGGTAAAAGTCTCCTAATATTTTCCCTACAGCTTATTTACTCTACTTTAATATACGCTAAAGCCCCTAGTAATATAGTTTAGTAGAGTCTAAGGTAATTTCCTTTAGAAATTAGCGCTAGTTATTTCTACTCTCCTTTTAGATTATCTTTTTAAGCCTATTCCTTAGGGCCTTATAGCTCTATTAGTAGTAGGCCTTACCTATTACGCTATAATATTGCCTTACCCTCTTTATACCTATAAGTAGCTATACTGCCTTTAGCGATTTCCTACGCTAGGCGTGTTTGCTAGGCTAGGCCTTTAAGTAGTACTCGTCTAAGTAATTACTTATAGTCCTATAGATACCCTCTAGCGTTACCTAATGTACTATTACTGGCCTATTAGTAATTTTCTAGGTATATTTTTCTCTAATTAAGTCTTTAGTAGCGTATCTCTAGCGAGTTTATTAAGCTAGAGCGGCAACGTTAAGAGTTATCCGTATAGGTATGCAGTATATAGTTATTGCCTATATGTTTTATAGCCTATAGAACGCTAATTAATTAATTAGAGCTCTATAAAATTAGCATTTATAATTTTATATAATAAAGCATAGAAATCTAGTAGTTACTATTAGTATTCTATTAAGATTATACGAATAAACTACTAGAGTAAACGTAGAGACGTATATATAGCTGCGTAGCGCTATAGCGTAGCGGTAATATAAAGATTTTTTATTAAAGGGTAAGTTCTAGCAAAGGCTTAATATAACTAATATATATTTAGTTTATTTAAGTATAGTATCTATCTCTAGCGTCCCCTCTTTTTCCTATAATTAGTACCTATATATAGCACGGCAACTAAACTATATATATACTGTGGATAGGAAATCTATAATAAGCTTCTTATCTATCTACCTTTTATACTACCCTTTCTAATAGTCTAGATATACTGTATATGTTATATTTCGTCCTCCTTTATATCTTTTTAGCTAGGAGATATAGTAGAGGACCTATTAAAAGGAGTTAGGGGTAGGCAGGTATATAATATAGGAAATATAGCTAACTTAATAGTATTTTTTTCTCTCGTTAATATAGCATAGATAGTATCTAAAGGGATATATACTATATTACCTTTTATGTCTCCCTTAGAGGTTTTTTATACCTATATAGCGGCATTAGTCTATATAAACCTTAATTAGGACCGTATTACACGTTAAATAATAAATAATAATAATAATATGCATTAATTAAACCTTATATAATAAGATTTTAAATTAAAGCTTTAGATTTATTAATTAGCTTATTAATTATAAACTTTAGTTAAATTTTTATTAAAAACTAAACAAAAGTCTCTATAGTAGTAAAATATACCTACTAATTACTTAATGGGGAAATAACCACCCCTAATTAAGTCTATAGTATATTATACCTTAAAACTAATATATATAGTATAGCTAGAGAGCCTACGCAATATAGAGGGATTATAATGGATTTAAAAGGTAGACGCTATATAGAAAATCGCAATACTATAATAACTAAAAATAGTAGAAACTTATAGATCTTTTAAAAGATATTAAGGAAGATTTAGAGAAGAGAGAAGATAAATACCTATATATAGAAGTAGTATATATAGTATAATAAGTAGGCTAGATTGTCTAAAAGCTTTAGATAAAGTATAATAGGAACTAGAATATATTAGAGAATAGGCTTAGGCGTATTAAGGATATTATAAAATTATAGGGAATACTAATAGTATAGGTAGTAAAGCTATTATAGGCTAATATTACTATAAGTATTTAACCGGTAACCCTTTAGTATATACCTAGCATATTGCTAGTTAAAGCTATAGTTAGGATTTAAATACTAAAAGTAGTAGTAATAAAAGTTCTATATAGCGGTAATATAAAGGCTATATTTCCTAAGTAATAGGTAAAGGACTAGACTATTACCTAAAATAATACCTAAGAACCTCTACTAGAACTTTCTAGTTAAAGTAATTAGGATACCCCTTAATATATAAGTAGATAGTAGGTAAGACGCTATAAATATATAGCTTATTTAGAAAATTATAAAGGCTACTAAAAAACTAGCCTTAGGAATTACTATAACTAGAGTTATATAGCTTTATAAAGAATATATAATATATATAGGTAAATTACTAGGGTTCTAAAGGGCTAAAACGCGTAATACCCTAATAATGAGCCTACTAGCCTAAGAGATATAGGCAATAGTAGCCTATAAATAAGTAGTTATAAATAGTATCTAGTATAAAGCCTGGCTATCCTACTATAGAGTCTAAGTCTAATAATACTTTAAATACTAATAGTAGAGATATACCTAAAGCGTATATAGGAGGTAGATAAGGCATAGGGAGTATATTAATACTTATAAAACTAAAGACTACCTTAAAGATAAGGGAGCTAGATATATAAATTATAGTAAAGAATATAGAGTATAGTAAAAGATAGTATATAAAACCTTTTAAGTATATCTAAAAGCTACTAGGATAAGACGCACTTAGTTATACTAAATTATAGCTATACTATAAGGAAACGTATACAAGGAGAAGGAGATAAGTAGGGTAAATAATAGTAAAAAGTTCCTAAAATACCTACTCTAATAGGAGTAGCTTTTACCTAACTAATAGTAAAATAGGCTATAAAACGGCCGCTAGGCAGTACTAAGACCGCTAAAGACCTATTTTAATAGAAAATCTTAATTATAGGGGCCCTGTCTTAAGTATAAAGAGAAGATATATATAAGTTACTAAACTAGTTATTACTATAAAAAGGGTAATAATAATATAATATAATTATAGATACTTAAACTATAAATTAATACACCGTTTATTTAATAGCTAGATAGAAACTAGTATATAATAAATAAACCTATAAAATATATTATAGATTCTATCTTATGGCCTATATAGACTACTCTATTATAAGGGGGAAAACTTATAAATGTATAGGAAGAAAACCCCTATAATTAGGGGAGGAAAACCCCTATAAGCCACCTTAGCAGGATAAAAAAAACACTAATTTACTATATCCGTCTATAGCAGCGGCCCTATAGGCCTATAGCTACGTCCTATCCTCCTTAGATATTTAAACTTCTTAGAAACTACTACTTCCTTCTTTAGTTTATCTAAAGCTAGGGTTTACTACTTCCTAGCTAGGCCTTGCTAATTAATTACTATACCTTATTGTTTTTTCCTATATCTTAACTATCCTCTATATACTATCTCTTATAAACTATTACTATATACTTCTACTTCCCCTCCCTTAGAGCTTTTAAAGGTATAAGGAGGATTTATCTATTTAACTACTATTTAGTATTAAAAGGCGAGTGGGATATATATAGGACGATCGCTCGCGGAGTATATAGTTACTTACCATTTTACTGCCGTAATACTACCTAGCAGCCTAGATTATAACCCCCTACGGTTTTCCTTATCTCCTTTTAATAAAGTAGTAACCCTTAAAGAGGGCTTAGTAACTAGGTATAAAAGATACCTAAAGTATAGGGGTGAGAAGAAGGGGTATATTTTAATTTAATTTATTTACTTATCTGTTAATATAAGGTCGTTAATACTTTCTATTAGGGGTTAGAGGATATTATTAAATACTATATATTTATATTAGATTATATAGATGCCTAATAGGGGATAGTATAGTAGCCGTATTATAAAGGGGTACTAATAGTAGTGGTTTTTAAGATCTTACTATCCTATATAAAAAGTTTTTACTACCGCTAATAATGCTTATAACTACTACTAGGCCTACTAGTACGCTATATAATGTGACGGGCTCGTATAAATGCTTCTAAACCGAAGCTTGTAGATTGCTACCATATAAGAATACAAAGCTGAGGAGAAGAAGGAGAAAAAGACTGTTGGTAACTAATAAGATATAAGGGGTCGCCAAGGCGCTAGTAGTAGGCGAGCTAATAGCGATTTTCTATCCTAGGGATGGAAAATCCTAATTAGTTAGCTCTATAAGTAGTACTGGTAGAATATAGCAGAATATAGTAGATTGCCTAGGTGACGCGCTCCAGCACTATTACATTACCCCCCCCTCCTAAAAAAGCCTGCCCTTAGGCTTTGTCCAAGTTCTTTGTTATTATCTAAATTATTATAGTTATCTAACTCCTCTTTCTAGCATTTAACCCAGCTGTCTAGTTTATATAGTAGTCTAGGGAGGTCTAGGTAGGCTAGGTGGAAATCTTATAGCTTATAGAAAGAGTATTTAAAATTAGATGCTGGGTACTATTCTAGATCTTTATTATGGCCTACCTAGCTTACGCAGTATTTTAAGGTACTATAGTCTTTCTTAACTGCTAAGATCTCTTTAACTTCCTATTCTTTGTCCTTTGCAATCTAAATTAGTAGTAAGGGGTTATTATACTATCTAGGCAACGGGTTGTCTATAGCCTTTCACAGTTAGTTTAAAGAGAAGACAGGGTAGATCTTTATTAACTCTAGTAGCTTAGCCCTAAAAGAGTGCCCTACCTTCTTAAAGATCTTATCCCTTGCATTAATAAACGCGTCCTTAGAGCTATGCTCCGTGCACACCAATCAGGAAGCTATATACGCAAGCGGTTAATCGTTCTGCTAGATAACCAAGGCCTCGTGGTCCGGGGGCTGGGGGTGGCTTTTTCGCGACTCTTTTGGAAGTAGGATATTAAGTAGGCTGTATGAGATCTATAACAATAGACACGTAGTTATAAACCATTGTGGTAGTGTAATTAATTGATAAAGTTATCGATTCTCCACTTGACGTGAGGAAGTTGGTGTTCTTTAATTGCGTGCACGGGCCACATCTCTAAGTACACTATTAATGCAAGGGATAGGGGCCAGCCATTTAGTGGTCTAGTTTATGGCTCGGCCTCTAGGTCTTCTAGTTTTTTATTAACACCTATCCCTTATCTCCTGTTTAGAAGTCTACCTTATAGCAATATTGGTTTATATTGGCCTCTTTCTTCTCTTATACCTTTTTTATAATTATTTAGGCCGCTTCCTAGGCTCTATATATTCTCTTAGCGAATATCTAGGCCTCTTTATAGCTAAGGCGTTCGCGGGCTGTTATATGTCCTATAGGTCTATCCTAATTAAAGGATATCCGTGGCTTATATCCATAGACATCGGGAAAATATTCGCAGGCTGGGTTTCAAGTCGACTTTATTAAGCGCGTTTCGCGTAATTGACATCCAAAAGTCAAATGACACGCAGTTGACCAACTTGACATATTTAAAAGTTAAACGACACGCAATTAACCTGCAATTGACCAATTTGACATATTTATAAGTTAAATAATACGCAGTTGACCAACTTGACATATTTATAAGTTAAATAATACGCCGTTGACCAATTTAACATATTTAAAAGTTAAACAACACGTAATTAACCTGCAATTGACCAATTTAACATATTTATAAGTTAAATAATACGCCGTTGACTAATTTAACATATTTAAAAGTTAAATAATACGCAGTTGACTAACTTATACATTCCTTAATATGCAATTGAGGTAATGTAATATATTATTTAAGTTATATGCTAATTACAAGAGGCTCTGCACGAA
>Ga0307507_10005151_pt1 | contig 21899 bp, 25 predicted proteins | sample 7_EM_MG_FD_207223 | JGI IMG/M metagenome (GOLD analysis project Ga0307507, IMG submission 207223) | Populus trichocarpa ectomycorrhiza microbial communities from riparian zone in the Pacific Northwest, United States - 7_EM | ecosystem: Host-associated > Plants > Roots > Unclassified | place... | reverse complement strand
GACTACTGTTAGCCGTAGGCGAAAACCTTTCAACAGGCTATGGTCGATTTCTCCTTCCTCTTCACCCCAGCTAGAGGCTGCCTAGTCAGACACTCACATGGTTACCGATAGTTTCCACAGTTATTGGGTTTACCCCGGCTCTGCCCCTTCAGGTATCGTCCCGTTGCTCGATTACAGCTACAATCCATCCACTTGGCTGGAGCGCTACTGCCCTTGAGCCTCACCTTGCAATATACCCACGGTCGCGCTCCTCGGTTACGCTCAGTTCTCGTTTTGCACAGCCTCCGTGGCGGATGTCAACCCCTTGGGTTCATGAGTTATGCTTGCAACGCCACAACGGTTTTAAGTGGCCCCCGCACCCCCATTGTTCTTTATTCATTGTCGGTTACTCTGGGTTTCATAGTTGTAATAACAAGAATTTATTTCGTTGTTGGTGTCTACAGCAAGGGTTTTTATCTTGATTCCTCCCGGTGTATTTATTTGATTTTGTTGTTCCGCCCCTTTAGTCAGAGTTTCATTTCTTATTTTGCGCGGCTCGTGTTCGGTTGGTCTTGTATCTGAGAGCCTTGGGTTGAAGGCTTTTTCCCTTGTGCCAGGTAGATAAAAGTGGGGATGGGGTTTTTACTTTACCATAGCTAGCACTACACTTAGTCTTTGTTCCCAGTAGTTGATTAATACAAAGCACATGAATTAAAGAAAATAAAAAAAGACCTGGATTTGTGTTCTTCACGCAACCATCCAAGTTCTTTCATACCCTATACTTCAATACAAAGAGATTTACCTATCACACTTTCGGTAATCAAGACACGACTGCCTTATTTGAGCCTAGCCATCGACGTTGCTAGATAGCAGTCAACAAACTTAGCTATCGCAAGGGCAATTGGGCTAAGAGAAGTGATCGTCAGCGAACTATTAGTTACCTGCCACCAGTATCACCTGGAGAAGAGAGGCTTGTAACAGTGGCCCTGCCTTGGAACGCCTGCCGTTGAGGTTTCCAACATCAGTATTCCTAGTCGAGGCAGGGGCGTCCTCTCGCTTCACCGGGGTATCTCTCTCCAGGCTGCTTGTTCAAAACGTGGTGACTGGTGGATCCGTTCCTCCTGCAAATACTCGATGTAGGATTTCTATGCGTCAGACCGTCATTGTCCGAGTCTCTTCATTTGGGTTTCTTGAATTCCAACGTCGGCAGCCCAGGTGGCTGCCTCTCTCCTAACGCTATGTCCATTCCAGGCTACTCGACCTAGGCCGCTAGTTATTGTGATTTGTTGTAGCTTCTGTACAAGGTATCCCCAGTGAGAGGTTGTTGTTCTAGTGGCCAAATACAGAATAGCGGGGTGTCTGAGTGTCGGTGGGTATCTATTGGAATGAATGTCCGCAGAGCTGAGCAGGGGCCACCTATGACATTAGTGGCAGAGATTTTTAACTGGATCACATGCCGGAAAGGGTTTGTTTTTTGAAGCTGGTGAATATAGTTCGATGTATTCCCCACCAGTAGCAATGCTAACACTATTTTTGGTTAGAAACCAGTTACGGAATGCGGGTCCCAAGTCTCAGTCCATCCGGTGGTAAGCCAACTGTGCTATCCTTAAAAAGCCGGCAAAGCTGAGCGACAAGGCTGCCGATATATCAGATCATTGTACTTCAATTGCGTTACCCTGTTGTGCAGAAGAAGTAGGGCCGCGCGAGTGAGTGTAGTTCGTTCAGAAAACTGTGGTTCTTGGTGGTCAAGCTTAATCTCTTGCAGTGTTCGCTCCAACCGTGGGTCTGCAAATGCTGTACATTCCATGCCTTTGTCGAGTTGGTCAGACTTTATATCATAAAGTTATAACTTGATTGTTTTCACCTTGACAGTACCGGCTAAGCTGCATAGCCATTCAATAAACCAAGTTACTTTGGGTGGATAACAAGTACCATTCTCGTGCCGGTAGTCATCAAGTTTGGAGAAAAGGGCAAACCACGATCTGGGGGTATTGTAATTTTGCCTAGTCAAGGGTGCTAGTCCCTGCCTGAGATAAAATGCTGCTGTATGTGACAGTCTGGGTTGCTGTATGTCAAGTACTGACTATCCAGGAGGCTGAAAGTAGGTTGTATAACCTGTGGGACCAGGCTAGTTATTTTATTATTGTCAAACCATGAGAGTGCATCTGTGAGGGTGTTCGCATTGGTGGGAATCCATCTGGCCTGTATTTCCAGGTCATGATTGGTTGCAAGAAGTAGACCCTGACATAAGACATCCTGCGAACTTCCTTGGATAGTGTGGTTCTCTACCCCATGCACTACTACTCAGTTGCCAATATGCATGATGCCCTTTTTCCCTTCCGATTGTTTCTCCCAGAATAGTATGGCCTGCTCTACAGCCTGCATCTCTTTGGTATTAATATGCTCGTTCATTCTGCATAGACATCGTGGGTGTAGGATTGAAAATGCGGCTCCCGGCAATGGCCTTGGGAAACATTTTGCCTAGTATCCTGCTTTTCCCCGTCACCCCTAAATTGACTGCAGTCAATGTAGAATGCCCTTAAACCCTTTCTGCCGCCAGTGTCAGACCAGAGGGAATTAGTTTCTCTGTCCCTCCTATTTATTGACCGCTCCCGTTCCATGGCCAGGGCAGCTAGCCACGATCTCAGGTCCTTGCTGGCCACGCTAGATATGCCTCGTCGGCATTGTCTCCCGCTCACAGGAAAATATATCAGGATATTGTATAGTCGGCGCCCAAAGCTTAGAGCAAGTGGGGTGATAATGCAGACAAAGTTGAGGCATCCGGTAAGTGTCTTGAGTTTAATGAGTTTGAGTGCCTCTGAGTTAACTGCAGCTGCAATGAGTTTTTGTGCCTTAACTAGCTTACAAGTAGGTCGGCTGATGACAATCTTGGCTGTGTTTAGCTCTACTCCGCCGAAGCTAGTTACTATTCCTTTTTCACCCTTGGCCTGCTTAATCGTTTGGCCCACATCTTAACCGATCTCGGGAAAAAACTCTACTGTATTTCTTTGGGTTCCCATCCGGTGGGAGAACTATATGGAAGTTTTCTAGAAAATGAATTACGTCGCCCTGAATATCTTGACTCTTGAGACTATTGGCCGGGATGAAATCAAATACCTCGTCGTAGAGGTCAAAAGCATAAGAGGCAGTCCGGAGGCCAAAAAGGAGGTATTTTTCTACAATGGACTTCCCCTGCCAGTCACAGCCTAGTAGGGGGCTGTCTATTGGGGATACTGGACTATGTCTAAATGCGCTCTCGAAGTCGTACTTGACAAACAAGCAACTACCCCCGTATTGCTGGATGGCTGCGAATGCCTCGTGAATTGACCTGTACTCGATTGTACTATAGTGTTTGGATAGTTGACTATTGAGACACCTGTCGTGGTCAGGTAGGTAGGCTAAGTAGTGGATCTGTCTCGTGGAACAATCAACCTTCTCAGTTAGGCACGATGGGGATGGAGTAAACCCTGCTGGGAGTACTTTGAAATGAGAAGAGACTTCAAAGTGACCCTGTTCCGATTCTCAGAACAAATCCTTGGTTACTATTGAATGGTTCTCCATTGCGGTGGCTAAATTTGGGTATAGTATGATTGAGTCCCTAGTCCCTACGTGTTCTATTTGTGCTGTAAATGGACATATTTCTAGGATAGTGTCCCTTACTTCAGGTTCGGGGATGATGGTGCCATGTTTACTCCATCCGGTATAGTCTAATTTGTCAGCTGGCATGGGAATATGGTGTTCTCTGTATACAGAATAATGGATGTAGGTATTGGGACGTTATCAGCAAAGAAATACCTTGCGTCAGATCCGTCGGCGTTGCGCCCTGACGTACGCGACGTCGCTTCTGCGTTCTCTATACCCTGTGGGCCCTGAATTTGATTGCAACGCCCACTATCTCCTGACGCTACGTCGCGTCGTACTGACGCCCTGTCCCTACCTTAGCTCTTGTTCTCTTCACTTCCTTCTCATGATGGCGCCAGCTTCAGATTGCCTCTTCCGCATGCCCAGAGGTATTTCTCCTGCTATCTCTACCGTTGGCCTGCGCCCCCGTTCTGAATCTTATGTGTATAGGGTAAACTAGCTAGTCCTCTTTGTTTTCTAGTCAATTGCTTCTATATATCATACATATACAACTTGACGATGTGCAAAACGCCGTCTGGCGAATTGTGGCGAGGAAGTTAGAAAACCCTCACCACAATTCGCCAGACAGCATTTTTTGTGACGGCAAAGCCGCGTTAGTACCCGCATACGCAGGCACAGCCAGCTTCCCCTCCTCCCCGTATTCTGATTCCTTAATATACTTCCTTGAACTTCTCAAATCAATATGGCTATTAAGCAGCCAGCCCCGTTCCCCCCCGGGGATCAGGTGCGCCAGGCCGTGAATTGTCCCTACGTCAACTATCGTAAACTCTCAAGCATCCTCCCTCATCTGCCGTGTAACAAGGCGATGTAGGTCTATGGGGAATCCTGAGTTCACTGCACTCAACATCCGAACAGCCACGACCCAACGCACAGCATTCTCTCAGGTGTAGTCCCTGATTTTGAATAGCGCCACGAGCTTTGCCGGCAGACCGCCCCTCAGCGCATCATACCTCTCGTCAGAACCAGCCTTGACCCAAACTCAATCATTGCGACTCCCCTTGTTTGTGAAGTGTAGGGCCCCTGTGCAGCGCGCACGGTAGATGTCGTAAACGTCGCTTTCTTGGAACACCACAACTGGTATTTCGCGTTGCGTTGGTAGTTCAACTAGGAGTGAGTGAGGTATGGCATGATGTTCAGGAAGGTGGCTGTCTGTAGCCACGTTATGCAGGCTATATCGGATCAATTCGGGACATATACTCTCGAGGGAGACCCCCGACACCTTACTAAAATCCAAGATGTTGGACACGTGGCCCCGAGGCCCTTTCAGGATCCTCCCATGGACGACCGGGGCAGTTACGGCACTCGTTGTACTCTCTAAACATTGGAGGACCTCCGGAGAGATCGCCGCCACGGGGTTGCAGAGATTTCAGGTTCAATAACTTATTCGGATGGCGTGCTGACAACTGTAGCTATGCACGATTTGTCGCACCCCATGTTTTTTATTCGATCATCCCCATCTGTCCTTGATTTGTTCCTCGTGGTGGAGCTCTCCAAGGTCTGTGGAATACATCGGTATATTGCCAAACTGGCGTATAAGATCACTAAAATGACTTAGTAGATGTATCTTGATAAAGTTGAAATGCGATTTGCGATCGATCAAGTCGATACGGCCCTCGTGGTCTTCTTCGGGATCGTCGTCACGGATCCGGCGCCGTTTAGAGGGAGCCACGGGCTGGCTCATCTGAGTTCTCTGATGTCGTATCTTCCTCCGTTGCTCGTTAACCTTGGCCAGTGTACGCTTAGTTGCTCGAAAACTCTAAGAAGATACCTTTCATCCTGTGAAATTTGTCCAGATAATGTTCCATATAAGCTATGGTCTCAGAAGTGTGGCTTCGGTATTGTGCCATTATACTGAAGTCGACGAGGGCTCTGACGCATCCGAGAGTATGTTTGAAAGGTATCACTTGTGAACCCTGTGGCTGATGCAGTGCCACCGCGAGAACTCCCAAAATATAGCGCCCCAGATTCCTCATCTCTCCCCCTTGCAACTGCGCAACCTCGCAGTAGGCTTTTTCTGGTACCGCAAACCCAGGCTACGGCGGGCATGCCTTCCCAACGTCGTCAAAAGCTTGCAGTCGCCCGTGTTTCTTGAGAAAGGCTTGGATCCAGTCCATTATGTGCTTAAATAATCCGAGATAACCCGTATGGAGCATGTGAGGGGTGTGCAAGTCGGCCGCCGAGACCCGCTGAGGTTCAATGAAAACCTTTTGGCCCAAATTGATACCAAGGCCGCTGAACTTGAAGTGGGTGCCGTCTGAGTTCGACCCTGGGAACCGGTTTCCATATCCATATCGTTCGTATCTTGCGTAATGTCTAGGTCGATAGTTCTTGATGTTGGTTTCTAATTCCCCAGCAGGCACAGCACATGTAGAACCGGCGTTGGATTATAACCCGTGCAGTGTGACGTTTTCCATATGGTCCGCAACCCATGCAGACAAGTTTGGGAACTGCATACGAACCTTCCCGTCAGAGCAATCAATTGGGACGCCATCAAGCACTGCATGCGGCCGGGGCGTAAAAATCAATTTGAATACGTCTTACACTGTGTCGGCGTTCACTTGTCTCTGGTATTGATGTGCTTTGGTGGACTTTGAGAGTTTGGGGGGGACAGGCAATAGTGCGAGAAGCAGAACTGCCATTGATCCAGGGCTGTTCCGCCAGGCTGACGGAAGATTTCCGAGCGTAATATAGACAGGCCACACTTGGTTGTCACCGGAGAAGTTGCTGAGATGGGTCTGATCGGACGTCCAACTAATGGGAACTAGAGTCGCAGCAGGTGGAAGTGTCTTCAATAATTAGTCTGCTAATGTTACCGTAAAGGAGGTTTGAGCGCATTACTTAAACATCCTACCACCAGTCCGCGGTGTGCATTTCCGCATGGATGCTTTCACCAGTAGGATTGAATTGACGCCGCGGCGCGTAGACCAAGTCATTCTGGTATGCGATCTGGCAAAGGAGATATCTGACACCATCCAGGACCTTACGATAAAAGAATGGCAGCGTTCTCTTGCTATCTTGAACTTGTCCTTCAAACCATTGCAGATGCGAACAGTGCGGGTCCAAGGACGGCAGGTGATTCTCTAGCGTATGCCTAGAGCTGTAGCTGACTAACGCTGGACTAACGCGGCCACTGATGAAGTATTCATTGATTCGTGATTTAGGTTGTTTACTCTGAATGAACCAAGATGCCAGTTTGCAACCCTGCCCACAACTGAACGGTGCCCACAGATCCTCACAGAGATTGCTGGTTTCTTGCTCAAATCCGTCGACGTCTCCAATTGCTACTCAGGGGCGTGGATAATGCTCCTGTCTGCTGGGTAACAAAGACGTTGAGTTGTCCGGTATCTCGGTATCAGACTCGAGAGCGGTAAATACGGTGAGCTCCTGTCTGGTGGGATCCGGATCGGATTCCTAGTTGGAATCCTAGAGCTTGCTCGCCCCTGGGTGGGGCAATATGAGTGTTTCCATGTCGTTGATAATATCTCCGGATGAGGGATATCCTGCGGTAGACGCCCCAACAATGTCTATATTTGCGTGCGCTGTGCGCAGGTGTTTCTCATATGCGCCTGACCGGATGTATTTTCATTGGCAGAAAGGACATTTGCTAGCCATGCTGGGTGTCAGCTCAGTCTATATGGTGAGTTTTGTGTAGATTAGAGGGTACTTGTACCGCTATGTTTAGTCTTGAGTCCAACGCGTGTGGTTCGCACACAGGGTCAAGGGGCTCAGACGCTCCGAAGAGGAACTAGTCGTCCATTGGGTTCAGCGCAGTAGTCACATGGCGTCAGCTATAGTTTCTTTCAAGACCAGAGCCTTTCCGGAGCAAATGCGTGTATCATCCGTTATTCCAGTTGAATCGGATAATGGCAGAGTCCTGTCTTTGAGTGTCAGGCTTTACCTATTTTTAGCCAATCTTGAAAATACAGCCTGATTCTTTCAAACTCCCTAGAACGTCTGGGAGTTGTATATATGAAGTGGATAGAGTGCTATAGAAGGGACTGCATACCATAAAACCATCTCACATTCAGAACATCTACAACTGCCACCATATTCAGCCCACAGGTTCCAATACTCCCATCTAGATACACCAAGGATCAACCAATATGGCCCACAATATCATCCACGTACGATACGTCTACCTGTATAATCCAGGAGCACAGCGGGCTCCAGCGGGGCAGACGTACCAACTTCCGCCTAATTCTCTCCTAGGGGTGATCAGCGCAACACGCCCTAATCCTGGGGGTGAGTCAATTACGCACTATAAGGGTGCCATGGGCTTCCCAGCTAATAATGCAGGCGTGGTGGGGTATAAACAATGGCGGCGACTTGTGAAAGATCCGCTGGTAGCAGGGAACTTTACGCCACTCGCTAATTTTGCTGGCGGAAAATTTTCAGCAAATCATCGCAGGAAAGAGGAGATTACGCCCTGCGTGCGATCAGCTTGCGAAATATCAGCTGCAAATAACGTGGCTGGTATGCGGGAGGCCGATAAGGCAATCGTTCAACTTGTTAACGACTGTATCAGTAAGTTGACAACCACCATGAACAAGCCGCTTCAGGTTGTGGCTAAGGGCCAGCCTGCACCTGCACTGGGCCAGCCAGGAGGCCCTACTACGCAGGTGATTGTTCCCCGGCTGCTACTACCTCTGGGCGTCCCAATTCAATTGGGTCTTGCTACAGCTGATCCAAACTCAGCTCCCGTTCCCCAGAACGCTCTTACGGCAATTAACCGAGCGCAAGGGGAAGGGCAAGTCACTCCAGGTGCTGTTCCAGTGCAAGCTCAAGTTGTTCCTGGTGTTGTTCTGGGTCAACCTGAACTGCAAGCTCAAGCGCAAGTCGTTCCTATCGTTGCAGCCCCAGGACAAGTCGCTCCAGGTGTCCTTCCAGGTCAACCTCAACCGCAATCGCAAGCAGAAGTCGTTCCTGTCGTTCCCGGGCCAGGACCAGTCATTCCAAGTATCGTTCTGGGTCAACTGCAACCGCAAGTGGTAGGCGAAGTCGTTTCTATGGTTTCGGAGCCAGGACATGTCGCTCCAGTATTGTTCCCGTTGAACCTCAACCGCAAGCTCAAGGACAAGTCGTTCCTGTCGTTCCGGTGCCAGGACTAGTGGCTCGACATGTCGTTCCGGGTGAACCTCCACCCTAAGCGCAAGCACAAGTTGTTCCTGTCGTTCCAGCGCCAGGACAAGTTGCTCCAGGTGTCGTTCCGGGTTAACCTCAACCGCTAGCGCAAGCACAAGTCGTTCCTATCATTGCCGCACCAGGCCAAGTCGGTCCAGGTGTCGTTCGGGGCCAACGTCAACCGCAAGCGGAAGGACAAGTCGGTGATATCGTGCCGGCGCCAGGACAAGTCGCCCGAGATGTCGTTCGGGATCAACCTTAACCGCAAGCGCAAGCACAAGTCGTTCCTGTCGTTCCGGCGCAAGCACAAGTCACACCAGGTCTCACGCCGGGTCAACCTCAAACACCGATTGACCAACCGCAAGCGCAAAGACATGTCACTCAAGCTTCTCACCCGATGCAAGGACAAGGAATCCCTGCTCCACAAAACACTCCCCCTGTGGCTTGGTCACCGGAAGCACCAATCCTACTCGATACCCCACTCAGCACTGCAGCCAGCAGCGCAGGCAGTAGCCAAGCAAACAGTCTAGCAAACAGTCCCGCAACCAGCCCAGCAAACGGTCCAGCAACCAGCCCAGCAAACAGCCCAGCAAACAGCCCAGCAAACAGCCCAGCAAACAGCCCAGCAAACAGCCCAGCAAACAGCCCACCTGACAGCCCTGCACCGGCCCCAATCATACCTTATCTCCCGCTAAATCGCCGGACGCCAACCGGTGAGTCCTTTTCAAAATAATCTACGTGTTTGGGTTTTTCACGTACTGACTAAGGAGTTCTAGATTGGAGCGCCTTATTCGGAGGTCCACCTACAGGGCCTATTATGTTAATCCACCACGCGGCTGATAGCCCCGCACAGTACCCTGATTATCGCCGGCTCAATTGGCGCCCTGTCAACGGGGTACAGTTTGCTGAGTTGGATTCCTATGACATCCGTGGACTGTCAGCGATGATTATGAGATTCTTATGACATGAGATGATTCAGTATATAGTTGGCGCTAGAGGCGAAGGACGCCGACTCCTACGAGAATATCCAAAACACCCCTCGCTTGAATCAATTCTGTCTTCATCGATAACGATGAAGCAGTAAGGGCTTGGCGCCTGTCTAATCCAGTTCTTGAAGACCCGCTTGATCTCTTAATCTATTCTCATCATCCAAATAACCTAAGCAGTGAACCAACACCCACGTTGAGGGGCCACAACTATCTTTTACAAGACGCGGAGACCAATTAGGCGAATGAAGCGATAGCACGAGCCCAATTGCGTGGAGGTTCATTTGATCCGGAGGCCAGACGACCGGAGCCCAGAGAGAATCCCAGGCCGGCTAATGAAGCAAGTGCACCGCAAGAGGGAGATGACTCTGACGCTTTACTTGTAGCATTATCCGGCGCGTCATGGGATGTCTCTGGCGCCGGGGATGGACGCGAGGGCAGCTTAATGATGTAGTTATCCTCCGGTGGACAGAGAAGGGAATCCCCCCCAAAGCGTATACCACTCGCACTCAAATTGTGGGGCCGGTTGAATATACAACACTCTGCGGAACTGGAACCGCATCCTTCTCCACGCGACATGGCACGGAAGCGCAGGGGGTTGTTCTATAACGAAAATTGTGATATGCGTAAGTCCCCGAGATTTCGTTTGGCTTCTATGGCTAGAGAATTTTTGGAAAGCGAGGAGGTACTAAAGCGGAGTGCTTCCTTCGATCAAGAGGATGGTCACGAGCGTAAGCCCAAGAGATACCATTCGAGCCTCTGAGAGTTTGATTTGACTCCGCGTCTATCGTTCACTAAATCTACCTAGACGTATAGTGTATTAGTGATATTGTTTAGCATTATAGTTCTTAGGGGTTTCAAAAATATTTCTTATAGCCTGCCTGCCTGCCTGCCGGCCAGCCTGACGATCTCCATCTGATCGGTTCACGTTCGTCTGGATTCGCTCCTGTGTGGTCTTGCGCTTGATGGATGAAATATTCACGTGATGTCGATGCTGCCTTGGCATCTCTATTCTTGTGAGGCTTAAAACCTGATTGCATCACACGCGGTACAATTCTCTGAGACTCAGCAGTGTTCACGATCATTGGATTGTCTATGTTATATATCTTTATTTATCACAATTTGTTGATCCGCTATGTGGCTAGTTCATCTGGCCCACCATACAGGTATCAACTTGGGTGTGCGACGTGGTTGTACTAGCACACCCTACTTCACGCTCTTTGCTCGTACAGTACACCCCCGCAAGGCTAACCGTCACGAAAGGTACACCGGGCATCGAAGAGGTATATATACGGACCCCTCCTACCCGTACCTTCACTTTGGCGTTCCCACTATCCATATGTTCCTCTTCGCTCTTCTCCCCACATCTGGCGCCTGATTCCGACCTACCTACATCAACCTCCCTCCAAGCTCCTCGTCTCTTAGTTGACGGATCAATAATTTTTCTCATCTTTTGCATTGAGTTCTATTCAATCTAAACATCGTACACGTCCCCATGGCATCTCCGAGCTCATGGAAACAGCAGTTAGAGGAGGGAAAGTAAGTAAACTACGTCACTATATTTGTGAGCAATGTTAGTGTTTCCATTGGCCTCAGACGCCCGGCTGCGCAGCACCCGAGGATGGACGCTGAGACGGGAGAACGAAGAAAGACTTTGCTGTGTATAGTCGCCTGTCGCCCCGCTGAGGGGAGAGCCTAAGTCATCACCGAAAGCACCAGATTCCCATTGCAGGATATAGCGCTCAGAACGAACTTTGTTGTAAACGGAGACCTGGCGGAGGGCACGCACTTCGAGCCATCCGTCGAAGACTCGGGCACTGAGTATGTCAAAGAAAACCCCCACCCGGGTATCAGAATCTGTCACGCGAACAATTGAGCACAAAGTAGGAAGGCGTATCGCGACAATGCGTACGCTAAATCGTGGTGCGGGTTCTTCGATCCCTGCATCACATCGGGGGCCTACTGCGATTGGCATAAGCAGCTGAAGGCCTATATGACAACCCGCAACCTTGACCCCGGTCAGTCGACAGCCCCCAAGTTGAAGCAATCACTGTCTTCGTTCGCGCCCTTCCGGCCGTGAAGGATCGCGGCACCTACATTAAAAAAAACTACCACACAGATGACGTCGTGGAACTCACGCGTCACATGAGGATGCTAGTTAAAGATTGGGCTAGGACACTCCCCACCTCTACCCTGGTTCGAATCGCGGAGCGTGCAGCTGGTAGACACGTTTTGGAATCTCTGAGTAGGTGATTATTGCCATGTATCTTCCGTCCGCCTCGCACTAACTTATTTTGACAGAGGATCAATCATCAACTTTTCGCCACGGGGAGTAAGAATCCTTAGCGTTTGCCGAACGGGAGGCCCAGATGTGGGACATCCGTTCCGCGACCATCCCTGGTGTGCTTGCAACTGGGACCCGGGAATCTCATGGGCTGTGTTGACAACACCAAAGATGAAAAATCTGCTCATGATGGTGAGAGGGCAGCGTGTGGGGAGAAAATTGGATGCCCACGATATCTAATTGGGGAGACTGGGGAGGGTGCCGTCAGCCTACGTCAAGAGCCCGAAAAATCTCTCCCCCTGCGACAGCTTATCTGTCTCTATAGCAAGAATGACATTCTAGCGTGGCCCCTTGCAAACCATGGCCAGGATCCCCTCCATCTCTTGGTCGTAGAGTCACGTCGCAATAATAGAGAGGATAGAGCTCAGACGCCCGACCCTGCCAAAGGGAGATACCCGTTTCTCAATCGCAACGTTTGGGAAGTGGCCCTGGGGATCAGGTAACCGGATGAGGATGAGGATGAGGACGAGGGGGAGGAGGAATGGCTAGAGGCCAAGAGCAAGGGGGAACCACAGGCGCCTCCTGACGGGGGGTGACTGTTTTGGACTACATAAGTATTGATACCTAACATTAACATGAAAATCAAAACACAAGGGCTGATTGACGACATAGGACTAAGAATTGGGAGCCCCAGGCCCCTCAACACAAAGGAGGGCTACCCCACAAGAAATAGAGGACGCCCGGAGTGATAATCATTTCACTCAGCTTTCGCGAGATTCGGCCTCTAGGTCTTCTGCGCCATCTACCGTAATGAAACTCAAAGGCGTCCGGAAGGTTCTACGGGGGATGCCATGGATGGCAGACCACATTACCGATTCCAGGCTGGCAGCTGTGCTGCGTTCAGGACTGGATGGTGCCCAGGACACCCCTCCTTCTAGTCTACCCCAGATTCCGTGATGAACGTCCAGTCTCCCCCGCCATTGCTCCGCTTGATGCGCAGGTTCACACAACTCCAGTGAGAGGGACCGAACAAGCAGCTCGCACAATTGAACCGGCAGCCGCGCTGCGTTCACAACATGATGGTGCCCAGGATAGCCCTCCTGCCAGCCTGCCCGTAATCAGCGACAAACGTCCACCCTCCCCTGTCATTGCTCCGATTGATGCCCAGGTTCACACAACTGCAGTGCGAGCAACACAACAAGCCGCTCGCACAACTGAACAGCCGCCCACCACGCTCCCAGCCCCGATAGAACCAGCATGGCCCATCACACCCCCGGCCCCCAGGGCTTCTTCAATGTCTAGTTTGAGTAGTACCCAAAAAACCACAAAATCGCGATCACCCCAACCGCACCTTTCAAAAAGACGCGGGGCTGGACGAAAATAATATAGGATTTCCAAGTTTCTGGGATATTTTTTCTTTTTTTCTTTTTTTCCATAGATCTTATTTCGCTTTAGTTAGAATTCTCAGTTTGTGGTTCGTTAGCTGGTATGTGATAGTAAACATATAATTGGGTGCCCTTGCTTCAGCTTCTCGTATTCTGTATTGCTAGCCCTTACGCCCCCCTGCCTGAAGATACGAATTTTCCTTTCTTGGATCAAGCACGCCGCGCATTCTGTCCGTAACTGGGCTGGCGTCGGCGGACTAAACTAATCAAACACATGAGCGCTTGGCTTGAATAGAGAATTCTAGAGGTTTAGTGGTGTTGATTCGAGGTTAGGAGATGAGGTTCGATAATCCTAATCTCATTTCGGCGTGGCGAGTGTTTTGCTAGTATTAGTATCGCTAACCGATACTCGTTGTGCCTAGATTTTGCTTAGCCTCCTACATTAGCGACGCCTATTTCGTCAAACCTTTTCAACCAGAGTCGGGACGACCATGATACCTGAGGACGTCACGAGCATGGCATGAATACATAATTTCAGGCGTTCAGTAGTGTTGATTCGACATTAGCAGATGAGGTTCGATAATCCTAATATCATTTAGGCGTGGCCAGTGTCTTGCTAGAATTAGTGTCGCTAACCGATACTCGTTGTGCCTAGATTTTGCTTAGCCTACTACCTTAGCGACGGCCATCTCACCGAACCTTTTCAACTAGAGTTGGGACGACCATGATACCTGAGGACGTCGGGATCATGATCATGTTGTTGAACAAGCACAAAACACCTTTTTACCAGCGAATATTTTCTTTCAATACCGAGTGATAGTGTGTGATTCACCCAACCCCCCCTCCTAAGTCCTAGGGCATAAGACCAGACACATCCATTGAACATAACCAGAGATTCTTCATCTTCGCAACACGAAAGATACATTCGTTTGTTCTACGTCCTAATTCTTATTTTGCCTAGTGTTCATTACGGGGCCGACAGGACCCCGAAACCTCCTGGCCCCTGGCCAAATTCTTTGCCCCGCCCCGCTCAACCGTCCGGGGTGGGGCCTTTGTTTTTTCATTACCCGCCCCAGGCCCCGTCCGGGCCTCCGCCCGGGTAAAGGCCCCGAACGGCCCCCGTAGGTTGAATTTCCCCTTCCAAGGCCCTATATTTTCTGTAATTCACTACTAAAGCCTTTATCTTTTGTGTATATTCCTATAAAATGGTCCTCTAATGTACAAAATATTGCCCGTTTTCCTGCTTACTAGTATGTATCCTGGTTTATCTTTTTACTAAAAAGAACCGTCCTGATATCCTGGCTCCTATCCCTTTTTGTCTAGTATTTAAGGTACTAAAGTAGTCTTGCCCTCCTGCCTAAAATCATACGCCAACAATCATCCGCCCTCAGCCATCCACTCAGAATCATACGCCCCGAACCAGAGCTCCACATCATGGACCAGGGATTATATACTGAGAGCGATGGCCCAAAATCATACCCTAAGAATCATTTGCCCAAAACCATACACCAAGAATCATCGTATAGCATCATACGCCCAAAATCAAACCCTCAAAGCATACTCACTATGGCATTAGTGAGTACCTATTCAGAGTCGATCACAGGCTCAGGTTGAGGTAAGAGGTAATTTTGAAGCATCATTACTACTCTATAAAATATATTCAGGAAAAGGTTACATTTGTAAAGTATAAGAGATAAAGGCCCGGCCCCCTTTAGGACGGCCCTATATATGAAAACATAGCAAACACTTAAAGGGAAAGTCTTCCCCTGGAAACAAGAGTTAAACTAGGAAAGGAACGTAAAAGATAATCCCCGGACATGCTTAGGCCCTACCACCGCTGCTAGCCCCAGCTCCACACCTGCCACCCCCACCCCCGGACAGTGTGCGAACCGTGCTCGTCCACCCAGTATCACTACCACTGCCTGCGCGGTTACGACTCCTACCACCTGTAGTCCAACCGCCCTGTGCCTGCGGCCGCCGAACTGGAGTGCTCAGTGGTTTACTACCACCACCAGTTCTAGATGGCCCACCTCTATCATCCTGCGAAACCGTGCCTCTCCTAGTAACCCCAGTACCACTCCCCGCAGCCTCTCCGGCGGCACTCCCAGCAGCACCCATAGTCGCACTGCCACCCCTACCAGTAGCAGGACACTCAGCACCACCTGCAGCATTATCTCCTCCGGAGTCACTGTCACTACTCCCACTGTCTTCCACAGTACCACTGGCACCAGCTCTCCCAGCACCGCCACTGTGGCTACTGCCTCCTGTCATAGCTCTTGTATTCCCACCTTGATTTCCCTACGTATCACTCCGGCTAGTACCAGCAGTTGCACTAGCTCATGCATCTTGATGAAACAAGCGATGGTGTAGAAAAGGGGAAGGGTTGACAGCAGAGTCGCTATTACTATTGTTATTATCATTACCCAGGGGTTGGGGAGGAGGAGGAGCCCTCCTGGATGGTGGGGAAGGGGGTGGCGCAGCGCTCGGAGGAGGAGGTGGTGCTGGTCAGCCCTCAGCCTGACCCTGATTGCCCCCAATCTGATCCCGCATAGCCCAATCAGGCTTCCCAGCCATGATGTTCATGACATTGTCAACCAACCTTAGGTCCTGAACCATGAGGGTAACGCCACCAGCATGTGCCGCACCCAAGGCACCAGCTATAAGTAATTCATTAGTAAATTAGATAATTTGGTTAGGATGGTAATTCAACTTACCAGTAATTAAAATGACCAAAAACTCCTCTGCCACCACCTGAAGACATTCAACAGCAGACTTCTGCCAGCGGAATCGCGGCCCAAGGGTCAAATCTGCCACAATTTCTTGGCAAACACGATAGAAGGGGGCCTTGGGGATAAGATATCCCCCATCCTGGCGGTACTTTATAATTTCTGCCATTGCGACCCTGCCATTAAAATACCGTGCCGGCCGCTGTATCTCATTGACAAATGTGCCGGCTCTTTTCCGACCAAGATGCCTAGTTGGGGGACCCAAACCTCCGTCACACTTCTGGCCCAATATACTCGGATTTCCACAACGCTTGCGAGGCATTAGGTAGGTGTCTTTTTTTTGTTTGGTTTGTTTGATTTTCTTTTCGGAGGGATAAGTGAGCGAACAGGAGGAAAAAAGTTAAATGGAAAAAGAGAGGAGACATTGTCTTTGCTTCTGCAAGAATTTGACAGAGGGCAATCGGGGGTGTGTGGGTTTGTGACTTGTGCGTATGTGGATTTGGCCGTATGGGTATAGACCTATAGTTTCCCTAATATGATAGTTGAGTCGTGATATTAGAGTTTGTTAAGAGTGACATAGGGTTTGGGAGAGAGGTGGATAGACGGACATTTTATACCGATCAGAATAAGGACATTTGAGATTTCATGATTTGTATCTTTCAAGCCGCCTCGTCATATATATCAAGCCCCCTGGAGTTTAGGTATATATTGATTCATGATGTCTAGTAGAGAGATAACTTGAAGGCTTATAGGGGTCAGTATATACGTACACTTGAATTGTACAATCATGAAATTCAAGTAAGGCAATAACCTAAAGCCTACTGAAACCTACATTGTACAATCCCTTTCACATAGGAATTCCTTGAAAGTTGTGTAGGAAATGTTGTATATGTTCCAACATGTTATATCTTTCGGGTTCAGGTATCAAGTGTACAATTAGAATCACTGAAGAAGATAAACAATACATCCCGACCGTGTGAGAATACCAAACATAGATTTCGTTTGAATGATATCTTTTCTGTGACACCAGCAGCAATCAAATCTGCAAGGGACTTTAACGAGAAGGGTAATTCATACTTAGTAGTTGTCTACTAGGGCTCGGGACAAATCTTTCATTGTGGCGGGCCCTCAACGCGTAACTCCTAATTTGATCGCGACAATATTTTCAAGAGGTTACCCTAGGTCCACTTTTTGCTTTTTAAGAGAGGACAAACTACCATCCTTCTTTCTCATCACGCTCTCATCCTCTCGCTCTCAACACTCTCTGCACACCATATACAGGATGCTCTATTCCCTGACCCTCCATCACACTTGCTTCTTTTGGCACATTACCGTAGCAAAAGAAAACTATTTTGCTTGCACCTCTACGCTCTTGGCACACTTCTCACCCATACTTGTTCCACTCTGCCTACCTCCTCTCTGTTCAAGGCCCTATTGCAGTAGCACATATAAGCTAACTTATTGCACATCTACCAATAGTAAGTTAGCTGGTACCTTTGGATTCGCCTTTCATTCTATCTGCCCCATCTTACCTCCAAATCATACGCCCAAAATCATACGCCCAAAAACCATACGCCCAAATATCACAGGCCCAAAATTATACGCACGAACTAACCTTGCTGAATAGAATACCCACTTCACTGAGCAATGCCTTCCGCTTATAAGAGGAGACCTCTTCCGGCGCGCACTTTAGGCCACTCGAGCAATCCTGAAACCATCTGCCCCAATAGAAATAGGGCGAGCCTTACCCCTTTGGAAACTGCCTTCGAACGTCCGCGGGCAAACCAGGGAAATCGTCTGAAACAACGCCGTGATTTTGCGAGAGGATATGGCGAGTACCAGGCGCTTGAAAATGAGACCAAAGCCGAGGTATATCGCGCCATGATTCCGGAGGAGAACGAGATCCTGGAACAGGAACGTCAGGCAATGTTGGCGGATTGGCGGCAAGACTATCCAAACCAGTTTGGTCAGGATGGCTCACCTCTCGCCAACCCGCGAATCCCTATTGAAGTTGTTACCCCGCGCAATTCACCAGCGCCACCTGTGAATCCGTCACCAAAAATGCGCCCCGTAGCTCGAATGAAGAGCCTGCTTGACCGTGTGGCCAAGCGACCCAGAAGTTCATCCATGGGGTCTACGCTGTTGGCAGGCTCTGCGCCGGCACCTTCACCTTCTCCTGCATCTACTTCCTGCCACTCTCCTACTCTTCAGGGGCGAAGTCGTTCATTCACTATGCACGGGGCAGCAGGACCTTCACTTGCTTATAGTGTTGCACCCGCTATGGGGTTGGCGAGAGCTGCTACATTTGCCACTAGTAGCATGAGAGAGCCTATTTCGGTGCGCATCAGGCTTAGAAACAGATTTGGAAGTCAAAACTCTGGTGGAAATCATCCACAAGAAAGTAAGTGATTTTTAAACTCTATCTCGTCAGCTTAGAGATCCCCTTACTAATATTGAGACTTATTTAGCTCAGACAGGTCCCTGGATGACTACTGGCGGAGAGGACCGTACTTCTGAGTTCAGATTAACTGCGGAGGATATGGCAGGGGATTTGTATATGACAGTCCGGGAAGATGAGCTTGATGAAAATGGTAGACCTTTGATTGACTGGATGAAGCCTGTTGAGTGCCTTTTGCCTAACGCAGAGGTCTATGAGGAGTGGGAGGAGGATGAGGAGGATCAAGATGTAGATTTCAATGATCTATACGAGTCTGATGAGGAGGATGGCAATAGCTCAGAGGATTCTGATGAGATCTATGGTGAAGAGAAGATCTACGAGGAAGAGGACAACGATGAGGAAGAGGACAACGACAACGACAACGACTACGACAATGATCAGTACCTGAAGGATGTAGGGGAGGCGCAGGATCAATCTTGTCACGGCCTGAGTCTGTCGGAGGATGGGGACCTCGATATGATGGGGGCAGGGGAAACCTCTGGCTCAGCATTAGGAAGGGCGAACCGGGACATCAATCGCCCTCGGTCTGCATCTGCCACCCGTGGGCTTTACAGTGATGCTGCAGAAATCCCTTTCCGGGCAAGCACTCACGAGATTGAAGAGAGGCTGCTTGGGCGGGCTATAACCTCCAAGGATTTCTTTACCAGCCCAGAAGATCAACAGGACATCATCGAACACATCATCACCAACAGAAAGCGCCTTTTTGCTAGCAATGCCTGTCTTATCATTGATCGCCAGGCGGCCGCTAGGGAGGACGCCGAGGAACGAACAATTGACCTTGAAGAGATGGTTAGAATTGATAGTGAGATGGATAGGTTGGTTCTCCTCAACATGTCTCGGCAGCAATTCCCTCGCCGTGTGAAAACAGAGCCTGAGAATTAAGACCTTCCGCTTCACCTATTTCTTCTGTTGTCTTCTTCGTGTTTCCGTTTCTCACTCGCCTGAATGCCTGTATGCCTCACTCTTGTTATCTCGGTCCCCTTCCCTTACCCCACCCCACCTCCCTATTTATCCCGATCATGATTTCTTCTCCTTAGACGCATTGTTAACCTATATCCCTTCTCTCATGTCTAACAGACACCGGATGGTTTCTCTTCTTTTGATTTTTGCTTGGCATTCTATACTTCTTTCTTCTACTTCTTTAACTCTAGATGCCCAGAGCTGCACCTCTTAACAATTTAATTTCTTTTGTTATCCTAGCCCCTGAACGGATTCCTTTCTTTTTTTTGTACTTAGATTCAATGAGCCGGATTGCTTTCTACGGAGTAATGAGATAGCGGTTAAGAACTCCGAATCAATTCCTCACAACAATAGATAAGTCCTGGCCATGGATTGAAATTATTGATGATCTACATAGTGGGAGCTTCCGCAGTCCAAACTCATAGACGCATACTATACGCCCAAAACATACTCCCAAAACCTACGCCCAAAACATACGCTCAAAATACACGCCCAGACCATACGCCCAAACCATAAGCCCAAACCATATGCCCAAAAGATATATCTAAATCATATGTCCAGAATCATACGCCCAAAGCGAGATGCCCAAGAAATTGACCGATTACGGCTAATTGGAATTTAATCTCCAATATGTGAGAAAATCAACATTTTCCTAGGGAATCTAATCTTGACAGTTTACAGGACAGATTTCTATTTCGGAATAAGAATCAGAATCCACGATCTCATAATGCACCAGACCCATAATCACACCACAACTCGTACTTCCACTAAGCATCATTCTCATTGAATGCACGGTTGCACGAAGATAAAATCCTGCCCCCACGGCCGCAAGAATCCCTTCATATTCTGCATCATCACAGTCTAAGAACCCAGATACCATCTCCTTCTGCGGTAGCTTCACGGTTTCTGACTTGTCCTCATATATCTTGATTCCCAACCAATACATCTGACCCAAGACCGGAGCAGGCATCTCAGATTTCGCAAAATCCATCATATCTTCCAAGTACTTGTGTAAGCAAAGCGCTAAGATTGTTGGGTATTTGACTTACAGAAGAAGCGTATAACCTTATGACCCCAGGAAAGCGAGTACAGATAAGGATGTGAAAACAAGGTTGGTTGCAGGTCGCTGTAGTTATCAAGAGAGCTCTGGGGAAAGCTCTTCATCTCAAAGAAACAATGTTCGGCTCGAACATTGGGGGCCGCACGACGACGAGGAAGTGGAACGATATCCTGCTCACTGTTACCCGATACAGGAGGCCCAATGAAGATATTGTTCTTGATCGTGTTCATGATATGAATCAACGATAGATATCTAGAAAGGCAAAAAGGCAATCCTAATATGTTAAGACAAAGAGGTTTGTGATAGGAAAATACTACAAAATGATTTCATCAAGGGCAGCTACTTATATATCAACTGAATCTATACTATATTTAATTGAATACAATCAAATGGCGTACAGTCTCCATCCTGGGAATATTGAAAGGTCAGAAATAAGAAGCAACCGTTACAAGTCTGAGTCCGGAATTAAGCGCCAGGTTATTTTGCCTTTGACAATATGACGGCCTAAATCACACGGTTGAAAGATTTCTAGGCTGGAGACTCAACCTTTGATCTCGTATCGTAACTCCAATGCCTGTACGATAGCCAGTGATTCCCGAGTCCGCAGTTCCAACATTGCAGCAATCCGCCCACCTCTAACTAATTTGACTGCCTTGCCGCCATCATTTGCCCACTCAAATCCACACCGCTTAAGCTCATACCGTCTCACTATTCGTGTTGACCGGCTATCAGCCCAAGCCTTATCTATATCTTATTATCAGTATGAATAGTAGTAATAGAAGACATGTATCCGCGCCTTGACTCAGAGAGAATCCAGACAAGGGCTCACAGAAGATGACGTCAGCCCTCACTCGGCCAAAGGAATTAGTGTAAAGGGTGATTGCGTCATCAGGGCCAAATGTCCAGGTCCGGGAATCCTCTGTTGGAACTTCCGCAATCGAGGTAGTTGCCATTATCTTAGCCGTGAATACTGTAGCGAACAAATGGAAAGGTAGAGAGCACTAGGATAAGTATGATATGGTCTGATAGTCTTTGGAGCATATTGAGGAGTGTCACAAACGGTGACTAAGCAAGGCAGACTCTCACATGACTAATAGTTATTAGTCATCGTTTTGTTATCTTTCGCACTATGAGATCAGTCGACTCATAGGTTTTCACATGACGACGCAATAGCGTGTCATTGGTTTGTTGTTATTGGGTGATAGTGGACATGACGCACGATTGTGGTCATGTGGTTTATGTATTTCGCACATGACTCATAGTTATGAGTCATGGGTTTCACACATGTGACCCCTTTA
>Ga0307507_10005149_pt1 | contig 21901 bp, 6 predicted proteins | sample 7_EM_MG_FD_207223 | JGI IMG/M metagenome (GOLD analysis project Ga0307507, IMG submission 207223) | Populus trichocarpa ectomycorrhiza microbial communities from riparian zone in the Pacific Northwest, United States - 7_EM | ecosystem: Host-associated > Plants > Roots > Unclassified | place... | reverse complement strand
TTCCCTTCTCTTCTTTACGCAACGTCTTGTTCTCTTCAAAAGCTATATACCCTTAGATTTAGATAGAATTTATATTATTCCTTTAAATCTTCCCCAAAGCCTCTTCGCGCCCTTACATTACGTTACATTAAAAAATAACTACTATTGAAATGGCAAATGAACACAAATCCTCTTTAATAACTATAAGTATTATATCCCTAGTCAGGGAATAGTTAACCATAATATAATAGTCCTTTATAGATGCCTTAGCTTAGTAGCGGGCTGCACTAGAAGCCCAGCATTAGTAATTAATAGAAGCACTCTATAAAGAACTCTATAACGTCTAAGCATTTATGTTAAAGACCTCGATACCGCCTATAAATGAAATTAATATAACTGTATCTAAACCTAGCCTGTTAAATACGAACCCTAAACTAGTAATAGTAGCTTAACCTATACCTATAACAAACCTAGTACCTGCCGTGAAATTAGAAAAGCTTCCTAACCCTCTAATATTTAATAGAAATTAAAATAACCTATATCCCTTTGTAACCAAGCTCCGTCTTAAACTTTTAATAAACTATAACTAATACCCTACTAAAGCTAGCAAGGTTAGCTATGGAATATTTTATTTAAGCAAAAATACTGCATAAACCATAGACCCATTCTTCTATAATAGCACTTTTGTTAATTTCAAAACCTTTATCTCTCTGCTAGAATAAACGTATAATAACACCAGCCGCGAACATACTGCTATTACTAAACTTAAAAACCTATAATAACGGAACCAAGACTTTATAAGCTTCTTTTTGGAATTTTTAGGCCTTATTAGCGAACTAAATTGGAATAAAGCCGCTAGAGTTACTACTCTTTAATAAGCTATTTTAGATAAAATTAGAGCATAGTTAGTAGGTAGGGAACTGCTAAAGGACCTACCTAAATTTGCTATAATATATTAATAAATTAATAAGGACCTTTAATATAACAAATAGACTTATTCTTTAAAGCTAACCATACCTTGTGTTTAAAGCTCTATAAAACCAATATATACCCTAAAGCGCGACCCTTCTCTAAAACCTACGTATAACCTTATAGACCTCAACGCCACTTAATTCTACGCACCCTTAGAAACTAATAAATAAAGAACTTAAGCCGTAAATAGAGAATGCTTTGGATATAGTAGAAAAGAATATATCTAAAGGAATTACTAAACTTACCCTTTTAAAAAAGTCCGCTGTAGTTCCTCCTAGTCTTTAAATCATACCCACTCCTTAAATTGCACTCGTTCTTTAAGCCGTACTTACTCCTTAACTTATATTTATTCTATAAATTATACTTAGTTGTTATAAAGCATCTTACCCTTAGCTAACTCAGAAAACAAATCATCTTAAGGCCAAGTCACGCCTTAGGATAAGAAGTGGAAGAGCATAAGTATCTAGACTCTTCTAGCGCTAATATACAACATAACTCCCTTAATATACTTGGCGAAATTTAAATACTTAGAAAATAGAAGGAGATACAAATCCTTATAGACAGCGGAGCTACTAGCATAGGCTTTATTAATATGGACTACGCAAAAACCTAATACTTAAATTTAAAGAAACTCAATAAGCCCTAAGGCCTATAAGGCTTTAATGGTAAACCCTTAATATATAGCGAATTAACACACTACGCTCTTATAAAAATGCGGATAGGCAAACACCTTAAATATATTTCCCTATTTGTAACACCCCTAAAGCAATATAAGATAATACTTGGACATAAATGGCTAAAATAATACAACCCTTTAATTAGCTGGGTTAAAGAAATACTAAAGTTCCGTACAACCTACTACCGAAGTCATTACTTAAAAACCCATTTGCACTATAAATATATACACAACTATTTGAATTTAAAATAATATAAATTACCCTTACCACAAACCTTAAACTAATATAATAAAGTTACAACTGCTAATTGCAGTAAAGAATATAAAGATATTATATTAAAACCTCTTAAAATTCGTATAATATAGGCCGCATCCTTTATCTTATTAGCAAAAAGACGAGATCACGAAATCTTTGCTATGACTATGGAAGATATTAAGAAAGCACTAGAACTAAAATAGTATATTAATCCTTAACCTCTTATACCCAAAGAGTACCATGATCTAATTAATGAGTTTAAAAAACAATTTATAGACTAACTAGCCCCGCACCAAGATAAGCACGATTTTAAGATAGAACTTGAGCCTAGTATAATACCAAAGTTTGGTTTGCTATACGGTATATTACAAGAAGAACTGCTTATAATATAATAATACCTTAATAAGCATCTAGAAAAAGAATTTATTCGCCCTAATTAATCTCCATTCGCCTTACCTATACTATTTGTTAAAAAGCTAGGAGGAGGCTTAAGATTTTATGTTAATTATTAAGCTTTAAACGCAATTATAATTTAAAACTAATATCCAATTCCCCTAATTTAAGAAACGCTTAACTATTTAGTAAAGGCACGGTACTTTACAAAGCTTAACATAGTCGCTGCCTTTAATAAAATCCGTATATATAAAGGAGATGAGAAGTACACAGCTTTTTGTATATAATAGAGACTCTTTAAATACCTAGTAATGCCATTTGGCGTAAAAAACGGTCCTAGTACGTTTTAGTAATACGTTAACAATACGCTTTGTAAATTCCTTAATGTATTTATTACTATATATATTAATAATATCTTAATTTACTTGTCCTTGCTTTCTAAATATTAGAAACACATTAGAATGGTTTTTAAACGCCTATAAGATATAGGCTTATAATGCGATATTAAAAAATGCAAGTTCTACGCATCCAAGGTTATATACTTAGGCTTAATTATATCTTATAACGGAATTAAAATGGACCCTAAGAAAGTTGCTGTGATTATAAACTAGGGAAGCCCTAGCAATATATAAGACGTTTAAAGATTTCTAAGATTCGCAAACTTCTATTATTAATTTATTAACTACTTCTTAGAAATTGCCTAGCTATTAGTAAACCTAACAAGAAAGAATATAAAATTTAAATAAACCACTAAATATAAATAAGCTTTTAATAACCTAAAGCATTATTTTATAACTGCTCTAATTCTTACCCACTTTAACCTTAACCTTAAATGCATTGTCGAAACAGATTCGTCTAATTATGCACTAGAAGGAGTATTATCGCAGTATAATAAAAACGGCGAGCTATATCTAGTAGCCTTTCTCTCTTAGAAACTCGCCCCTGTTAAATTAAACTATAAGATATACAATAAGGAACTGCTTGCAATTATCAGATGCTTTAAATAATGGCGTCCTAAGCTTAAAGGATTGTTATTCCCAATACGCGTATTAACGGACTATAAGAACCTGTAGTACTTTATAACTATAAAACAATTAACGCAGCGCTAAATTTATTAGGCCGAATACCTCTTATAATTTAACTTTAAGATTATATACTAACTAGGCAAACTTAATCAGAAGCCTAACATATTAATATAATAATTATAGGACCTACCTGTAAACGCTTTAGATAAACGGATTATAAATTAATTACAGATCTTACTGCCCCCTAAACGTTTTAAAAAGCTACGCCCTATATTCCTAGATGTGGAACTTAATAGAAATAAATTAGAAGTTAATAAATAGGAAATAGAAATTAATAAGCTAATAGAATACAAATATAAGAACAACGCATGGATAATAGATATAATAAAAGTAATTTAAACAGGAAAACAATAGCATAAGAATATTATACTCACTAAATACGAAATTTAAAATAATTGATTATACTATTAATAGAAGATGGTAGTTCCAAATTTTAAACCTTTACAATTTAAGATACTTAATTTTGTATATAACTCCCCTATAGTAGGGCATCCTAGCTGTGCGAAGATCTATAAGATTGTTTAATAAGTATACTACTAGCCTATAATACATAACTACATACGAAAATACGTTTAAGTATACAGGATGTGCGTGCGTAGAAAGACCTCTTATATAAAGAAGTAAGGAGTACTTTAACCGCTACTAATTTCAATATAAAGATAGCGCGATATCTTAATTAACTTTATAGTTAACTTACCTAGCAGTAATAGGTTTATGAATATTATAGTAGTTATTAACCGCCTTATAAAAATGCGATATATAATTCCCATAGACTTAATTAATATAATATTAGTAGCCAAATGTTTTGTTAAGCATGTCTTTAAGCTACACAGACTTCCTAACTCAATAATATCTAACCGTGGAAGCCAGTTCGTTTTAGACTTCTAGCAAGCTCTATATAAATAGTTAAGCATTTAAATATAACTCTTAACTACATTTTATCTGGAGATAGATGGTTAAACCAAAATTATAAACGCAATTATAGAACAATACCTATAAATATACTACTCCTACCTGCAAGACGACTGGGAAAAATGGCTGCCTTTAGCTGAGTTTACTGCAAATAATACAATAAATGTATTAATAGGCGTAACGCTGTTCTACGCGACCTACAGATAAAACCCTTAACTTAGATTTAAACCATAACCTAAAATTAATATAACAGGACCCACAATTAAACGGATCCAGTTAATTAACGCATATAACTTCGCTGATTAAATAAAGCAGTTAATGGAACTATTATAAAGTAAATTAATGTATGCTTAAACAGTATAGGAATAGCATGCGAACAAAGGACGAGCTCCCATATAGGACTTTAAGGAAGGTAATATAGCTTACCTAAATACACAAAACATACGGACTTAACGGCCCTTAAAGAAACTTAATTAAAAGTTTATAGGCCTATACTAAATTAAGAAGAAACTAAGCCTATATACCTATAAGCTTAAACTACTAACTAAGATAAAAATACACCTAATGTTTTATATAAGCTTATTATAACCTTTAAAAGATGATCCTATAACTTATAAAGTACCACCGCCACCTCCTATAATTTTTGATAATAGTAACAGTTCTTACTTTATTAACTCGATTAATAATATATAATAAAAACTATAATCCAAACAATTTAAACTTCTTATTAAGTAGAAAGAATATAAAACACAAACCTAGGAAACCTATAATTAGATTAAGGCCGACGTGCCTTCCCTAGTAAAAGAATTCTATAAAGACCATCCTTTGCGGCCTGCTCTAGCTAGATGGACACGATATAAAGGCAAATAACTACCACCTAATACAAATACACGAAACTCAAATTTAAAAAGAACTTAAAATAAGTCACGACATTTATAACGCGATTATATAATACGTAAGATATTAAGGAACTTTAACCGGCGGTTAAAGTTGTCTAATTAGTCAGATCTGCCTTGCCAAGACTACTACCTAACGCGAAAATATAACACGCGATAAAATTATAAATTCTCAACCAAATTGAATTATTTTAAACCTTCGGCCAAAGGGGGGGTACTGTAACGGGACTAGCCTAGTTATAGTAGGAATGTCTCGGTAAAACACTTAATAAGATAAACTTAACACTTTAACCAAATTCTGCCAAATTCTGCTAGCTTAATCGACTTCTGCCAAGTTCTACTAGATCAATCAAATTCTACCAAAGTCCGTCCGCGTGCGCACGTGCGCACGCATCGACCAAGACCCCTAACTATTTAATTACAAGATTCTCTGGTTATTCCCTTCTCTTCTTTACGCAACGTCTTGTTCTCTTCAAAAGCTATATACCCTTAGATTTAGATAGAATTTATATTGTTCCTTCGAATCTTCCCCAAAGCCTCTTCGCGCCCTTACACTCGCCGCCACTATTAAATCTACATGGGTGATGCGAAGGGACTTTATAGTATTAATGCTTAGCCTAGATATTAGTAGTGCCTATAACAATATACCTCACAAGCGCCTCCTATATATTCTTAGGGTAAAGGGCTTCCCAGAATGGATTATATAATTTATTTAAGGGTTTATAGGCTAGAAAGAAATATTTCTAGTCTTTAGCAGATACCAGAGCCCCCCTATTACAGTTATAATAGAAATATTATAAAGATCACCCCTCTTGCCCATACTCTTCCTTTTCTTTATAAGCAACCTACTAGAGTCCTTTAAGAAAGGGGCGACCTAGAGGATAGGCTTTATTAATAATACAAACCTAATTATATATAGGCCAACAGCTATAGAGAACTATAGAACACTAGAGAAAGCCTATAACACCTACATAGAATAGGCAAGACGATATAGAGTCTAATTCTTACTAGAGAAATACTAGCTAATCTATTTTATAAGAAAACATAACTAATCTATAGATCTTTAGCATACAATCTATATTTAAGGCTTTGGGGGCCAACTAGTTTAAGGCCTAAGGGTACTAGGAGTATGGGTAGATAGTAAGCTCTAGTAGAGCGTATATACGTTATAAGCAGCCTATAAGGGCCAAGCGCAGTACATTATAATGTCCAGAATTGTTAATTCTATATAGGGCCCATACTTCCAGAGGTTATGCTTACTATATATAGCAGTTATCCGGCCAACCATAATATATAGATCCAGTATTTGGGCTATAGGAGAAACTAAAAAAGGCCCCTCTAAAGCACTCCTTAAACTACTCTCTAAACAGCTTACCTTTAGAGCATAATAGGCGGGTATAAGCAAACAGCTATAGCACTGCTTAAAAAGGAAGCTAATACCCCCCCCCCTATAATTATATATTAAAGCCGCTGTAATGCAAAGGGTGTAAAAGGAGTGTAACTCTAGTGTTATAAAGTACGTTAAGTCATGCCTAAACAAACTATAGAGGGACCCTAGGGTGCCCTATAGGAGAGCTAACTAACAACCCTAAAGTAGGGAAGACATATTAGAGAAACAGATGGAAAAAGTAGAAGAAAAATAGTGCTATATTAGGGCCCAGGCCTATATAGAGGAGAAAGGGAGACGCGTAAAAAACTAGCAAAGATAATAGTAAGAGAGAGAAAGGAGCTAAAGTAGAGCAAGAAAGAGTACTGGGAAACCATCTACTACAATATAATACTAGTTAGACTAATACTGGAGAGGTATATAGGAGTTAAAGGTACAGAGGCTGTCTTAGGCAAGAGGAACCTAGGCTATAGCATAGTTAACGCTATAGGGGGTAAACACCTAAGGACTCTAAGAAGGCCTAATAAAGGCAGAAAATATAATAGCAACACTCCTAAGAACAGAAATAATAGGACTAAAAGATTAGCTCTACTAGGTAGGTGTTCTAATAGGTAGCCTAAGATATAAATATAGCTGGCTAAGACAGACACTAAAATATATAATACTATTATGCCCTTTACGCACCAACTAAGAAGTAATGCTCTTAGTAGCTGGCATAGAGAACTATAATACACTACTCTTAGTATAAAAAGGTCCTAAGGCGGTTACCTAGTGGCTTATTAGCCAAAATATACTAGACCAGTTTTAGGTTGTAAAGGAAATAGTAATAGAAGGCAAAGGGGCAAGTACTAGGCGCCCCCTAATAACTCTATAGTAGTAGAGCTAAGTTCGTAATACTAGCGCGTCCATAGACTTGTTACAGCAGCAGTGGTTCCTAAAGAGGTTAAAAAGTAAGGTAGTAGAGCACTATAGGTAACTTATAGGCGCCTCGTAGGCGCTATGTAGGCAAGTTCTAAAAGGCAGGGAAATGGATCACGGGGTTTTCTTATATAGAGTTTTCTCCCCATATGTATATAAGGAGTAGTCCGTGTAGGCCCAGTAGGGATCTAAATCAGACGTTAAGCAATGAATTATTATTATTATTATTTATGGGTACTAAGATTTATCTCTTACTTCTCTAGTCCCTAGATCCCTCTTTTAAGTTCCTTAACATTATAATTAACGCTTTTTTAATATAATTTATATGTTTCTTAGTAATGGGTTAGTCTTAGACAACCTTTTTATCCAGCTATATATAAAAATCTTCCTATTTATTATTATATCATTGCCTATACCACTTTTTATACAGCTGGTTTAGTGTATATAGTCTATCTATTAAAAAGTACCGTGTTATTACTACGTTATAATATCCTTTGGTATGTCTTTCTTTAAACCTTATTAGAATTCCTAGGTCCTCTTTTTATTCTAGTTTATCTAACCACTTTACTCTAGGCGTCCCTACCTTAGGCCTATTAGTAACTCTTTATACGGGTGCTCTATCCCTTATACATCTTAGCATAGCTAATCTCTTATCTAGCTTCTGTTTTTGCCATATAATAATTCTTTGCCTAAACTTATTTATAGTTTCTTATTTTCTGCGTCTTATAGCCAGATCCTTAAAGTCCTCTTACTTCTTAATTATGGTATCAACTTTTTAATCTTTAGGTCGAACCCTGCGTTTACTTAGAACTAATATTCTTACTTATTCCCTAAACTTGCTATTCTAGAACTTGCGTCCTATACTTATATAAACCCTTTTAAACCAAGCTACTGCCCTTTCCTATTAGTTTTCATCTATTATGGGTTTTTAGATATATCTTATCTTATCTTAAAAATCTTAACTACCTTTTATCTCTTCTTAAGAATCTTAAGTCTATGGCCTTTTACCTTTATTAAGTAGTAAGCTAGCACTAGCAGTTATCTGCTTACTTAATTGTTCTTAGATATTACTCCTTCCGTCTTATAAAGCAATAGATGCTGTATCTAATAGTATTATAATACCCATTACTAAACCGTGTTCTATAGTGGTCTCAGTCTCTACTTCTATTACATTATTAAGGTTTAAGTGCCCCTAGCTAGCCTCTCTTTCTTCCTTATTACTATTAATTAATAAGTACTCCAACTCTATTATTAATGTTACTAATCTTTATCTATATATTACTATAATATCTTAATCTAGCTTATAGAGTTAATTTTATTCTTTATCTAACTTTCTAGTTCCTTTAAGTCCTCTTAACTTTAGCTCTTATAGCTAATAGCTTACACCGTACTTAGCGTCCTTATAAATTTAGCATGCGTTATTGTAATAAAACGCGAAGTATCTAACTATATACTCCTATATTCCATATAACCTCTTTATTACTAGACCTAGTTCTCCTTACTTAGTTCCTCTAACTATGTAGTTACTTTAACCACCTCTGTAGTCTCTGGTATAGTAACCTTTCTTTCTATAATTTATACAAGCTCCTTTTTTAAACCATTCTTTTTATTATAGAGTTCGCCTAAACATCTTCTATTAAAAAGATCCCTAGTTTAGCCTCTACTCCCTAGTCCTATAATTACTTAATCTTTAACCTTTAGGTTTCTATGGTTTCTTACTCCATTATCTAGATTCTTTAGTGCTGCTTAAGTCCATTAGCTCTGGCCCATTCTATAATTTTTAACTTTAACTTTGCCAATATGTGCTCTGCGCCTTATACAACTATAAAACTCTATCTTGCCCTTTTCTAGCTTGTTCCCTTTAATAGATCCTATTATTAATCTTTATTACTTAATCTATTAAGTCTCTTAGACTTTCTATATCTTCTATTAGGATAATTACGTCCTAGACTTTTACCTTAAGTCCCTATTTATACTGTACTATAAGCGCCTTATTATTCCACTTAACCTATATTATAAGTGTCTAAAACTATATTGTATACTTAATTACTAAAGTACGTTATACTAGGTTCTGAAGTTTTCTTTTTACTATAGTTATCGCTTCCAGGTCTCTAAATATCTATATTAGTCTTTCTATAAACCCGTTCCAACTTAAAAACATATACTAAACATCCTTATTAGTAGTTGTCATCCCATTAACTTAAATTTTGGTAAGGTAAGGTTTAAACCACTTAAGTGCTCTCCCTATTAAGAATAACCCTGCATACGCTACTTAATCTATAGTTATTGCTAGCTTAGCTCTTTTTTGTATAACCTTAAAGTGCATCTATATTAAAAATCCCTTAAGTTTTAACTTCTTACCTAAAAACCTCTTAATTAACAGTAGCTTGACCTTAGCTGCTCTAATGCCATTAATCCTTTCCTTAAGTACTTTACTGTTGCCCTATAGCTAATTAACCATTTCTTATAACTGCCTAACTGTAACTAGTTGCGAATCAGTATCCCTTATACTAGTGTCCCCACTGGTACCTAAGGTGGTTGCCGCTATTGGCGTTAACGTAACTAGTGCTTTTAGTGGCATATTATTTAACTTTATTAATACCGTAACTGTGGTAGTGAATGTATAACGAAGCCTTATAGGAAATACTATAATGGACTTATTATTAGGCCGGGTATATAGGTAAATAGGAAGTTAATAATATAAACAGTATAATATAACTGGTAGAGTAGTTGCCTAACAGATTAACTTTAATTGTATTCTAAGATTCACTATAAAGAGAAGAACTATCTAGGTAGGGACTATGGTCCTTTAAATATACAACCCTACTTCTAAAAAAGTCCTTACTCCATCCGCTTTGTCTACTCTATTTACTCTGTTATAGATCTTACAGATTACATAGATTATATAGATTACACTATATAACCTTAGTTACTATTCCTCGTTATATAGTTCTACCGGCTCCATTCTAGACTATGCCCTTATTAACCAACTAGCTTCCTCCAACTCTTCCCCTAGTAGTTGTAACATTGTACTTAAAGCGTCCATAATATCAAGAAGAAGAATTCCTATAGCGGAATAATTTATTTCTAAGAAGTATCTCCTATGGAGTATCTCCGATGGAATGCCAAGCCCGTAGCTACCACCTGGAGGTATGTATACATCAATACCACTAAAGAAGGTGGGGTTTGACATGTAAGACATACTCCCTAAATCAATCGTTATTGGAGTCGATCTTAGTATGACATACACCGGTACGTAGGCCTATAAGACTTCAAATTTAATAATTTTTATGGTTTTTTATTAAGGGGGTTTTGTATTAAGGCGATTAACACATACTAGCGGTATATGGTTAGATATCTTACGTATCGGAGTTAAGGCTTAGTAAATAACGTGGGACCCTAGGAAGCGAGACACCCCTATAAGCGAGACACTGTTAGCTTAACTTATAATTTTAATAACTAATTAAATATATATGTGGGCGAAAATGTCCCCGAATTTAACAGCTTGGATCCTCTTGTTTTAGAGGTCTTTTTACCTTATTTAAGGCCCTCGTCGATCGACTTTTCCAGGGGATCTTAAAAAGGAAAAAGAAAAGCCAAGAGAAAGTTGAGTATATAAACTACCAATTTTATAATATGTAAAGTACAAGCGAGAGTTAAGTCCAATGGCACTGTCACCTTAGCCTCTACTAAAGGCATCCCCCACTTTTTACTTTGGCACCGCTTTCTTAAACCTAAAGTATCTCCACTAATAAGAGAGCGCGAATACACCCCTAGCAGAAGCTTACTTGTATAGGACCTTTATATAAACTACTTGACGACTAGTGAATTACCTTACAAATTACAGTGCTACTGCCTAAGCTGTCTTAGCTACGTGCCAAGCCGTTTAAATACTCTAGATAACCGTAGACTAAGTCCTCTAGCCCGTTATTTAAGAGCTCTAAAGTGCCGTTAACGTAATAGAAGCTTTAATAGCGTAATAACGAAACAAGACATAAATATATAATATCCTAAGTATAGGAGAAGTACTAAGCGTATTTCCCCTAAAATATTAGAACGTTAATTACCGCGTATTCTACCTAACTGCACCTAGATAATACTCTATAGAGAAGCTATATTGTTATCGCTGCTAGTCTTTCACTTACGCTTTTTCCCACTATTCTTCGCATATCTAGATAAAGCGTCTCCCTATATTTACTTACGATCCCTAACCTCTTACTCCTTCCCTATAGATTAAAATTGTAAAGACAATTCTAGTAGCTTAATAACTGCTATATTACAACTCTCTACAGCATATAATAGCGGCGTTAGTTTATTACTAGTCTTAAAGTCTAGATAAGCTGTAACGGAGCCTTGTAGTAGGTACTAAAGTAGACTCGTTAATAGGCTAGGTGTGTAGATATTAAATAAAGTCAACAATGTAATAGTACAAGATAACAACTGGTGGAGTGGTTGCCCAACAGATTAACTCCAATTGTATTCTAAGATTCACTATAAAGAAAGGAACTATCTAGGTAGGGACTATGGTCCTTTAAATACACATCCGTACTCCTAAGAAACTTTCCTTATACGTAAAGTACGTAAGATACGTAAGGTACATAGGACGTTCCTTACAGTCCTTATAGATCTCACAGACCTAACTACGTAACCTTAGTTACCATTCCTTATTATATAGTTCTACCGGATCTATCCTGGACTATGCCTATATTAACTAACTAGCTTCCTCCAACTCCTCTTCTAGTAGTCGTAATATTGTACTTAAAGTGTCTATAACACTATCTCCCTTCTCTTTATCTTCGTCCTTAAAGATTCCTAATATCTCCAAGTCGTCTACTAGAGGTGTAATGTCCGTTTAATTAATTTGGTTAATATCCTTACTTATTATGCCTAAGGCTACTCCTTCTTTCTTAGCTAAGCGTAGGTCTCAGACCATAGCTGTCATTTTATTGCTAGGTAAGATTATACCTTCCTATTCTCGTTATGCGAAAGAGGGGTTAGTTTATATTACGATTACGTCGCCCATTAACTAATAACCTTCCTCCTACGCTAAGTATACGCGAGCGAACATGCGGTTATCCTGCGATGTCCGTTCTATTTCTAATACTAAGTATACACGTCCTACTATTCTTAATAACCTCTTAGTTCCCTAGTTAATTGCTTTTAGGGTCTTATATTTAATCTACTACTACAAAGCTTAATGGTAAACTGTTAAAGGCGTTAGCCAAGATTTACTGGCTTTAACATAATAATAAGCTTTATCTAGCTCGTGTTTGTAACAAAGAGCGTTATACCCTTAATGCTCGCCAAAACACTTATACTTATCTTCTTTATCTTAAAAAGGTACGCGAAAAGGTTTATTCTAAAAAGTAGAAACTTATAGAACAAGGTCTTTAGGAACTTAGTAATAAAAGGACGGACCTCCCTCTTTCTAAACAGGGAACAGCTCCAAGTATATTAGCAGGTATTCCTCCTATGTCCCCCTTAGGTGGTTTGTTCTTTGGCGACTCCTCCTTATTAATATTACCTAACCCGTTCTCTTCTAATACTTCTATACCTTTCCCATAGCGTTTTTTAAGTTACTTAGTAGCTTCTAGGTAGTCTCTTTATAGCCTATCCACTTTACCTTATACTATATTTCGTCGTTAATATCCTCGTAACTAATAATCTTTAAAACTTGCTATTTATCTTCTTCCTGTCCTCTATACGTGTCTGCCTTATAGACTAATGGCTTAACATTTCCATATACTAGCTCTAGTATTATAATATACTATATAGGGTAGATTTTTATTTTTTCTGGTAAGTTAAGTCTATATATAACTTCTAAGATTTTTACCTTAACCGTAAACGGTCCTAGTTTAATATGGTCTAACTTCTTACTTAGTTGTTAACTCTTAAAATTTTTATATAGTAGCTATACTTTATCTCCCTCCTTAAGATCTAGTCCCTTAGATCTCTTAGCATTATAGTATTTTTTCATTCTCTTTTATACTAGTTTTGCTACACTTTTAAGGTAATTATAGAGATTTATTAACATCTCCATTCTCTCTTTAGCTGTGTTACTTGTCTTCTTTACTTATTATAGCAATAATAATGTTCTTAGCTCGTATCCATAGTTTGCCTTAAAAGATAACGTACCTATTCCTTTCTGTGGTGTTGCATTATACGCGAACTATATAACTAGTAATAATAATACCCAATTATTCTGTGCGTGGTTAACATAGTGCCTTAGATACTATTCTAACATCTAGTTTAGTCTCTCTGTTTAACTATCTGTTTATAGGTAATATGAAGTTAATATTACCGCTTAAACACCTTATTCTACTAAAAATACCTCCTAGAATACTACTATAAATCTTGGATCTCTATCCAATATAATCTTATTTGGTGCTCCGTGTCTTATAAATACTTCCTTAATATAGATTCTAGCCACTTCCTCTACTAAGATTTCTTCTATATACGTTACAAAGTAACCCCACTTAGTTAACTTGTCTACTATTACCAAGATTACGTTATAATCCTATCCTATAATAGGGTCTCTTAACTTTAGTAATTTAATAATAAAGTCCTATAATATAACTTCCTATAATCTCTCTAGTATTTTAACTGGTTATAGTCCTCTATACAGCTTATACCTTACTAGTTTATTTTTCTAACAATCTAGACACTCCTTTATAACTTACCTTACTAGTCCCCAGATTTCTTAAATAATATACTCCTCTTAAAGTCTTAACACTAAGCCTATAGCTCTATTATGTCCTTATATTATTCCCTTATAAAATTCTTTAATAAACCTTTCTGCTATACTTTTTAGTACGTATATAGCTTTTTAGTTTTTATACTGCTCTAACTCTAGATCCTCACTCAATGCTTCTTAGATCTTTTGTAACCATTTACTCTCTAGCAACTTATAGGTCTAACTTTCTTCTCTAGTTGCTGCAATCTTGGGATAATTATACCTAATTAATCCATCTTTATCTTTGCGTAACATTACTCCTAACAGTTTTTCTTCGTTTTATAACTCTGCCCTTCTACTTAGAGCGTCTGCTTATACATTGTCTATACCTTTAGTATACTAAATTTTAAAATAATACTCTGCAAGCATCTCTGCCTATCTAACCTGTCTTTAGTTTAGTTCCTTTATTGTTAGGAACCCTATTAGGTTCTTATAGTCTGTCTTAACTATAAACGGTTTCTCTGTGCCTTACAAGAATGCTCTCCATTCTTTAAGTACTGCGACTATACCTAATAACTCCTTATTATAGATATTGTAGTTCAACTCTAGTGGTGTTATTTTTTAACTATAATATGCTACTAGATGCCATCCATCTGGATGCTTCTATAGTAGGTATACTCCTAATATAAAATCTAATGCATTTGTTTCCACAACCGTGTCTAACTTTAGTTAATAGATTTTAAGGATTAGACCTTAGGTAAACAACTCCTTAAGTTCTTTAAATAGCTTCTTCTACTTATTACCCCACATCCATAGTTCCTCCTTTTTTGTAAGTCTTATAAATAGCTCAATACTTTTTAACCATTATGCTATAAACCTTCTATAATAGTTGCAGAATTCTAGGAATAATTTTAACTATATAATGTTCTCCAGTTCTTACCAACTAACTATAGCTTTAACTTTCTTTAGGTCTATACTAATCTTTCCTAGTTTAATAATAAACCTAACAAAATTGGTCTTCCTAGTAAAGAACTCGCATTTCTTAATTGCTACTAGTATCTTTTCTTCTTATAGTCTCTTTAAGACCCACTTAGTATATTCTTTGTGTTCCTTTTCACTTATTAAGTAGACAATAATAATATTAAGGTATGCCATAATAAACTTATTAAGGTGTTCTCCTAACATACTATTAATTCTCTTTTAAAATATTACTAGTGTGTTTATAAGCCCAAACTGCATTACTAATGGTTTATATAGTCCTTCCTTTAACCTAAAGGCTGCTTTCTATTTATCACCTTCCTTAATCCTAATTTAATGATACGCCTATCTTAGATCTATCTTTATAAAGATTTGCGCGTTACCTATCCTATCTTAGATTTTGCTAATTAAGGGTAAAGAATACCTATCCTTCCTTATAATGCTGTTTAACTGTCTATAGTTAATGCATAACCTAAGTTTTCCGTTTTTCTTTGAGATAAATAATACTAAATATCCTGCTAATAACTGTAACAGTCTAATATATCCCTTTTATAAGTTTTCCTAGACAAACTCTTTAAGCGCTACTAACTTGCTTTTAGTAAGTTTATAAATTAGAAAGAGCTTTAGACTAGTTCCTAATTCTAACTCTATCTTATAGTCCTATACTGCATATTTTAACAGCTTTTCACTTTCTAGTAACTATAACTTTTTACTATATTTATGGTATCTTTTTAGTACGTAACTTAGGCCTTGCTTAGTCTCCTTATATATTACTCCTACTTAGTACTACACCAACTTGGTTTACTGCCGCGTTTTGCGCCATTAAGTATCTCTAATATTAACTTAACCTATAATCCAATTAACTTTTAGATTATATTCCTGTAACCAAGGCATTCCTAGTATTGCCTTATCCTTTTCTAACAGTAGGATATTAAAAGACATTTTAACCTGTCTCCCTTTAATAGTTAACTAAATAGGTCCTATTTTAAGATTTATAATGCCTCCTCTATAGGCTATGTAGTCTCCTAAAATTGTTATAAGTGGATATAGATATTCTTTCTATCTATATAGTAACCCCATTCTTTCTACTACTGCTAGTAATATATGGTTCCTTATTACTCTACTATCTATTAACGCTTTAAATTGCTAATCTCACCACTTAGCTTTTAGGTACAGGTGTTGTCCCTAAATTCCTTTAAGGGTCTAAGGCTCTACTACTGGCTCCCTTAGGTCCTATAGGCCTCCCCTTTTCCTAACTATTGGCTGCTAGATTCTTAGTCCATTTTTAGCCAATACTTAGTTTGCTTCTTATCCTCTATATACCATAGACAAGTATTCTCTAGACAGTTCCACCACTATTATCTATCTAGGCATTCTTCTGTAAGGAATCTTCCTAGTTAAAGTATTAGGTCCCCTTAACTCTATACTTCTACTAGGTGCCATCTATATATATACTTAGCGTCCCTAAACCGTTTCTTATCTAGTGCCTAATATATCCTTATAGGGTATTTCCAGTTCTTATCCTTTAGTGCTCTATGCATATTATATACGTTATCCATATAAGCTATTCACAATAGTGTGTAATATACTAAATAACTTGGGTTAACTCTTAGTTTGTCTTTATCCTTAAATTTAAACCTCTGTTTTATTAACCTAACTATTAGTTTTTCACTTACAGGTACTAAGATCTATTATTTACTTCTTTAGTCTCTAGATCCCTCTTCTAGATCTCTTAACATTATAATCAACACTCCTTTAATATAATTTATATATTTTTCCGTAATGGGTTGGTCTTAGAATACCTTTTTATCTAGCCATATATAAAAGTCTTCCCATTTATTATTATATTATTACCTATACTACTTTTTATACAACCAGTTTAGTGTATATAGTCTATCTGTTAGAAAGTACTATATTATTACTGCATTGTAATATTCTTTAGTATGTCTTTCCTTAAACCTAGTTAGAATCCCTACATTCTCTTCTTATTCCAGTTTATTTAACTACTTTACTCTAGGCGTGCCTGTCTTAGGCCTATTAGTAACTCTTTATATAGGTACTCTATCCCTTATACATCCTAGCATAGCTAATCTCTTATCTAGCTTTTGTTCTTACTACGCGATAATTCTTTATCTAAACTTATCCATAGTTTCCTGTTTTCTACGTCTTGTAGCTAGATCCTTAAAGTCTTCTTACTTCTTAATTACTATATTAACTTTTTAACCTTTAGGCTAAACACTACATTTCCCTAGTCTTAATATTCTTACTTATTTCCTAAACTCGCTGTTTATAAACTTGTATCCTATACTTATTTATTTACTTATAAACTAAGCTGCTACTCTTTCCTATTAGTTATTATCCATTGTAGGTTCTTAGGTGTATCTTATCTTATCCTAAGAATCTCAACTTCCTCTTATCTTGTCTTAAGAGTCTTAAGTACTTAGCCTTTTACCTTTATTAAGTAATAAGCTAGCACTAGCAGTCGTCTGCTTACTTAACCGTTCTTAAGTATTACTCCTTTTATCTTATAAAGCAATAGATACTATATCCAATGGTGTTATAACACCTATTACTGAACCGCGTTCTATAGTAGTCTCAGTCTCTACTTCTATTGCGTTATTAAGGTTTAAGTGCCCCTAGTTAGCCTCTCTTTCTTCCTTATTACTATTAATTAATAAGTACTCTAACTCTATTATTAGTATTGCTAATCTCTATCCGCACATTACTATAATATCTTAATCCAGCTTATAAAGTTAATCTTACCCTTTATCTAACTCTCTAGTTCCTTTAAGTCCTCTTAACTCTAGCTCTTATAGCTAATAGCTTACGCTATACTTAGCATCCTTATAAATTTAGTATGCGTTATTATAACAAAACATAAAGTATTTAACCGTACACTCCTATATTTCTTATAACCTCTTTATTACTAGACCTAGTTCTCCTTACCTATTTCCTTTTACTACATAGTTACTCTAACCACCTTAGCAGTTTCTAGCATAGTAACCTTTCTTTCTACAATTTATATAAGCTCTATCTTTAAACCATTCTTCTTATTATAGAGTCCGCCTAAACGTCCTCTATTAATAAAATCCCTAGTTTAGCCTCTGCTCCCTAGTCCTATAATCACTTAATCCTTAACCTTTAGGTTTCCATAGTTTTCTATTTTAATGTCTAGATTCTCTAGTACCGCTTAAGTCCATTAGCTCTGGCCTACTATTCCATAGTTTTTAACTTTAACTTTATTAATATATACTCTGCGCCTTATACAACTATAGAACTCTATCTTACCCTTTTTTAGCTTGTTCCCTCTAATAGATCCTATTATTAATCTTTATTACTTAATCTATTAAGTCTTATAGACTTTCCGCATCTTCTATTAGGATAATTACGTCCTAGACTTTAGCCTTAAGTCCCTATTTATACTGTGCTATAAGCGCCTTATTATTCCACTTAACCTATATTATAAGTATCTAAAACTATATCATGTACTTAATTACTAAAGTACGTTATACCAAGTTCTGTAGCTTTCTTTCTACTATAGTTACTACTTCTAGGTCTCCAAATATTTATATAAGCCTTTCTATAAACCTATTCCAACTTAAGAACATATACCAAACGTCTTTGTTAGTAGTTGTTAATCTATTAACTTGGATTTCTGTAAGGTAAGGTTTAAACCACTTAAGTGCTCTTTCTATTAAGAACAGTCCTGCGTACACTACTTAATCCATAATTGTTACTAGCTTTGCTCCTTTCTGCATAACCTTAAAGTATATTTATATTAAAAACCCTTTAAGCTTTAACCTCTTACCTAAAAACCTTTTAATTAATGGTAACTTGACTTTAGCTGCTCTAATGCTATTAATTCTTTCTTTAAGTACTCTATTATTGCCCTATAGCTAGTTAACTATTTCCTATAACTGTCTAACCATAACTAGTTGCAAATTAGTGTCCCTTATACTAGTGTCCCCGCTGGTACCTAAGGTAGTTGCCACTATCGGCGTTAACGTAACTGGTGCTTTTAGTAGTATATTATTTAACTTTGTTAATACTGTAACTAGGTAGTAAATATATAACGGAGCCTTATAGTAGGTACTACGGTAGACTCATTAATGGGCTAGGTGTATAGATATTAAATAAAGTTAACAATATAACAGTACAAGATAACAACTAATAGAGTAGTTGCCTAATAGATTAACTCTAATTGTATTCTAAGATTTACTACAAAGAAAGGAACTATCTAGGTAGAGACTATGGTCCTTTAAATACATATCCATACTCCTAAGAAACTCTCCTTGTACATAAAGTATGTAAGATACGTAAGGTACGTGGGACGTTCCTTATAGTCCTTACAGATCTTACAGACCTAACCACGTAACCTTGGTTACTATTCCTCGTCACATAGTTCTACCGGATCCATCCTAGACCATGCCTGTATTAACCAACTAGCTTCCTCCAACTCCTCTCCTAGTAGTCATAACATTGTACTTAAAGCGTCCGTAACATAAGCGCCCTTTTTAAAAAGCAACTTAATAGCTATTATATCTTCTTTTTCTACAGCCTATAAAAGCAAAGTCTAAATAATCCTTTAATAAACCTAGGTTAGTTCAGCTGTAAGGGCGCGAAGAGACTTTGGTAAAGATTTGAAGGAATAATATAAATTCTATCTAAATATAAGGGTATATAGCTCTTGTAGAGGACAAGACGTTGCGTAAAGAAGAGAAAGGAATAATGAGAGAATTATATAATTAAATAGTTAGGGGTCTTGGTGGTTAATACATATGCATAAATACATGCGCATATATATACGCGGTCTTTAATGGACTTTAATAAAATTTAATTAATCTAGTAGAACTTAGTAGAAGTTAATTAAGCTAGTAAAATTCGGCAGAATTTAATTAAAGCGTTAGAATTTATCTATTAAGTGTTTTATTAAGACATTCCTACTATAACTAGGCTAGTCCTATTATAGTACCCCTCCTTTAGCCGAAGGTCTAAACAATTTAATTTTGGTTAAGACTTTATAACTTATCGCGTTTTATATATTTATATTAGTGGCGGTATAGCATTCTATTAGTTCTAATCGTTTAATAAACTAATTAGGATTTTTTATCCCCGGGATAGAAAATTGCTATTAGCTTAGTTAAGGTAGTAAGCCGAAATAATATCTTTATAGTAGGTCTTAGTAAGGCAAATCTAACTAATTAAATAACATTAACTGCTAATTAAAGTTCCTTAATATCTTGTATCTTATATTGTTGGTCACACAGGGTGACTCACCAATAACGACTACTTAAGTAGGTTACAGTGATGTTGGTTAATAGCTTCTTTTATTGGAATAAGGAAGGGCGAGGAGCTTAAGACTCCTCGCCACACTAGTGCCGCGGCGTCACGTGACGACCGCTTGCCTAATTCCTAACACTAGCAACTCTTCTTTTGTGGTTGCTATCTATATATAAATACTGCTTGACTAGCGTAACAAATATCGATCCTCCTTACTTACTATTACTACTGTAATATAAGTCTCGCTGTCCTAAAATTTGCCTCTTAGCACGTGGTGCTTTCTTACTTAGAGTCGCGGGTGGATATCGTGTTAGGGCCGCTAAGGCGCTAATTGTAAGCGAGCTAATAGCAATTTTCCGTACCGGGTATAGAAAATCCTAATTAGCTGCTTTTGAATTGCTATATCTCCTACTCCCTTTTAACCCAACCTTTAACTTGTATATATAGAGTATTTGTATTAACGAACGTCTCTAGTGCCTTGTTTGGGTTTGCCTTTATTATTACATCTGCCAGGTTATCTTGGCCATTAATTTACTGGATCTTAAAGAGTTCTTAACGCTCATAGGATTGCCAAAGTGCTATAATATTAATTATAAGACGCTTCTCCTTTGTGGTACTAAGCTTAACTAAACACTTATAAAGGGAATATAAGTTAGTATATATGATTGTAGGGATAATAGGGAGTTTAAGTTAATCTGTAATTATCTTTAGGGTAGTTCCAATTGCAATTGCCATATTAACTCCGCCAACTATTCTATATATCTCTAATACTAGAACGCTTTGGGTAACACGCTTACTTTTAGTTAAGCTCTAATAGATAAGATTGCCGTAGATTATAAAGTTATTCTCTCTAGTAGATTTGTTTATAATAATAATTTTATATCCTAGCTAGGAGCTAAAATCTTTATTATTTACGAATAATCTATTAATAAATACAAAGAGCTTAGCAGTAGGAAGATTAATAGGCACGTAGAGTAGTCCCCAATTAAGATAGTTCATTTACCAGAAAAGACGCTTATTTAGGGCAAGGATGTTATCCTTAGTTGGTTCCTAGTGTTAAGCGGTAATAGAGAGATCAAATAAAGCCTTAGGTTAATAGATAGAAGTAATATAAGCTCTATAAGTGCGTTACTCTACGTATCCTTGCTTTGGAGAATTAATGTTAATAATATTGATCTTCTTACCTTGATCTTTCTGGCGTAAAGTAATAGAATCTTTATTTAGGGAGAGGATGCATCCATTAAAAAGTAATAGTGTTGTTAAATTAAGCTTTTCCTTTAGCTTTGCTATAAGATTTGCCTTTACTAGCTTATCTTTTTTAAGAGCTAAGAATTGGTCGTCTCCTAAGATAATTATATTATTGGTTTATATGCTAATAATTCTAAATAGAGTTCCTATAGTTGTAATAAGGAAGCAGGGATTAAATATAGAAGTAATTATTAAGAGCTTCTCTTTATAGTGCTTGCTATAAGTAGCCTACTAATAAGTTCCTGCCT
>Ga0307507_10005148_pt1 | contig 21904 bp, 21 predicted proteins | sample 7_EM_MG_FD_207223 | JGI IMG/M metagenome (GOLD analysis project Ga0307507, IMG submission 207223) | Populus trichocarpa ectomycorrhiza microbial communities from riparian zone in the Pacific Northwest, United States - 7_EM | ecosystem: Host-associated > Plants > Roots > Unclassified | place... | reverse complement strand
ACTCCAAGACCTCTGACTAGTGTGGCTCGAGCGCCCTTTTCAAGTTGCACAAGACACTTACACTCTGATCAAGTCTCGCTACCCCTTGGAAACCAAGATCATGCTCAGAATATGGTGTATCCGGCAGCCGCACCTTTGCCAGCAACCGATACGAATCCATTTGAGATCTTTGGAAACTTTTTTCTCTATACCGAAGAATACCATGAGAGGTGGATGGAGTGGTGGCAAGGAACACCAGGGTATATAGCGTATACTGCGAAGTATGCTGGAAAGAAGAAGATAAGATCAAACTCTGATCTTTGGGGAGCAGAGATGTGGAAATACTTTCAACAATGTGCAGGCCGTTGGGGCCATGGGATCGGCACCCCTCGAGTAATGTGTATTATGTGCAGAAAGGTTCTAGCTCATCCAAGCGGGACGGGTACTAGTTCGATGCATGATCATAACAGATCCTCGGCTTGTCAAAAATCTAGAAAGTTTCACGGATATGAGACTCGGACCGGAAGCCCATACAGCACATATGTTCTTACGCTATTGCCAAGAGACAGTAAAACAAGGAATCGAAGTAGAATTAGCGATCTGGCAACGCCTGTAGGGTTTAATCAACGTGACTTCGAAGAATACTTTCTGAAGGCTTCTCTTGCGACCAATCTCGCCTTTAATTGTTCAAACAACCTTGCCTTTCGTCGCGTCTTCAAGTATCTTCGTCCTAGTATCGTAATCCCCTGCCCAAGGACATTAACCAGACATTTAACATGGCTTGGTGTCTCAACGATTGACAACATGGGAGCAGACGTGCCGACAGAGGGAAGGATTTCTCTTGCGGCCGATACCTGGACTTCACCAAACAAACTTCCATTTCTAGCAATTGTGGCTTATTGGATATTGGATAGCTGGCAGACGGAAGAGGTCTTGATTGGGTTTGAGGAAATAAAGGGGTCTCATACTGGGGCTAATATGGCCGAAATAATTAATGGGGTTCTAGCCAAATAGAGAATTCAAAATAGAATTCTTGGTTTCACCACAGATAGTACAAGCAATAACCGAACGCTGACGGAAGCCCTGAGCAATGCCTCGAGTTTATTGTCCGTTGAATAGTCCCAATTTGAAAATCATATTCCCTATATGGCTCATGGTATTCAGCTTATCCTCGGAGCCTTCATGCGTTCAATTAAGATTCAGTCAAGGGATGGCCATATGCCGTCTGGCTTTAAGGCAAATTATATCGACAAGGTTACAAGATTAGATAATGGCTTTCACAAGACCGTTGGAAAGGTAATGTGGCTAAGATCTCACTCTGTTAAATTTATCTTTTTCATACCCCCAACTGCATACGCCTAAATTCATAGGCCCAAATTCATGGGCCCAATTCATATGCCTAAATTAATAAGCCCAAATTCATACGCTCCATCATTCTCAGGTCAGATACCACTAGTCAGGGATAATGCTAATAGAGTTATATGTGCATTAGCATCGGAAAATGAGTATTGCGATTAGAGCTTCACCTCAACGACAGCAACATTGCATGGAAATACAGAATGACAGGTTAAGATTCCGACAACCCTTCCTTATGACATCAAGGGCCGATGGAACTCCACTCTAAACATGTTAGAAACATCTGTACGGCTAGGGGAATTCACGAAGGAATGGAAACCAAATTATCCTGAGTTTTCCCCTTTGTGTTCAACCCCAGAGGAGTGGAGGCAGGTTGAGTATATCTTGGAAGTACTTCATCCCATACGGTTTTGGACGTTATGAATGTCAACAACACGTGGGATCACCAGTCACCGTGTTTTTCTGGTATATCAAGATATCTTTGATCACTTGGAAATGCAAATTGCGAAGTTGGAACGGAAGCGGAGGCAATGGAAGGTTGATATTCGTGAAGGTTTACTCAAGGTGAAATTAAAGGTGGCTGCTTACTATCGTAAGCCAGAAGGCCGTAGAGGTGTTTTGTTCGGCATTGGAGCTTGCCTGAATCCATATTGCAAACTTAATCTCTTTCGTGAATGGGATCATGATAATACTAGTGGCGAGGCTGAGTATGAGAAGTCATATTAGAAGGAGTTCATAGGGTATTATGGTCTTTACTATGCGCCAATGAATGCCCAGGGTCCTGATATGCCAATTCCACGGAGCGGTCTGAATGGTCAATCTAAACATCTTCACCGATTGAGACAAAGAGTGATTACGCTTAGTGAGGCACTTGCTTATATCAAAAGCGATTCAGAGATTGAACCCCCCCAATTGAGCCGCAGAAAATATCGATACCACGCATGACGAGAGCCCAACTGGGACATTTTACGAGGCAAATATTCTGGAATGGTAGAAGGTTAATGCGGGGTGATTCCCGAATTTATCTCGAATGGGTAGGGATATTCTTGCGGTCCACGGAGGGAGTGCTCGAGTAGAGCGCGTACTTAGCATGGCAAGAGATGTGATTCCCTATCGTCGCTCCCGACTGAAAAGTAGCACAATTCGAGCATCAATGCTGGTGACCGCCTACGAGGATGAACAATTGCGGCGGGGGGCTAGCCTGTCATGATAGTAAACGGGAGGCAGAAAAACTTGAAGAAATCGCGACACTGGATGATTACCGTTCTTGGGCAGATAGGAAGGATAAAGGTACCGAGAGAGATAGCAGTTTTATCACGGATGATGACGAGTCACACAAGCAGGACACAGCATAGGCTTTGGTCTATCAGGATGGCACCCGCGCATATGAATGAGAACCAAGGCCTATACTTCCTGATAGTGGCTTGATTGAATCTCGATATGCACGCCCTCCACAATCTGGTGGTCAAAGTCCAGATGTTGATCCATTGGCGGGCTGTGAGGAATCCGGTGAAGACGAAGAAATTTGGGATAGTACTGTTAACATGTATGTCGCAGCCGACACTGAGGGAGAAGAAGGATCTACAGACGAGAAGCCACAGATTTCAGGAGAAGAAACAGGTGATCTTGACCACGAAGGAGATAGCCCAGATGTTGGCCACATTGAAGCTTTAGCCGGTCATCAGGCAGAGGTTTGTTCCAGGAAGGCCCAACTGGGAAACCCCGAATCATTTCCGGTTTTACAAGTAACCCGGGGAATGAGTAGGACAGATTTTAAAGCCGCTGTTGGGGTTATCACCAGAAAGCGTACTGGAACCGGTGCGAAAGAAAAGAAAAGGTCCCGCTTGATCTAGTCTCCTTTGATGTAAAGTACGTGTAGTTCTGACCTCACAACTATCATAATTAGGTATGCTTCAATTTTGAGGGTTTTTCTGGTCAGCGTATGATTTTCTGGGCGTATGATTTTTCTGGGCGTATGATTTTGTGCTTATGATTTCATATACCCTGCATGGTATGTCTAGAATAACACTCTGGGCAATGGTGTTGTAGATAATACGCATCGGTGTAGAGACTAGTTGCATTAGCTCTAGCTTGCTTGGACGGTTGCGCAAATGGTTATGTCATAGCATAATTTCTCTTCCCCTATAATTGTCCTCGCCTCCCCCTACCAGCACAATTTATCTTTCCCTATTGTTTGCTCTCCCGTCTCTGCTACCTTCGTTCCCACAATTCCCGCAGCTGCGCATTCCTGCCTACGGCTTCGCAACGTGAATCACCAAAGCTCATCACTCTCTACCTCCGATTTGATATATCTTTATTCTTGTTCCATCCAAAGCCTTTGTTCTATCCTGCTTTGAGCAGGAAGGAATCTCGCTATGAGCGAGTTTGGATGGTTGAGCAGACTATGAGAAGACTATCAAAAGGTGAAAAGGAGGAGGCTACACGGCGGAAGCGGAAACAGGAGCAACGAAAAGCCGAGCAGCAACTCAGCAACCTTCTACTCGTGGAAGATCAGAGCGCAGACATTCCAACTTCGACTACGACTCCCAAAGGTAGGGTATTACCCACTGCTATTTAGCTGAGCTTTGTTCATACACCTAGGATGGCTATCGGCCACTGGTCATATATCTGTATTGAAAGTATATACTGATTTCATTGCCAATTACTGTAGATTCTGGGGAAACAACCCTCCGGCTCGACAGGGATAAGGTATACCAGATGGAGAGAAATATTCACCAGATGTTAAAAGACCGAAAAAAGCCACGCGCTGTATACCACCAATGTGCCGGTTTAGATGTTATGAAGGCAATACTTTCGCAACCTAAACGGCAGCCAGAATCCAACTTGAAGGAGAGCTTTGAGGAGGAAAACGTGCACAAATTACAGTTTGTTGCTGGGGATATTATTATAAGAAACGAAAACTAAGGAATTAATAATAATTTTGGTTGAGACGTCGCTGACACTGAACTATGATTAGAAATGGCGTCCCATGCCTTATCAAAGCCGGGAATAAGAAAGCAAGTTGGTTACCACCTTAAGTCGAACCGGCAGTCTAAAAATATATTGATTCGCGGAATATAGCAGCAAATAATACCCGGCACGGCTCAATGGATACCCGAGAGGGTGTTAAACCCCCTGAGATCTCCGATCTTAAAGCCGCTGCCGGTAATAGTACCAAAGATGCCACAACGCTAGGTACTCCAGAGGGAAATGCAAGTGGCTAGCTTCATCCGGATGTTACTTTGAGAACCAAGGGCTGTGTTATTGGGCATCGCGCCTTTGTTGCATGAATAGCCTGATGAACGCAGAATATTGACATTGGACCTGGGCCAGTGCAGACATATACAATTAAAGTAGCGATTCAGGCGCTAAAAGAATTCAGCCAGCTGTTTCTACCATGGAGTGAAACAGTTGAGGCCTTATTTCAGACTTTTCTCCCAAGCAAGCATTCCAAATACAGGGCAGCCTACGAGGCAATTTCTAACGGAAGAGTACATGCTGTGGATATGGCATTCCGAATATGAACCTCTCGCTCGCTTGTTAGCAATGCGAATACGAACAATTATAAGGAACTGGAGGACGTATGTCACGGGTGGTGTGCGGTTGTAGCTATTGGCGACTTTGAGGGGGGTCATGCCTGCTTTCCAGAACTCGGAGTTAAGATCAATTGTCCTCCTCGTATGTAAAGACTATTCTGCTACCTCTTGAAATTCTGATAGTGACTAATAGATAATATAGGCTCAGTAATATTTATGCGCTCCTATGCTGTGGAGCATTTCATCAGGTCTTTTGTCAGGAATCCATGTAGTGTAGTTCACTTTATGCATCAAGCTGTGCACGATACATATGTGGAGAGAACCGGAGAGCCATTGTGGGAGCTGGATGCAATGCCTAAACGGTGGGAGAAATTGCGCCGGCATCTCAATATATAAATATTTCCAATTATTGATTGTGCAATTTGATGGTAAATATCGAGGGATACTTTCAAATCATATCCGTAAGCCCTGCGCTCAAGTTATTAGCCTGGGACCTGATGCCCAAGCCATCGGCCCAAAATCATACATATAAAACCTCGCTCCGGATACTCAGAATCATACATAGAGAATCGTAGACTTAGCAGCATACACCCAGAATCATAAGCCGAGAATTATATGCTCAGAATCATACGCCCAAAATCATACGCCAGAATCATCCCCCCGAATAATAAGCTCAGAATCATACACCCAAGATCATACGCCCAAACTCACACGCCCAGAATCATAGGCCCAGTATCAAAAACCGAGAGTCATACGCCCAGTATCATACACCGAAATCATAGGCCCAGTATCATACACCGAAATCATACGCCCAGAATCATAGACACGGGGAATATAAGCTCTGGATCATAGGTTTAGAATGATAGAGTCAGAATCATAGGCACAGAATCACATACTTAGAGAAGTATGCTCAAATTATGTTAATAATACTAGCACTAGATATCAAGTTCTATATCCTTAGTTCATTATATATACAGGTATGATAGTGTGATCAGGATTCTATGATAGAATAAATAAGTTTAGATTTTGAGGAAATATATTGGTATTCACCGAATATCACTCAGGGTGAGAAATGGGGTCCCGCAAAGGGTACAGATCGGGCGATTATAGAACGGGGGCCCGCCTGGCGACTGGATGGTGGAAGATGACTGCCCGCCCCGCCCCAGGAGCCGTGCGGGGCCCCATAGAGGACCGAGCGGGGAGAAGAGGGAAAATTTAAACCCGAGCCGGAGTGAGAGCGGGGCCATTCTGCGGAAACCCGCCCCGCCCAGCCCCGTAACGAAGACTAACTATTAGTTACTCGAAACTCCAAGAAGATACCTTTCATCCCATGGGATTGGTCCCGAGAATGTTCCATACAAGCTGTGGTGTCATACATCTGGCTTCGGTGTTGTGCCATCATACTGAAGTGGACGAGCCCGCTGATGCATCCGCAAGCATCTGTGAAAGTTATCGCTTGTCAACTCTGTAGCTGACGTAGTCCCACCACGAGAACTCCCAAAATACAGCGCCCCAGATTTCTCATCTGTTTCCCTTGCAAGTGTGCAACCTCGAGGTAGGCTTTGTTGGGTACCTACAGCCCATGGTATGGCGGTAATGCCTTCCAAACGTCGTCAAAAGCTTGCAGTCACCAGTGTCTCATTAGAAAGGCTTGGATCAAGTTGATCATGTGGTTAAATAATCTGTGATAAACGGTAGGGAGCATATCCAGGGGGTGCAAGTTAGGCGCCGAGACCCGGAGAAGTCCATGTAAAATGTTTTGGCCGAAATTGATACCAAGGCCGCCGAACTTGACATGGGTGCCACCTGACCTGAGCCTGACCACCGAGTTTCATATCCATATCGTTCGTATCTCGCGTAATCTCCTGCTCGATAGTTCTTGATCCTGGTTCCTAATTCCCCTGCAGGCACCCCACGTATAGGACAGGCCTTGGATTTCAACCAGAGCAGTGTCACGTTTCCTATATGGTCCTCAACCCGTGCAGACAAGATTGGGAAACACTTGCGAACATTCCCGTCAGCACAATAAGGTGGGACGCCATCAAGCGCGACGTGCCCCCAGGGCGCAAAATTGAATTCGAATATCTCTTGCAGTCTGTCGGCGTTCACTTGTCTCTTGTATTGATCGGCTTTGGTCGACTTTGAGAGTTTGGTCGGCACAGGCAATAGTGCGAGAAGCACAACAGCCATTGATCCAGGGCTGTTGGGCCGGGCTGACAGAAGATGTTCCGAGCCTAATATGGATAGGCCACGCTTATTTGTCACCGGAGAAGTTGCTGAGATGGGTCTGATTAGATGTCTCAATAATGGAAACTACAGTGGCACCAGGTGGAAGGGTCTTCTATAACTAGTCAGTTAACGTTACCGTAGAGGTTAGGTGCTGTACTTGAACATCCGACCACCACCAGTCCGCGGTGTGCATTTTGGCAGGGATCCTTTCACCCTTAGGATTGAATTCATGCCACGGCACCTAGACCCAGTCATCCTGGTATGCGATCTGGCGAAGCAGATATCTGACCCAATCCAGGACTTGACGATAAAAGAATGGCATAGTTCTCTAGCTATGCTCAACTTGTGCTTCCAACCATTGCAGATATGAACTGTGCGGGTCTAAAGACCTAAGGTGGTTCTAGAGCATATGCATAGAGCGATAGCCCACTAACACGGAACTAGCGAGGCCACTCGAGAAGTATTCATTAATTTCGTGATTTGGGTAATTTAGTCTGAATGCACCAAGACGCGAGTTTGAAACCCTGCGCACAACTGAACCCGGACCACGGATCCTGGCAGCGAACGCTGTTTTCTTGCTCAAATCGGTTCACCTCTCCAATTGCCTCTCCGGGGCGTGGATAATACTCCTGTCTGCCGGGTAACGAAGACGGAAAGTCGTCCTGTATTGTAGTATTAGACTCCTGAGCAGGAAAGGTGTCAAGCTCGTGTCTGGTGCGATCCGCATCGGATCCATAGTCTGAATACTGGAGCTCACTCGCCTGTGGGTGGTGCAATATGCTTGTTTCCACGTCATTGATAATATCGCCGGATGATGGATATCCTACAGTGGACGAGAGAACAATGTCTAGATTTGTATGCGCTGTTCGTACGTTTTTCTCATATGCGCCTGACCTGATGCTTTTTCGTCCACAGAATGGACATTTGCTAGGTATGCTGGGAGTCAGCTCTGTCTATATTGTGAGTTATGTGTAGATTAGAGGGTACTTCGAGCACTATGTTTAGTCTTGAGCCCAACGAGCGTGGTTCGCACACAGGGTTACAGAGCTCAGACACTCCGAAAAGGAACTAGTCGTCCATGGGGTTTAGCGCAGACGTCAACTGCCGTCGGCTAGAGTTTCTTTCAAGACCATAGCCATTCCTATGCAAATGCAAGTATTATCCGTTATTCAAGTTGAATCGGATAATGGCACAGTCCTGTCTTTGACTGTCAGGTTTTATCTATTTTTTGACAATGTTGAAAACACAGCCTGATTCTTTCAAATTTGCTAGAACGTCTGGGAGTTGTATATATAAAGTGCATAGAGTGCCATAGAAGGGACTTCATACCAGAAACCATCTCACATTCAGAACGTACTCGACTACCACCATATTCAGCTTAATAGTTCCATAACTCTTATCTAGATACACCAAGAATCAACCAATATGGCCCACAATATCATCCACGTACGATACGTCTACATGCATAATCCAGGAGCACAGAAGACTCTGGCGGGGCAGAGGTACCAACTTCCGCCTAAGTGTCTCCAAGGGGTGATCAGCGCAACACGCCCTGATCCTGGGGGTCAGTCAATTGCTCACTATAAGGGAGCCATGGGCTTCCCAACTAATAATGCAGGCGCGGTAGTGTATAAATAATGGCGGCGACTTGTGAAAGATCAGCTGGTAGCAAGGGAATAACACCACTCGCTAATTTTGCTATCAGAGAATTCCAGCTAATCAGCACAGGGATGTGGAGATTGCGCCCTGCGTGCAATCAGCTCACAACAGCATTAGCAGCGAATAATGTGGCTCTTATGCGGGAGGCTCATGAGGCAATCGTTCAACTTGTTAAGGACTGGATCAGTAAGTTGACAACCACCATGAACAAGCAGCTTTAGGTTGTGGCTAATGGCTAGCCTGCACCTGCACTGGGCCAGCCCGGAGTCCCCACCGCGCAGGTGATTGTTCCCCCGCTGCTATGACCTCTGGGCGCCGCAATTCAATGGGGTCCAGCTACTGCTGATGCGAACCCAGCTCCCGTTCCCTAGAAGGCTCTCCCGGTGATGAACCAACCGCAGGTGCAAGGGCAAGGTGTTCCAGGTGCTGTTCCGGTGCAGGCACAAGTCGTTTATGGTGTTGTTTTGGGTCAACATCTACCGCAAGCCCAAGGACAAGACATTCCTATCGTTCCGGCGCCTGGACAAGTGGCCCCAGGCGTCCTTCCAGGCCAGCTTAAACTGCAAGCGCAAGGACAAGTTGTTCGCATCATTCGGCGCCAGGACATGTCACTCACGATATCGTTCTGTGTCAACATTAACCGCAAGCCGAAGGACAAGTTGTTCCTATGGTTCCGGCGCTAGCCCTAGGGGCTCCAAGTGTCTTTCCGGGTCACCTCAATGCCAAGCCCAAGGACTATTCATTCCTATCGTTCCTGCGCCAGGACAACTTGCTCCAGGTGTTGGTCTGGGTCAACGTCAAGGGCTAGTGCAAGGACAAGTCGTTTCTGTCGTTCTGGCGCAAGGACAAGTCGCCCCAGGTGTCGTTCCAGGTCAACCTCAACCACCAATTACCCAACCGCAAGCGCAAAGACAGGTCGCTCAAGCTGCTGACCCCATGCAAGGACAAGGAATACGTACTCCAAAAAACACTCCCTGTGTGGCTGTGTAGCCGCAAGCACCAATCCTACCTGATACCCCACTCAGCAGCCAAGTCAACAGTCCATGAAACAGTCCAGCAAACAGTCCAGCAAAAAGCCCAGCAAACAGCCCAGCAAGTAGCCCAGCAAACAGCCTAGCAAATAGCCTACCTAACAGCCCACCTGACAGCCCTGCGCCGGCACCAATCATATCTTGTCTCCCGCTAAATCGCCGGGCGCCAACAGGTGAGTGCTTTTCAGAATAATCCACGGATTTGGGTTTTTCCCTTACTGACTAAGGAGTTTTACATTAGAGCACTCTACTTGGACTCCGACGCGCAGTGTATATTGTTTGGATCCGCTAGGGCGCTGATAGGCTTGCAGACTCCGCTAATTATCGCTGGCTCAATTGGCGCCCAATCCACGCGGTACACTTTGCTGAGTTGGATTCCTGTGACATCCATGGACGGTCAGTGATGATTACAAGATCCATACGACATAAAACAATTCTGTAGATACTTGGCGCTATAGGTGAAGGACGCCGACTCCTACCAGACTGGCCCAACACGCCGCTCACCTGGATCATGTATGTCTTCATTGATGACGATGAAGCGGTAAGGGCCTGGCTCCTATCGAATCCAGTTCTTGACGACCCGCTTGATCTCTGAATCTATTGTCATCGTCCGAATAACGTAAGTAGGGAACCCACACTCCCATTGAGGGGGCACAACTCTCTTGTACCCGGCGCTGTGACCAATTGGGCGAACGAAGGGATAGCACGAGACCAATTGCGTGGAGGTTCATTTCATTCGGAGGCGAGACGACTGGAGCCCAGAGCTCATCCCGGGCTGATGACTCGCACACTTAACTGGTAGGATTGTCTGGCGTGTCATTAGATGTCTCCGGCGGCGGGGATGGACGCAAGGGCAGCCTTGGGATGTCGTTATCTGCCGGTGGAAAGAGAAGGGAATGTCCATGAAACGTATACCAGTCGCCCTTAAATCGTCGTGCCGGTTCAATATACAACGCTTGGCGGAACTGGGACGGCGTCCTGCTCAAGACAACATGACACGGAAGCGTAGGGGTCTGTTCAACAATGAAAATTATCATGAGCCTAAGTCCAAGAGATTTCGTTTGGCTTCCATAGGTATAGAATTTTTGGAAAGCGAAGAGGTAGGGAAGCGCAGTATGTGCTTCGAGAATAAGGATGGGCACGAGCGTAAGCTAAGAGATACTGTTTGCGCCTCGGAGAGTTTGATTTGATGCCGTGTCTATCATTCGCTGAGTCTACCTAGACGTATAGTGTACTAGTGATATTATTTAGCATTAGAGTTCTTAGTGGTTTAGAATATATATCTTAAAGCCTGCTTGCCTGGCTGGCTGCCTGAGGATCACCATCTGATCAGTTCACGTTCGCCTGGCTTCGCTCGTGAGTGGTCTTGCGCTTGATGGATGAAAGATTTTAAGTGATGTCGATGGTGCCTTAGCAGACACCAAGAGACCTCGCGTCCCTCACGTCTCTTTGCATCTATATCCTTATCGTGCTTGAAACCTTATTTAATCACACAGGGTGGCCATCGCTAAGACTAAGAACTGTGCACGAGCATTTGATTGTTTATGTTCTATATCTTTGTCGATCACAATTCGTGGATCCGTTATGTGGCTAGTTTATCTGGCCCACGATACCTGTATCCACTTCGGTGTGCAAAGTGGTTTTTGTAACACACCATATCTCTAGTTCTTTGCTGGTACAGTACACCCCCCCAGGGCTAACCGTCAGGAAATGTACACTCGGCATCGACAAGGTGTATATAAGGACCCCTCCTACCCCTCCTTCCACCTTGGCATTCCACTCTCCGTAAGTTCCTCTTCGCTCTTCTCCCCATATTGGGCGCCAGATTCCAACCTACCTAAGTCAACCTCTCTCCAAGATTCTCATTTATTGGTTGACCTATCAATCTTCTTTCTCATCGTTTTCATTGAGTTCTATTCTATCTAAACATCACACACGTCCCCATGACACCTCTGAGCTCAGGGAAACAGCAGTTTGAGATAGGAAAGTAAGTAAACTACGCCTTTATATGAGTGAGCAATTTTAATGTTTCCATTCACCTTAGACGCACCGCTGCGCAGCCCCAGAGGATTGACGCTGAGAGGAGAAAACGAAAAAAGACTCTACCGCGTATAGTCGCCCGTCGCAACCCGGAGGAGAGAGCGTAATTAATCACGGGAAGCACAAGATTCGCATTGCAGCATATAGGGCAAATAATCAACTTTCTTTTGAACAGACACGTGGGGAATGGCGTGCACTTCGAGCCCGCTGTCAAAGACTCGGGCACTGGGTAGGTCAAAGAAAACCCTCACCCAGGTATGAGAATCTGTCACGCTAACAATTGAGGACAAATTAGGAAGGGGTATGGCGATATTGCGTAAGCTAAATGCTAGTGCGGGACCTTCAATTGCGGCGTCACATCTGGTGCCTACTTCAATTGGCGTAAGCAGCTCAAGATGTATATGACACCCCGCAACCGTGACTCCGGCCTCTTGACAGACGCCCAAGTGGAAGCCATCACTGGCTTCACTTGTGCCCTTCCACCCGTGAAAGTTCGCGTGATGCACATTAAAACAAACCACCTCCCAGAGGACATCGTGTAACTCACCTGTCACCTGCGGATGGTAGTTAAAGATTCAGCTAGGAAACACCAGAACCTCTAACCTGTGTCCAATCGCAGAGGCCGCCGGTGGTAGAGACGTCTCAGATTTTCTGAGTAAGTGATTATTCCAATCTATCTTGCGTCAGCCTCGTACTAACTCATTTTGACATGGTCTCAATCGTCAACCTATGGCCCACGGGCAGTAAGAATCCATATCGTTCGCGGAACGCAAACCCCCAGAAGCAGGACATCTGTTTTTCTACTATAGCTGGTGTGCTAGCGACTCGGACCTGGGAATCGCGTGGGGTGTGTTGAGAACACCGAGCATGAAAATGTGGTCAAGCTGGTTAGAGGGCAGCTTGTGGAGGAGGAAATCGGACGCCCACAATATCTGCTTGGGGCGACTGGTGAGGTTGCTGTCAGCCTACGTCAAGAGCCAGCAAGATCTCTCCCCCTGCCACAGCCTATCTTTTTCCATGGCAATAATGACATTCTAGCATGGCTTCTTGCAAACCAGGGCCAAGATGCCCTGGATCTCTTGGTCGTCGAGTCACGTCGCAAGAATAGGGACGATGGTGCCCAGACGCCCGAGCCTGCCAAAGGGAGATACCGGTTTCTCAATCGTAACGTTTGGGAAGATGCCGTGGGGATCATGCAAGCATATGAGGATGAGGATGACGATGAGGATGACGATGAGGATGAGGAGGAGGGGGAGGAGGAGGAAGCATGGCTAGAGGCTGAGAGTGAGGGGGAACGGCAGGCCCCTCGCGACGGAGGGGCGATTGTTTTGGATCAGATAAGTATCGACACCTGACATTAACATGAAGATCAAAAGACGATGGCTATTTGACAACGTAGTAAGAGGAATTGGGAGCCCTGGGCCCCTCGACACATTGGAGGGCTAGTCCACCAGGAATAGAGGATGCCAGGAGCGATATCCCGTGCGCTCTGCTCTCGCGGGAGTTTGCCTCTAGGCCTTCTGCGCCATCTACGCAAACCAAACTCCCAGATGTCCGGAATGTTGTACCGGAGATGCCCTTCATGGCAGACTACATTACAGAGACTGGGTTGGCAGCTGTGTTGGGTTCGGGACTCGACGGTCCCCAGGACACTCCTCATGCTAGCCTACCCGGATTCCGCGACGAACGTCCAGTCTCACACCTCGTTGCTCCGCTTGATGTGCAGGTTCACACAACCCCAGTGAGAGCAACCGAACAAGCAGCTGGCACAATTGAACCGGCAGCCGCGCTACATTCAGAACATCATGGTGCCCAGGACAGCCCTCCTACCAGCCTGCCCGTAATCCACGAGGAACGTCCAGCCTCAGCCGCCGTTGCTCCGATTGATGTGCAGGTTCCCACAGCTTCAGTGAGAGCAACAGAACTAGCAGCTGGCACAACTGAACAGCCGCCTACCACGCCCCCAGCGCCGACAGAACTAGGCACCCAAATGACCCCCCCGGTGCCCAGGGCTTCTTCAACATCCAGTTTGAGTAGTGCTCAAAAGACACGAAAATGGCCATCGCCCCAATTGCGCTGTGCATAAAGAGACGGGGCTGGACCAAAATACTTTGGGATTTCCTAGTGTCTCAGGTATTATTCTTGCATTTTCTTTCTTCCCTAGATCTTATTTCGCTTTAGCCAGAATTCTCAGTTTGTGGTTCGCTACCTAGCATGTAATAGTAAACATATCATTAGGCACCTTTGCTTCAGCTTCTCGTATCCTGTATTGCTAGTCCTTTTGCCTCCTTGGGTTAAGATAGCAAATTTTCTTTGCTGGAACAAGCACGCCGTGCATGGGGTCCTTAACTGGGCTGGCGTCCGTGGACCAAACTAGTCAAACACATGGGGACATGGCCTGAATACAGAATTCTGGCCGCTTAAGGTGGTTGACTCGACATTAGAAAATGAGGTTCGATAATCGCAATCAGCTTTAGACGTGGCGAAGGTCTTTCTAGAATTAAGGTCACTAACCGATACTCGTTGTGGCTAGATTTTGCTTAACCGCCTACATTAGCCACGACAATTTCCTTGAACTTTTTCAACCAGAGTTGAGACGACCAGGTTACCTGAGGACGTCGAGATCAGGATCATAATGTTGAACAAGGAGAAAACCGCTTTTCACGGGCGAATATTTTCTTTGAATACCGACTGATAGTGTGTGATTCTCCCAACCCCTCCCCTAAGTCCTAGTGGATAAGACCTGACACATCCATTGAACATAACCACAGAGCCCTGATCTTCAGGACACGCAAGAGACATTCCCTGGCTCCGCCTCATAATTCCGATTTTGCCTAACGTTGATCAACCGTTCAGCATTCTACAATGTTTAGACAACCGCAAGGCAATTCACCCAGTCAGCCAACCCCCTGAGTAGGAAATCAGAATGGACATCGACACCAAGTAGTACCCAATGGCATACTATCAGCGAGATCGAGGTCGGGAACACAACAAAACCTATCCGGCAGCTCGCCGAGCACACTGCCGAACGAGCAGCGATCACATGTGCGCCCTACACCACCAAATGCAACCGGAAAAGTCGAAAAAGGCACACAAAGCGCCCATCGAGAAGCGCAATACAGAATACGACTTATACTGATATTCTGACGGAAGCTGACGCATAAGTACTAACGAAAATAGTTCGTCTAACCGATGATACCAATGAAGAGGTCAAAGCCTCTCCCGGACCGGATGAGACTGAATCGGACACTGAGCCAGACGCAGAAGACGATGATATTCCAGATACTACTGGACCACTGCTGCATCACCGGTTATCAACAGCGGACAAACACAAAAACAATTGGGTATTAACTTTGCAAGTTTCGATGGCGTCCGGATCACAGGATGCAGCACTGGTTAGGCGGACACTAGCTGCCTGAGGACATATAACTCCAAATAGAGCATATACTTCGTCAGTCCTCCCGTCATCCGGTGTAGCCTGAGATTGATTCCCACTGGCCACTCAGGGTGGCACTACCCGAGGAGTTACAAGTTCGAGTCCAGCCGGTGAATCGAGTACGTCACACTCTGAGGACAGCTGGCTGGGTACTCATTGACGGCAAAATACAGCTAGAGGAGTTGAGGCGGCTGTAGTAACGCGGGCCAAAGCGCGGATTCTCTGGTATAGCCTGTTTGTTGACCCACTCTCAGCCCCAATTGCTTTAATGTCTGAGGTACAGAGTGCTTTACTTAAGGTGCTTGATTATATAGCTGATACAGGAAATATGAAAGTGTTGGAGGAAAAGATAAAGATAGTAAGTGGACAAAGGTACACAGAGATGACGCCCCCAAGAAGCCGGGTATAGTACTAATTCCGAAAGATAGGCAATAAAGACTCTAGGGTAAGATCAGAGTTTGTTTCCCACGTTAAAGAGGATATGGGAAAATTACATGATCACCCGGAAGATCCCATAGCGATTGTCCGCCAGGTGGACTACCTGCTGGAAAAGGATAGATTTATGTGCTCCCCACTGGGAAAGGAATATGAGGTTGGTGCGCCCTAGTTGGTCATCTTTCTTCGAATAACTAAGAGGTATTAGACTCCTCTCAGAAATCGAGATTTTCGAGTTGGGGGGCCCCAGATTCCCGAAGCCATATTGGGTAAGTACTTCAGAGACAGGAAAATCCATGGTATTGTCGAACCCAATTATCTTGGGAGTATCAAGGGCACGATGATTTGCTTAACGTGTGCAATTCTCGGTCATATCATACCAGCATGGCAAACGGGAGTGTATAAGGAATCAAGAGGGTTCAAGCCTGACACGGTAGAAGTTCACCCAGAACCCGAACCCACCGCCTATTCTCCAGGACACGAACATGATCCGAACCACTAAAGCGCTTTTTGCCCGGCACGCTCAGACGTGGGCCGATTGCCCAGACTGGGTACAGGCGATCATTCTGGACAAGATTAGCGGGACCATCCGGACAAAGATGGAGCAGGAGCAGAGCGTGCGACAAGACCGCTGTGAAGGGTATACCGATGATTGGGCAGTGGTAGCCGCTGAGCTGCAGAGTCAGGCATCTAGCTGGACTACGCAACAGCCAGCCCACCAAAGGCAAACTCCCGCTGTGCCTGAGTTGTGGGAACCGCCGAGCTGCAGAGTCAACCATCCAGCCAGGCTATGTAACGGCCAGCACACTGAATTCAACCTCTGAGCAGCCGGCGGATTGGGACCCCAATGCGGCAGCAGGATAGTCAAAACGATTTGCAGGACACTGATGTTTTCTTTTGATGGCCACCAGACGTCAGCTGCCCCTGTTCTCGGATTTCTCGATTCTTCTCCGCCAAGGGCAGATGGTTCACAGGAGGTGACCAGAGAACGATCATTGCACAGGACGGTGGGTCCTACTCAATCGCGACACCTCTTGCTAACCCCTGATGGAATAGAGCCAGCACAACAGGAGACAAGTAATAGTGAGCGGGGGAATGTGCAACAGCGGCGCAATAGGAGCGTTAGTGAGGGTAATTAAGAAATGATGTGTTGCAAGTGTCGCCAATATGTGCAGTAGCTTAATTATTTAATACTATTTGTTTGACAGCGATGTGTTGGTATGAGAATGTAAAGGACAATCTTGGTGTTCTGAGTACTAGTGGTGGGGTCGGTGAAAGGGACACGCCACGGGAGTGTCTGGGCGATCTTACAGTAAACGTCAGGGGGTGACGTCGGAAAGAAGCGAATAGAGCTTACAGAAGATCGGGATTGTGTCAGGCAGAGTTGAGATAGTTCTCCACGGGTCTGGGAGGCATCATGTGGCCATCTAGATATTACGTAGAAGCGGACAGATAAAATAGCAAAAGTGAAGCTATGATCAGGACATACAGCACGTAGAGAGGGTCAAATGAGGATAATGGTGCGCCGGCAGAGAGTGTCTGGAGGTAGAAGCCAAACAAGGGAGATACCAGGACGAGACAGGTCAGGATCATGGGAACCTGATGTGAGGCATCGGAACGAGCGAAGCCTATACACCGAATATAAAGATGGGACCTCAGGACAGAAGATACCAGGATCAGTGGTAATCAGGATGGACCGGCGGATTATCAGGCGTTGTCCCGGTGCAGCAACCGAGGATCAGAGGTGTTCAGGACGCAAGAGGAGAAGACCAGGCACAGTCAGTGCCGAGAGAACGTAGGGTCTGTGTCAGGATAGCCTCCGGGCGTGGCATGTCAGGTTAGGAAAAATCAGGATGCAATGTCAGATCGATGTTGTGTCCTGACTCGTGATTGATGTTATGTGCACTAGGTGCGCCCGACGCATGGGGTGCCCCTGTCACAGAGTATTATTTTTGCTGATATGTGGGCAGTGTTCCCAACAGCAAGACAAACATGATTAGAAATGGGTACAGTTGGATGCGAGTCGAAGGACTGAGCTATCGCCGGAAATGGAATGACTAAGGGGCAGTGTCCCCAACGGCAAGTCAAACATGATAAGAAATGGATACGGCTGGATAGGAGTCAAAGGACTTAGCTATCACTCGAAACCAAAACAACACCAGGAGGGAACCATACGCGGATAGGTCATTCCCATACGATGAAAGTTCGTCTGGCCATTAGTAGCCATAGGGAAGTGGCAATGTAACAAAAAACATGTCTTGAAAGAAAAAGGGGGAACAAGACGCTTTTTCCCCAGGACCAAGCATTCAAGAAGCAGACCACGAGAAAACAGACAAGAAGAGATTACCATACCTAATGCACAATGAGCATTAGCCGATGCAAGAAGCAGACCACGGGAAAACTAATACGTAGAGATTATGACATATGGGATATGACTGGTAGGATGCAGTGCATCACTCAGGCCACCGGCCAGCAGAAGGAACTATCATATGATATTATAAGGACGACAACTTAATGATCAAGAAGAAAGGAAGATGGGAATTCACTATATAAAAGACCCCCAATCGGCAGCCTGAGATGAGGACCATCAAGCTTAGAACTCCCGAGCACGATAATATCCTACCTCACGCTTCACCCATATTATTCATTCAAAAAGCCTTTCACCTCGTATCACTACCAAGAAACAAGGTGACGCCCGGTTACGGAGAGACCATCACTACCGCCACTGAGTTACCACATGTGTGCATGAATTTGACAGGATGCTAGGAGGACGGGTGCTTGATGCCCCACAGGGAGAGACAAGGGGCATAGTTTCCCCAACCACTGACACGATAGCAACTCAACCACAAGGGCATGGCTCTCCGCTGGGGTACGCCATTCAATGAGTTACAGATCCACCACGAGGTGGGGACCTCGCTGGTCCAACTACAGGAGGAGATCTTGAGCATGGCCGACACAATAGGGCACCTCAAGCAAGAGACCTGGAAGATGAAGAAGAGGGTGGTGATGGTAGAAGTGGCTGCCTGGAAGGCCGAGATTGAGAAGGAGCGCCGTGAATCTGAAAAGATGGATATCCAGTTCCAGTTCCGGACGCAGGCGACTGCAGTGGCCAAAATGGCCAAACAAGATGACAAAGAGGCCTAATAGACCCAATTAGTGGGCTATGAAACACCCGCCATGACGATCGGAGATGAGGAAGCGGAGCGAACTCCGAGATAGGATCGTGCGACTGATACTTGGGAGAGACACAAGGTAATGTTACAAATAGTGACTAGGCGAGGAAGGATTTTACATGACTAAAACTTATTAGTCATTGGTTTGTTATCATTCACACTATGAGATCAGTTGACTTATCTGTTTTCACATGACGATGCAATAGTGTGTCATTGATTTATTGTTATTGGTTGTTTAGTAACATAACTCACATTTGTTTTCATGTGATTTATGTATTTCGCACATGACTCATTGTTATGAGTTAGGGGTTTCACGCAGGTGGCTCTTCTGGGCATACGACTGGTTTATTGGGTTATGATTGGTTGACGAGTTAGCGGACAGTAACTCATAGGAGTCAGGTGATTGGTTTTCCCCTCTGACACATTTAAGTGATGACATTGTGTAACTCCTGGGTATGAGGCACCAGGGTTAGGGTTGTGGGGATGACCGCCTATATAAGTCCGCCCCGGACACAGTGTAGTTAGATCTCCACGCAAGTATCGAACCTACAACCTAGCACACTCTTCGGGGTCATGACTAGGGGCATGACATGGTCAGCTTTGGAAACAGTTGAAATACAATTATATGTTCTTTACGAGTAGACCTATGGCTCTTCACAAGACGAGATGTCTACAAGGAAGCGATCCTACTGGAGTTAGGAAGATACGATGATAGCCGGCCCGGCTATCAGCCGCCTCATGGTTCCAGACATGATATCCCGTTCCCAGGCCCCACATGAATAGTGTCGTCCCTCGTTCGACTTATCAGCCCCAGGTTGGTTTCGTAACAGCAGGCAGGAATCTGGGACTTCCTAGTTCCAAGCCACTTTCTGTGATATTTGGATATAAGTATTTGCTATTTTGAATAAAGGTAACGGCTTCTTGAATTCGTACTTTAACATCTGCATAAGGCTCAACTACTGGCTTGGAAGAATAAAACCTTGTGCTGGCAGCATAATTGGTTGTTTTCTGAATGGTGTCGGTATCATCATTTGTAGTAACGCAAACTCTGAGTCTTCTTTTAAACATTTTCTAAATACATTTATAGTATTATGCTAAATTACAAAAAATACTAAGTTGCAAAATTCACTGAGCCACAAAGTTTTATTGAGCCACAAAGTTGTATTGAGCCACAAAGTTGTATTGAGCCACAAACTTGTGTTGAGCCACATATTTTGTATGGTAAGCCACAAAGTTGTGTTCAGCCACAAATTTGTTTTGCGGCAATCATATTTCTCCACGTCTGAAAAGCTCTATTTTACACTTCTCCCAGGTCTCGCCATCCACCTAGGTGTCCAAGACTTTTAGGTTAACAGAAAATAACCTGTTTTCCGGCCACCTAGGTCTCCTTGCGCAAACTCTCTACTCTCCTTGTTTGGATGGTTCAATGGTGTAAATCGCTAAGCTCGCACATAAGCACCTGCGCCAAGCCGGGAGGAATTTGGAGAGAGTAGGGCCTGCGAGCCGGTCGCAAGAGCAGCGGTGGAATTGGCACAGGGGGCTCCGTAGAAGCTGTAGGAAGCGATGCAGATAGAGATGTTTTCTAGGCTTCACTCTGTTATCTGCTTAACTGTCTTAGGATTTTCAGTGATGGCATCCTATCAACAAAGGACCGAATGCTTCGAATCCTTGTCTGGATGTGCCGTAGCGAGAGAGACCACTGAAGCTGAATGGCAATTTAAGTGGCTTACCCGATTCGTCTAAATCAGCGCGCATGATTTGTCGGTCCGCATCCGAAAAAGAGCCTCAACCATAAGGGGTGAAAGAAAACAAAACTCCGAAAAAGAAAACGTAAAAAGCAACCCTGATTCATTTGGCGCAACGATAAGCTGTCCTCTGCCAGCTACGCGGAAAAAGTACGATACCTGCAGTTGGACAAAAGAAGAAAATTGATCCCGCAGGGAAAAAGAACTGATAAATTAAGCCTCATTAGGATCGATAAGCCGATATTAGAGATTAGGCTGTTGTTAAATGAAAGACTGACTTTATGAGGCTTAATTGCATATACCGCAGGGAGGATAGTATGCAAGAGGGCGCTGATGAAATTGATTTTTCACTCCTACTCGAGTACCTCAGTAGATCCCACCTGAAACCTCGGATCCCTCTATCGTGATCGGAGGTTTTTTTTCACTAGCCCCACTGCTGATGTCGGATAAAAAACAAATTTACGCTATCATACCGCTTCCACGGTTTTTTTCACTAGCTCCAGCTGATGTCGAGTAAAAAAATAATTTTAAGCTACTCCATGATATTGAATGGCGTGTCAACACGATGTAAACTTAGAGTTCGAACTCCTAACTTAGGCGAGAAACTGTTTAATCAATCCATGAACCGTTGGAGAAAGAGTCGTGATAACTACACCAACCCCTTGGAGACAACACTCAATTGCAGCAAAGCGTCAACAGATTGAAGCGGAGTTAAGATTTTCCCGCCCATACTACCTGTATGCTCGTCATCCCTTTATCTTTTAGTGCTGTATGCTAAGAGTGCTGTTGATAATATTATGGAAATTTTCTTTCCAGAGATTTAATCAGCTGTCCCGCTAAGTTAGGTTAGTAGGAAATCTTGCAATCTAAAAGGCTATTCATTAGCATATTTAATGGCTGTTTGAATTACTGCTTAGGTTAGCCGTCGGAGGTTAATTGATCTCGACCGACTTGTTCCTCGGCTGTTAAAATGATAGTAAATGTAGCGACCTACTATGAGACTACCCGCTCCGTACTGTCTTGGGACAGTATTGGTATAGTACATCGCAGTCGCGATATATATGAAGAAGCATGCCCATATCTTTACGTAACCTAAGTTAGTACAGTCTAAGGTTGCCGGAAGATCTCGATCTATATCACAAGCTGGGCTATATTTCTCGTTGTTATGAGCTGCTGATTGCGGAGGAACAGACGAGTGGGCAAGAGCCAAAGTTTGGGAATGAGGAGAGAAATGAAGTCAAGAGGAAGATTGTATATATTCTGGGAATTCGAGTCCAACTTGCTT
>Ga0307507_10005147_pt1 | contig 21908 bp, 4 predicted proteins | sample 7_EM_MG_FD_207223 | JGI IMG/M metagenome (GOLD analysis project Ga0307507, IMG submission 207223) | Populus trichocarpa ectomycorrhiza microbial communities from riparian zone in the Pacific Northwest, United States - 7_EM | ecosystem: Host-associated > Plants > Roots > Unclassified | place... | reverse complement strand
GTGGAGACGTTCGTACGGACGATTGTATGGGCGATTGTAGAGCCGTTCGTAGAGACGTTCGTGGAGACGATTATAAGACTTCCTAGTATATTAGTGCTGCATATTAGTAGAGCTTTGAGTAGAGCTTTGCGTAGGGTTTTTGCAGAGCTAGGGAGGGCAAGCACGCGTCGGTGTCTACCTACTATGAGGAAGACGCTGGCCCGCGCACTATCACGTGACCTATTACGTGCACGTTACTGAGCTCAAAGATACTGCCCCCTACTAATATACTCCCATTGTAAAAAAGTAATCGATTATAGAGGAGACTGGCCTAACTCAACTCGTCAGCTTATTAGGTTAAATAGGTATAGTTAGGGAGTTAAATATACAGGAGAGAGTGTCTCTTATACAAATTTGCGAAAATTAAAGTCAAGCCTTACCAAAACTCGCACTAAAGGCCCTTAGACGGCAGGGCAGACTTAAGGTCGGTAGATAGCTGATTGGTTAAAAGAAAGTGGCGTTTTTTTAGGTGGAGACTAGTAACACTTTAGTATTAGTGAGTGCGCCTTCAGTCTGCCCTTGCCGTCTGAGTCGCTTACTGAGATAAGATTATCTTTTAAAGGTTGCAATAAGCTTACGTAAAACGTCAGGTGTATTTTTATCTTAGTTAGCAGTTTAAGCTTATAGGCGTACGGGCTTAGTTTCTTTTTAATTTGGTATAGGCCCATAAACTTCCAATCGAGTTTCCTTAAGGGCCGTTAAGTCTTTAGGTTTTATATATTTAGGTAGGCTATATTACCTTCCTTAAAGTCCCATACAGGAGCTTGTCCTTTATTCACATGCCATTCCTATAATATTTAAGCGTATATTAATTTACTTTGTAATAGTTCTATTAACTACTTTATTTAATTAGCGAAGTTATATACGTTAATTAACTAGATCCATTTAATCGTGGGTCCTGTTATGTTAATATTAGGTTATAGTTTAAATCTAAGTTAAGGGTCTTGTCCATAGGTCGCGTAAAACGGTATTACGCCTATTAATACGTTTATTATATTATTCGCAGTAAACTTAGCTAAAGGCAGCTATTTTTTCCAGTCGTCTTATAGGTAGGAGCAGTATATTTATAAGTATTGTTCTATAATCGCGTTTGCAATTTTAGTTTAGCCATCTGTCTTTAGATAAAATGCAGTTAAGAGTTATATTTAAATGCTTAATTGTTTATATAGAGCTTGCCAGAAGTCTAAAACAAACTAGCTTCTATGGTTGGATATTATTAAGTTAGAAAGTCCGTATAGCTTAAAGACATATTTAACAAAATATTTGGCTACTAATATTGCATTAATTAAGTCTATAGGAATCATATATCGCATTTTTATAAGGTAGTTAGTAACTACTATAACATTTATAAACCTATTACTATTAGGCAAGTTAATTACAAAGTTAATTAAGATATCGCGCTATCTTTACATCAGAATTGGTAGTGGTTAAAGTACTCCTTACTTCTTTACATAAGAGGTCTTTCTACGCACGCACATCCTATATGCTTAAATATATTTTTGTATATAGTTATGCATTATAGGCTAGTAATATGCTCGTTAAACAATCTTATAAGTTTTTATATAGCTAGGATATCCTACTACAGGGGAGTTATATATAAATTCGAGTATTTTAAATTATAAGGGTTTGGAATTCGGAACTACCATCTTCTATTAATAGTACAATTAATTATTTTAAATTTTGCATTCAGCGAGTGTAATATCCTTATACTATTGTTGTCCAGTTTAGATTGCCTTTATTACATCTACTATCCATATATTATTCTTATATTTATATTCCATTAGCTTATTAATTTCCATTTCCCATTTATTAACTTCCAATTTATTTCTATTAAGTTCTATATCTAGAAATATAGAATATAGTTTTTTAAAATGTTTAAGGGGCAGTAAAATCCATAATTAATTTATAATCCATTTATCTAAAGCGTTTATAGGTAAGTCCTATAATCATTATATTAATATGTTAGGCTTTTAATTAAGTTTGCCTGGTTAATACATAATCTTAAAGTTAAATTATAAGAGGTATTTAGCCCAACAAATTTGGCGCTGCATTAATTACTTTATAGTTATAAAGTACTATAGATTCTTGTGGTCTGTTAATACGCGTATTAGGAATAATAATCCTTTAAGTTTAGGACGCCATTGTTTAAAGCATTTAACAATTGCAAGCAGTTCCTTATTATATATCTCGTAGTTTAATTTAGTAGGGGCGAGTTTCTAGGAGAGAAAGGCTACTAGACATAGTTCACCATTCTTATTATATTGCAATAACACTCCCCCTAGCATATAATCTAACGAGTCCGTTTTAATAATATATTTAAGGTTAGGGTTAAAGTAAGTAAGGATTAGAGCAGTTATAAAGCAATATTTTAAGTTCTTAAAAGCTTATTTGCATCTAGCGGTCCATTTAAATTTTATATTCTTCTTTATTAGGTTTACCAACGGCTAAGCAATTTCTAAGAAGTGGTTAATAAATTGTTAATAGAAATTTACAAATTCTAGAAATCCTTAAATGTCCTATACATTGCTAGGGCTTTCCTAGTTTATAATTACAGCGACTTTCTTAAGGTCCATTTTAATTCCGTTATGAGATATAATTAAGCCTAAGTATATAACCTCAGACGCGTAGAACTTGCATTTCTTAATATTATATTATAGGCCCGCGTCTTATAAGCGTTTAAGGACTATTCTAATATGTTTCTAATATTTAGAAAGCAAGGACAAGTAGATTAAGATATTATTAATGTGACAGTTCGGCTGACTGCACGACGTCGTCACACTAAAATATAAGCAAGACGGATCAAGGTTGTTCCAACGCCGACGACGTACGTAGTCGCCTGCTGTACCCTTTGCTAGCTCCTTATCTTAGTTTATTTATAATATAGCCCCTTATTGCTGCTTGATCTATTGGATCGCTTCCATAGGATCGCTAGCCGTAATATTAAACTAAGATCAACCTCATCTGACCTATAGAGGCAATATAATACTAGGTTCAACAGTCAAACATATAGCCGGATAGAGAGCTGGTCTACTACCACAACTACTAACCAACCCACCTTCCAAAAGCCCTGCAACGGTGCAGGCAACTACAACAGCGATTAAGCAGCTAAAAGAAGAGACTGCGGCAATCAGATTAGAAGGATTATCCCAATTATAAATTCAGATAAAAGGAGACACTATGGCGAAAAAGAGCGCATCAAGACCGAGCGCGCTGGAGATAGCCACCGACCTAACCCTAGCAGACCGCAAGGAACCCATAGATTCGACACTCGAGCCACCAGAGCTCCAACCGTACTATAGCGAGACAGAGCTTTCGGACAATATAAAGAGCAAATGGGACCGTCTTATAATATAATTATTAGACACCAAAGACCCTATATACTTTAAGATGGAGACCAAGAGAGAGTACACAGCCATAACCACCTAAAGTCTATCCGAGATACCTACGACCGAACTCATAGAGGAGTTAAGACTCCAGGGAATACAAAGAAAGGCAATAGAACAGCAGATCGCTATACTATGGCGTCTTACTAATAACCACGCGCATAAAGCTCTTAATACGAAAGAGGAGGCCTAGGCGAAGATAGCGGAGCTTAAGGAGCACCTAGACAATAGGACAGACGAGCTCCGCAAGGCCAATTAGAAGATATTAAGGATGGGCCATAAGGTTACTATACAAGCCCTAGATCGGGAAGACAGCGAGCGAGAAAGCACACCATTACAGATAATATGAGAAGGGACACCACTCTCTCAGACAAGCAGTAGTATGGGCTTAGGACATATAGCAAAGTTTCTAGACCCACCTACGCTTATAAATGGGAAAGAACCTACCTATTGGGCCTAGAGTGGCTATATATAAAACAAGCTTCGATCTAATACAAACTAGTTCTACCAAGACAACCCAGATTAGGAAGAAGATGCAAAGGTGGTATATATTAAGACACGTATAGGTAGCAAAGCTTATAACCACCTCTTACCCTACTTAGAGGTAGAGCGCGATATGGAACACAACCCTACCAATAAGGAGGTACTTAAGTTCTTAGAGAATGTCTTTAAGGACCCAGATTATTGGATTAAAGCTCGGCAGGAACTTAAAAGCCTAAAGATGCTATACCTAGGTGACTTTAACGATTTCTAATCTAACTTTATATGACTAGCAAATGTCTCTAGGATGCCACAAAATCAGTGGAAAGAGGAGCTTTATAATAAGCTTTATAACAGCCTACGCGTCCAAATAGAAGTCAAGGTAGCCAATAAAGGCTATAGCTTCAACGCCTATTATAAGACTGCTTAATAGTACGCCCAAGGGCTAAAGCAGTTAGGTAAGGAATAGAATAACTATTAAGTAGTCTAAGCTAAGAGAGCTCCTAGTAAGGACGCCGAAGAAACCAAGAGTCTCCTACCTAGACGGTTCTTAACCCTAGCACCGGCTATAAAGACAACAGCTACCTACTTTAACTATAGCAAGCAAGGACACTATTCTGGGGACTACCCTACGCCAAAGAAGACAGAAGCCAAGGCAATTAATTAAAGCGAGGAGTACGAGATAGCTACTAACTCAGCAGAGTTAGAAAATAAACAGCTTTAGGCAAAGTCTCTTACCTAGAGCAAATTGGAGCAATCCATACAGCCCCTATACGGCTTAAGGAGATCCTAGGAGGCACAGCCCTTATAATACAATATAGAATCGCGTTAGGAGGTGTAGCTCTTAATATAATAAGCCTACTTAATTTGGGTGTAGGTGGCAAGGCCTTTATACACTACAAGCTGCGGCCAATTATTAAGTAACAACTATAACCAAAGTTCTATAAGATTAAGGGACAAGGAGTTACTATATCTGGGCATAATAACTAGCAGACAGATATAATTAGATAGCTCTTTAGGGCTAACCTAGTTATAGACAGCCGGTAAGTCCCTATATAGTTCCTATTCTGCAATACCAGACGCCACGACCTTCTTATTAGCCGTAAGTGGCTTGAGAAGACTGGGGCCCTAATTAACTGCAAGCACCGCACCTTAGTATGGCCAACTAAGAGAAACTACTACAGTAGGCAGGACGTAATCGTACCAAGAAAAGAGCTCTTACCCCCACTGATTAACGAGGATTACCAGAAGGATGCAGATTAAAGAGACGCACTACTAAATCAAGAGCCTATACCTACCCCTTGACGCATTCTTAAGCGTATAGCTATAACCAGAGAACTTTAAGGAGAGAGGCGCCCTACTAAAAGCAAATCGGAGCGAACCAAATGGGCCCTATATGACTATAAGCATACCTAGAAGATCGATACCCAAGATATAATTAGGAAGATAAAGGATTAGCTTTACCTAAGACTAGCTTTACCATTAAAGCCAAGAGTAAAGCAGCCTTCGCCTATTGCGGATATTAGAGCAGCGGATATTGCAGCAGCGGATATTGCGCTACTTGAGGCTAGGAGCTTCTTATGCGGAACGAAGCATAAGGGCGTAGTAATCGGATCTACTAGCCTCTGCGAGATAGAACGGCTGATAGAGGACAAAAAGGGGCAGGACGCCCTACCTAATAATAAGGAAGAACTTCATCGGCTTATTTATAAGAAGCTACCACAGCCCTATTAAGGATACGCTGACGGTTTCTTAAAAGCTACCTCTAATACGCTACCACCGTATTACGAAGGGGTAGACCACGATATCGTTCTTAAAAGCAGCAGCAGCGATCTAGCCCCTAGCTCGCTATACAACATATTATTAGAACAGCTAGAGCTAGTTAAGGTCTACCTATAGGAACACCTATATAAGGGATTTATAGTGCTGAGTAACGCACCCTTTGCAGCCCTAGTTCTATTTGCTAAGAAGCCTAAAGGGGGGTGGCGATTCTATATTAACTTTTAAAAGCTTAATATAATTACCAAGAAGGACTGTTACCCGCTACCACTAATTAAGGAGACGTTAACGAGGCTATTAAGGGCTAAAATCTTTACCAAGCTGGATATTCGATAGGCTTTCTACCATATACGGCTAAAGAAAGAGGTAGAGGACCTAACTACCTTCTATACAAGGTATGGATTGTATAAGTACCGCATCCTACCCTTCGGACTATATAACGGCCCCGTATCCAGCGTAGTCAATTAAGCGGCCAATCCGTAGTCTAACTGACGCCCGATTAATCGCCCTATTTTTAGCTGCCCAATCCAGTCAGTCTATAAGGTTATTCATCTCAATCCAGATTGCATCCAATTAAGGCCGGATATTAGGTGTAGAAGTAGGTATTAATAGCAGTATTGGAAGTAGCTAATAACAGTATAGGCCCAGGAGGAAATGAGCTTTAGGATAAATCTAAGAGTTAGTTCGCAAGCCCTAAATTAACTTAATTCAATAGTAATACACGCTGTTAGAAGCCACTATATTAGAGGCGTGGACAGAAGGCCTTCCGGTAGAGCTATTATAGTAAAATAGCCTTATGTAGTCATTCACCCTAAATTCAGTTTAGTGTTAGGCTTAGGGGAGGTGTAAAATCGGGCCTAGGACCAACTAAAAGTTGCCTAATTTACATCTTATACACACTACTTAAAAGCCCAAGCGTGATAGAATTAATATCACTGCATTAGGTGGTAATTAAGGGGTAGGGGATCAGGTAATAATAATTAAGGAGGCACATTGTGGGGTGTTATAAAATTCAAGTTATAGGGGAGGCCTATATATATAACCTTAATCCTATTAATCTGATTGGCTAGATTAAGGTTTAAACCATATACAGAAAACAACTTTAACCTACCCACATCGTCAACTCCTTTCTCTTACCAACACTACACCATCACCACATCTAATTTTACTATTCTGAGGCGTAGAAACTACTTCAATACAGTTATAATAGCTGCTAGAAAATTTGCTACGCGTTTAGAGCACGCGCTATTATATACGTGTCGTGACGAGAACGCGAACACAATGCGATTGAAATCATAATATAAAAGGTTAACAACCCTTAAAGAGAACTCTCTACCAAGTCGTTTCTATATCGTCAAACTGCCTCTTTTACTTCCTCTATCTGTCAGTTATTATAGACTGCTTTGTTACTTAAGTTCCAACCACCTCCTGCTACTTTACAGGCTCTTCTTATAGCCACACGTCGTCTTCTAATAGCTCTAGCAGCTCACCAAGCTGCCTTCGCAGCAGCCCTCCTAAGAGCACTTACTCTCCTACAGGCTCTACTGTTCAAGAGACCGCTAATTATATTATTATAGACTCTCCTCCCAATAATTCCAAAGCAGAAGACTCTGATATTTGTCAAGGAAGCAATAAGAAGCAATTTACAAAGAACGGCTATTAAGCAATAACCCAGAAGGACCTTCCATTTAGTTACAAGCCTTCCTTTCTACGCCGCTAGCGCGCCTGGAAGTTATATATATAGGCTTATAGCTATCCAGTTAAGAACCAATCTAGGCGTAATTACTAGGCCTGCGAGCAGTGTACGTTAAGCTCTAGATACTTTATCTATAATACTAATAATCTAATGGTAAGTAATAGGCCTCTTCCAAAAAGCTTAGCATAACTTTATATTTGCTACAAGTAGAACTTCTTATATCATTAAACACCTCCGGAGGCACCACTGTATTAGTCACAACAGTACTAATCTTACTACTAAGAATCCTTCTGCCTCTCCTACCTCTACTGCCTCCAGTACCGCGCCTATAATATCCTATAACCTAGTTACCCCAGTTGATTTAGATAAGGCGCGGAAGCTATTCACTAAGTTCATTATTATGGAAGGAATTACTAGGCGCTAAAGCACAAGCCCTTAGCTACAGCGCCTTATCAAGCTCTTAAATCCTACCGCAGATAGTATCTGCCCTAACTCTTATGGTACTAGCTATAAGTGGATTAAGGCACAATACGTTAAAGCCTATAAAGCCGTTGCTGAGCTTATACGGAATGTAATTAGCAGGATACATATAAGCTTTAACGCTTGGAGTTTACATAGTAACCTCTACGTTCTATTAGTAGTGGCCCACTTTGCTAACCAGCTCGGCTATCTATGGGCTCTTCCAATTAGCTTACCTAAAATCTATAGCTCTAAGACTGGTAAGAATATAGCAGCTCTTCTCTCTAGTGTATTTAAACGCTATAATATTACCCATAAGCTTAGCTTCCTCATTGCCGACAATATAACCACAAATAATAGAGTTATTAATCTTCTATCTACCCGGTATAGATGGGACGCTAAGCAACGTCACATTAGGTATTTTAGCCACATCCTTAACCTTATGGCAAAGGCAATTATATTTAGCAATAGTATAAGCCTTTTTAAGAGGAGGCTTATAAGCATAAGCAAGGAAGATCAGTACACCAAATAGAGGAAGAAGAGCTTAATTGGTAAGGTACATAATATCATTCAGTAGCTGCGAGGCTCGCCTAAACATATATAGGCCTTTAAAGAGCTCCAGAAGTTCTACCCCTCTCTTAAGTTAAAGCCAGATAAGTTATTCAAGGCGTATTCACTGCCAAGTAATAGGGGAGTTAGGTGGAACTTAATGTTCTTATAGGTAGATACTAGTAAGTAAAGCTTTTATATTATAACTCTAGAAAAAATTGTTAGCAATATTAGCCTCCCGCCCGCCTCAATAACCTTCCTAATTCTTATTTTTTTTATTCTCCTGTTTTAGAGCATTAAAAGAGGCCTTATATTATACAGCTCCGCTATTCAGAACCTTCTTATATGGTAGTATTAATACTTAGATAAAGACTAGCGATTTGGCTTTTATATTGCGGATTTCCTCACAAAACTCTCCTTATTAAATCGTCTATTTTCTTTCCTTGATAAATGCGCAGCCATCTTAAAAATATTACTGAGCACCGCATCTTATATGGTTTTAGTGTAAACTACAGCCAAATCATATATATACAAGTACTGTATATCTATTTGTTAAATGGCTTCTAATTTTTTCCTACAGTACTACCACTTCGTAATGCAATTAACATTACCTATTTGCGCCACGCAGCTCTATCACAAGACCGCCTTACAGGCGATGACTGGGCTAAATTAAAACAGTTTCATTTACTGCTTTTACCTCTATAGGAAATGACAAAGCGAATTAAGGGTAACGCTAGCGATGGCTCTCATAGAGCTTTATAGGAGGTACTCCCTATAATGGATTATATTTTAGAGCACCTAGAATCTACTGCAAAGGAGCTCTAATATAAGCCAGATAGCTATTTCAAAACTAGTACAAATTTTACTAGTCTATTAAAGCTCAATTGCTAACCCCTCTATATAAAATAGCTGTGGATTTTGGCCACCTTAAGATGTAAAGCTACTACTTATGTACCAATCTTACACCTACTTATCGAGCAGCTGTTATCCTACATCCTACCCTCAAGTTTAAATACTTTAAGGAGAAGTGGGCAGAGAATAAGGCCTAGATTAAGGACTGTAAAACTACAGTAAAGGCCTACTGGGTTGACTATATGCAGCAATATCAAATTGCGGCTGTAGCTAAGGAGTAAGCTGCTGCATCTAAATTAACACCTTAACCGACTACACCTGAAGATCCTAAAGAAGAGAAGCTTTTACTATTTAGGCACTTTTTACAGCTCGCAGGTGCCAAAGAGCGAAAGCTTGAGGATAAATTAGAAAGATATTATACCTTAAAGCCTAATGTGGAAGTTCACAACCCTATTAAGTAGTGGCTTAATCATCACAAGGGGTATCCTAACCTTTATATACTAGCTCTAGAGCTTCATTCTTGCCCTAAAATAAGCTCTAAATGCAAACAGATCTTCAGCGACACTGGTAGGATGGTAACACCCAATTATAATCGCTTTTCAGCTGCATCGTTGGAAGAGGAAGAGTGCCTAAGGAAGTGGTTAAGAATGGGTGTTCCTGGTGCTTAATTAGGTGTCAGATTTACTACATTTTATTGCTTATTCTACTTAGTAATATGGTAATATTTGGCTTCTTATTTTCTGCTATCGTTAGTTTTAAAATCAAGATCTATTGTAACACCATACCAAGGATCACGATTGAGATTTGGGCTCTAGATCTGCCAAGCCTCAACTTAAGCCTCACCACCATGCCAAGGATCGCGAGTTCCATTCAAATCGCCTAATTGTGGGCGTTTGCAATCAGGCCTTATTAATCTAGCCAATCCGACGGCTTCAATTAAGAGGCCAATCCATCCGTCTAATCCTTAACGATCTAGACGCCGGGCAACTAACCACGCTGCCCGCATCCTTCCAGAGATTCATCAACGGCATTCTCTTTAACTACTTGGACGACTTCTATACAGCCTATATAGACGATATCCTAATCTACTCAGACGACCCATTAGAGCATGAGATCCATGTCAAGAAGGTCCTATAGAGGCTTTAAAAGGCAGGCCTATAAGTAGATATTAGAAAGAGCGAGTTTAATATCACTAGGACAAAGTTCCTAGGCTTTATTATTGGGACTAATGGAATCTCTATAGATCCTAACAAGCTATCCACAGTAAGGGATTAGCAGCCCCCTACTTCTATTAAAGGGGTGCGGTCCTTTCTAGGGTTTTATAACTTCTACCAAGCCCTCTTAAAAAAACTATGGCCGTATTATATAACCGCTTACTAAGCTTACGCAGAAGGAAGCATAGCACCTACTAGGGGAAGAAGAGCTTAAGGCCTTTAAGCAAGCTAAGGCCCTTATGCTATTAGGCAGCGTAGTAAAGCACTACTCGCCGTTCCAAGACACCCATATAGAAACTGACGCAAGTAATGGAGTAGTAGCTAGGGTGCTTAACTAGCTCCAAGACAATAGGACCTGGAAGCCAGTGGCCTTCTTCTTAAAGACAATAAGCCCTAAGGAGATGCAATACAAGATCCACAATAAAGAGATACTAGCGGTAATAAAAGGTCTATAAGAATGGCAAGGTCACCTTATTAGCCTTTAGCGTACCCCCTTTACGGCAGTTATAGACTATCAAGCCCTCAAGTACTTTATAACTAAGAGACTACTAAATCCACAACAAGCCTACTGGGCAGACCTACTTGCTAATTTCTATATACGGATTACGTACAGGCCAGGTATGGCAAATATAGTGGCCGATACCCTATTACGTAAACAGGAGGACCTAAAGACGTAGAAGGAGAAGGACGTAGCTATACGTACCATATACTTAGTTAACCCCGCCCTTATAATCGCCACATTAGATGCAACCTTAAAGGACCTTTTAGCTGCAGCAAATTATAAACAGGAACCATATAAGCTAATTAATTAGATTCTCCAGGCCAACCGAACTAGTAAATCGCTAGCAGGACTATATTAGCTGGCTAGGTAAGAACGGAAGGGTTAAAAGCTCTAAGATGGATTACTTACCCGCTTTAGTAAGCTAATGGTCCCTAATATTAACTGCCTCCGTACCTACCTTATTATAGAGGTATACTCCCGTCAAGTAACTGCTTACCTAGGCAAGAGCAAGACAAGGAAATTGGTAGCAGACCAATACTATTAGCCAGGATTACCCTCAGACTATAATACCTACGTAAGCAACTATAGGACGTATAGGAGGACCTATATACCTCGCAATAAGACCCCTAGCTTACTGCATCCCTTACTAATTAGTGAACGCTACTGGTAGTATATCTCTTTCAATTTTAAGTCCTTCCTAACGGACAGAAAGGGCTTCGATAATGTCTTTATAGTTGTTAATTAGCTAGTTAAAAGAGCCTTCTCGCTACCCTGCTATAAGACAGCTACTATGGCTAACGCAGTAAACTTGTACTACTAACATATCTGGCGCATATACGGCCTTCTAGAGACAGCGATATTAGACTAAGGACCCCAATTTATCTTAGCCTTTACAGACAAGCTATATAAGCTAACCGGCATTAGGTAAAAGCTCTCTATAGCTAGTTACCCACAAACTAATGGTAATACGGAGGTGCTAAACTAGTACATAGACCAACGCTTAAGGCCCTTTGTTAACCATTACTAGGACAATTAGTCAGAGCTCCTCCCCTACATAGACTTTATATAGGCAATCTTACCGCACAAATCTACAGGCTTTGCACTATATAAATTAGAACTAGGATTTAAGCCAAGGCTCTACTTTAACTAGGAGAAACGCATATGAGCAACCCTAATACCCCATAAGAGACTAACACAACAGGAAGCTTAAGCTTTTATATATAGGAACTGGGAAGCAGTTAAATAGGTAAGGGCTAATCTAGCTAGGACCTAAGAGCAACAGGTAAAACAAGCTAATAAGCATCGTCGCGAACTAGATTTTGTGGTAGGCGATTAGGTATACATTACTAGGAAGGGATAGGCTACTAACCAACCAAGCGTTAAATTGGATAGGCAACTTGCAGGGCCCTATAGGATTTTGGGTATAGAAGGATACTTATACATCGTCAACCTACCTCCGTATATAAAGATGTTAAACGTCTTCCACGCCAACCAACTACGGAAGGATCCAGATAACCCCCTACCAGGCCAGAATAGAGAGCTAAAGGAGCCAGTCCTAATTAACGGCGAGCCAGAGTACGAAGTTAATAAGGTTCTTACTAGTAGGGTCTACCGCGGAAGGTTACAATATAAGGTTAGCTGGGTAGGCCATAACCCAGACAACACCTAGTATAACGCAGACGGCTTTATCGGCGCTCCCTATAAGCTCAAGGCGTTCCATAATAAGAGACCCCATAACGCCGGCCCACCTATACGGCTGCTACAATGGCTAGAGGCGTATATTAGGGGTAAAGATTTAGAGCCCTTAGAGGAGAATAATAAGGCGGAAAAGGACGGAAAGAAGAGGAGGATAAGGAGGGCCTAATTACAAAGATTGAGGACGATCTTCCTAACTTGGAGGGGGGTAATGTGACGGTTCGGCTAACTGCACGACGTCGTTACACTAAAATATAAGTAAGACGGATCAAGGTTGTTCCAACGCTAACGACGTACGTGGTCGCCTGCTGTACCCTTTGCTAGCTCCTTATCTTAGTTTATTCATAATATAGCCCCTTATTGCTGCTTGATCTATCGGATCGCTTCCACGGGATCGCTAGCCGTGATAATTAATATTGTTACGGACAGCTTAAGTACGATGTTATAACTACTTCGAGAAAAGTCGGCGGAAGCTAGTTGGTTAATATAGGCACGGTCTAGGATAGATCTGGTGGAACTATATGACGAGGAATAGTAGCCGAGGTTATATAATATGATCTATATAATCTATGTAATCTGTGTGATCTATACAGAGTATATAGAGCATACATACTTCACAGAGCAAAGGGATTTCTTAGGCGTATAGTTGTGTATTTAAAGGACCATAGTCTCTACCCAGATAGTTCTCTCTTTATAGTAAATCTTAGAATACAATTAGAGTTAATCTGTTAGGCAACCACTCTACTAGTTATTATTATGTTGTTAACCTATTTATATCTATATACCTAGCCTAATAACAGGACCCACCGTAGTTCTTGCTACAAGGTTCCATTACACATTTACTACTAAGGTTATAGTATTAAACAAAGTTAAATAATATACCACCTAAAGCACTAGTCACAACACTACTAACGGCAGCTACTACCTCAGGCGGAGATACCAGTATGGTAGATATGGATTCTTAGTTAATCACGCAAGGTCAGTTATAGAAAATAGTTAATTACTTACAAGATAATAATAGGATACTTAAAGAACGCATTAATGGAATTAGAGCAGCAAAGGTTAAGTTACCTTTAATTAAATAGTTCTTAGGAGAGAAGTTAAAGCTTAAAGGGTTCCTTATACAGATGCATTTTAAGATTATATAGGAGGGAGCAAAGTTGGCAACATTATTGGACCAAGTAGCGTATATAGGATTATTTCTAACGGGATAAGCACTTAAGTAGTTTAAACCTTATTTTACTAAAATATAGGCTAATAGCATAACAACTACTAACTAAGATGTACGGTATATATTTGCCAGTTAGAACGGGTTCGCAGAACGGTTAACGCAGATATTTAAAGACCTAGAGGCCATAACTACAGCAGAACAAAAGCTTTAGAACCTAGCACAACAAACCTTAGCAATAGAGTATACAACACAGTTTTAAACGCTAGCTATATAGGTTAAGTGGAATAATAAGGCGCTTATGGCATAGTATAAACAGGGACTTAAGGCTAAAGTCCAGGACATAATCATCCTAATAGAAGATGCGGATACTCTAAAAGAGTTAATAGATTAATTAATAAAGATTAATAATAGGATCTATTAAAGGGAACAAGCTAAGAAAGGGCAAGACAGAGTTCCATAGTTATATAAGGCGCAGAGTATATATCGGTAAACATAGAGCCAAAAACTATAAAATGGCGCAGAGCTAATAGACCTAAGCGGTACCAAAGAATCTAAAAGATAGATAAAGAAACTATAAAAACCCAGAGGTTAAGGATTAAGTAATTATAGGACTAGGGAGCAGAGGCTAAACCAGGGATCTTAGCAGTAGAAGACATTTAGGCGGACTCCCTACTAAACCCACTACGGCCCGCGAACGCCTTAGTTATAAAGAGGCCCGGGCATTTGCTAAGAGAATATATAGGGCCTAGAAGACTGCTTAAATAATTATAAGAAAGGCGTAGGAGAAGAAGGAGTCTAATATAAACTAATATTATCGCAAGGTAGACTTCTAAGTAGGAGATAAGGTATAGGTGTAAACAAAAAACTAGAAAACCTAGAGGCCAAGCTATAAGCTAGACCACTAAATGGCTAGCCTATATAAGACTCTTTAAAAGGTAGGACACTCTTTTAAGGTTAAGCTATTAAAGTTAATAAAGATCTACTCCATCTTCTTTTTAGACCGGCTATAAAAGGATATAGGTAATCTACTACCTGGACAGTATAATAACCCCCTACTGCTAATCTAGATTATAAAGGATAAAGAATAGGAAGTTAAAGAAGTCTTAGCAGTAAAAAAGGTCCATAATGTCTTAAAATACCGCGTAAGCTAGGTAGGCCATGACGACGACCTAGAGTAGTACCCCGCATCTAATTTTAAGTACTCTCCCTATAAGCTATAGGACTTCTACCTAGCCTACCCTAACCTCCCTAGACCATCACGTAAATTAGACAGCTGGATTAAATGCTGGGAAAAAGGGTTAGATAATTATAATAATTTAGATAACGATAGGGAGCTTAGACAACGCCTAAGGGCAGGTTTTTTTAGGAGGGGGGGAGTGATATAACGGTGCTAGAGCGCGTTACCTGCCAAATTCTGCCAAATTCTGCTATATTTTGCTACCTGGCATACTATCTAATACTATCTAGTACTGTTTCTTACTATTTACTCACCTACTATTAGCTCGTCTACTATTAGCGCCTTAGCGGCCCGCGTTACCTATTTGTTTACACAAGCCCTTACAGCCACCTTTCCTCCTCCTTAGCTTAGTATCTTTATTAGATAGCAACCTACAAGCTTTGGTTCAGAGGCATTTATACGAGCCGTTATAATATCCTTGGCGTTTAGAACCGCTCGTTTAAAATCTGTATATATAGTAATCCGCAATAGGGCTCCTATATACTTCATTTTATTACAAATTGCTAGCTTAATTCTAGCCTAGATAAATCTAATCTTTTTCTTCTTATATATACTACCATCCTTATTTTTAAAGGGCTCTAGATCTATATATTATATTATTATATTATTAATTGCTTAACGTCCGATTCGGATCCCTGTTGGGCCCACGCGGACTACTCCTTATATATATGTGGGGAGAAAACTCTATTTGAGAAAACCCCGTGATCCGTCTCCCCGCCTTTTGGGGCTCGCTTGCGAGTCGCCTGCGAGTCACCAGTGGTGCTCTACTACCTTACTTTTTGACCTCCTTGGGAACCACTACTGCCGTAACAAACCTACGGACGCGCTAGTATCACACACTGTACTCTACTCCTGTAGAGTTATAGGGCTCTAGATCTATTAACTAAGCATAAGTTTCTATAAAGTTTATAAACTAGCGGAAATCGTGGCGGTTAAGCTATATCCCATTTCAGAATAGTTCTACATTATTATATTATATAATATGCGGATCTTAAGTCCATTTCTTTAGGAAGGCTTGCAGCTGCGGCTATATAGTAATTTACTCCTTATTAAGCTAATTAAGTACAATCTAGTTTAGGGATTAATCTTTAATCTTACTAATAATCTATTAAGTACGCTCTTTAGTATTATTTTGTATTATTAGCATCTTAAAGAAGTTATCTACTTTATAAACCTAGTCGTCCAACTATTAGGCATTGGGTCTATAGTGGAGTTCTAGACCGCTAGAGGCCTTGGCTAGTTAGTCTATATCCTTTTTCTATTTACTATATAGATACCTCCTTAAGTAGGTACTAAGTAGCCTAATAAAAGTCTATAAAGAAACTTATAAACCTTCCCCTAGTTAATATCTGCTGTATTAGCGCCGTAGGATTCTACTAGAACTTAGTTTAACCTAATACTATTACCTTTACTACTAGCTTATATAAAACTAATCGAATAATTAAGGAAAAGGAAAGTGAGCTTAGTAGATAGAAAAGTAAGCTTATAGATGAGGAGCTGGTAGAACAGAAACTACCTCATTAACACTAAAAATTTAAGGACGTATTCTCTAAGGTAGTGTCTAATACACTCCCGCCTTACTAACTATATAACAATAAAATTAAGATTAAGCCAGATAAGAAAAATATACTTAGCCATAGCTCCCTTTGTTAGTAGTCCATTACTAAGTTATAGGCTATAAAGTAGTACCTTATTAATAACCTAAATAAGGGCTTTATTAAGCCTAATTAAGCCCCTTTTAACTTGCCTATTCTCTTTACTAAAAAGCTAAATAGAGGACTTTATTTCTATATAGACTACTATAAACTTAATAATATAACCCGCAAGGACTGCTACCCACTGCTATTACTTAATAAGACTTTAACCCAAATAAGTAGAGCTAGAATTTTTACTAAGCTTAATATCCATTAGGCCTTTTGCCAAATTAAAATAGACCCTAAATTAGAAGATCTTATTATATTTTGGACCTGTTACGGAATATATAAATATAAAGTACTTTTTTTAGACTAACTAACGGACTGGCTATATACTAGCGATATATAAATAATATACTCTTTAACTACCTTAATAACTTCTATACGGCCTACCTAGATAATATTATAATCTACTTTAAGAATAAGTTAGAATACAAGGAGTATGTCTATAAAGTTCTATAATGGCTCTGTAAGGCTAGCCTCTAGATCAATATTAGGAAATTAGAATTTAGTGTTAAGCATATAAAGTACCTAGAGTTTATTATTAGTATAGACAGAATTAAGGCAGACCTAGAAAAGATAGCTATAATTAACTAATAGGTACCTTCAAGGACTGTAAAGGGGGTATAGTTATTCTTAGGGTTCTATAACTTCTACTAACGCTTTATTAAGAACTATAATAAAATTACCTAGCCCCTAAGCCTACTTACCTATAAAGACCGGCCCTTTTACTTTAATACTATATATAGGTAGGCCTTTAACGAGCTTAAGAAACGACTAGTCTCTACTCTCTTACTTGCCCACTTTAACTTAAAACGGCCCTTAATGCTAGAGACTAATGCCTTAAATAGTGTTATAGCTAGTGTTTACTCCTAAAAGTAGATAGACAGAGAATAGTACCCTATTACTTACTATTTGAAGACTATAGTAGATGCTAAGCTAAACTACCCAATTTATAATAAAGAAATGCTAGCCATTATCTCCAGCTTTTAGTACTAGTAAGCCCCCCTAAGTCCATTTAGGTAGTTTCTAATTGTAAGGCCTTAGAATATTTTATAATAATAAAGGCCCTTATAGCCTAATAGGCGCGCTAGGCGGACACCCTATCTTAGTTTAACTTCCTAATTATATATAGGCCAGGCGCTACTAACTATATAGATACTTTTATAAGGCGTAAACATAATATAAATAACTAGACAGCCGCAAAGATCTTATTACGGACCTAGGCGCTACTATAACTAGAGTACCTTAATCCCTAAATATAGGCAGAACTAAATATAAACTCTTTAAACGCTAAAATATGTCCTATTAACCCTATAGATCTTAACCTTATTAATAAACTACTATAGGTAAACTATATGGCCCCTTCTCTATAAGAGTACCGTAAAAAGATAAAGGACGTTACTAGCCCATAGTCCCTTAAAAATAGATTACTTAAATACTACAAACAGCTAGTAGTAGTAAAGGAACAGAACTTATAGACCTAGCTTATCGCTAAAGCATATACTTAAATCTCTATAGTCTATTCCAGAAAAAATAAGACCTATAAAATTATTAGCAACCGTTACTACTAGCCTAGAATAGTTATAGATATTAATCGCTATATATAAAACTATAATAATTGCCATAGGTCTATAATTCTATAAAATAAGACCCTAGGACTATTAAAACCACTCCTAATACTAGAGCGCCCTTAGTAGTATATTTTTATAGATTTTTACAAGCTACCTATAGACCGTAACGGATATAATATAGCTATAGTTATAGTTAACCGCTTTAGAAAGTGCCCATTCTTAATCCCTTATTATAAGAATATTAATACTAAAGAGACGGCCTAACTATATATCTACTACGTCTACCAAATTTCCAGACCACTAGATACTATTATATCTAATTACAGGCTATAGTTTATATTGGCTTTCTAGAACGAGTTTGCCCAGATCCTATGCATTAAGCTAAAGCTTTCTATAGTATACTACTCCTAGATAGACGGCTAGATAGAGATTATAAACTAGTATTTAGACCAGAGACTTTAACTATTTATTAACTACTTTTAGGATAATTGGGACGAACTACTACCTTTAATAAACTACGCCTAGACTACCCTACCCCATAACTCTATAGGATTTGTACCTATCCAGCTAGAAATAGGGTATTTACCCTATATAAGCTTTAATTAGAAAATAACGGAAGGTCTACAGACTATATATAAGAAACTATCTTATAAGAAAGCCCGGTATTACACTAAACGCTTAGAAGAAGCCTAGAAAGTAGCCTATATAAACCTAAAAAAGGCCCAGAAATTAATAACATAGTAGGTAAATAAGTATAGGCGTAAGCCTAACTTTACCATAGGTAATAAGGTCTGGGTTATAATAAAGAACTAGAAGATAGAATCGCCTAGCTATAAGCTAAACTATTAAATAGTAAAACTATATAAGGTCCTTAAAAAGAGAGGCAACTTATATAAAGTAAAGCTCCCAAATTTAATTAAGGTCTACCCTAAGTTCTTACTAAATAAGCTATAAAAAGCTATAAATAACCTATTACCTAGATAAAAGAATAAACCGCCCCTAATAATTTAAGTTAATAGTAACAATAAATAGGAAATTAAAGAAATACTAGCCTATAAACTTATAAGGGGAACGCTAAAGTATTATGTTAGTTAGAAAGGATATAACCTAGATCCCACTTAGTACCCTATATAGAACTTTATAGGTAGTCCCCATAAACTTAAAGAGTTTTATAACTAATACCCTAATAAGCCTAGACCCCTAAAGTACCTTAATAAGTAAATAGAGTGCTAGTATAGCGAAGATAATAAGCTGCCTATTAAGTATAAAGATAAGAATACCCTATGGATATACAAAGCCTAAGGGTAGGCTTTTTTGGAAGGGGGGGGGTAATATTATAGCGCTAGTGGAAAACGGTGGATTATAGTAGACAGTTATAGACAGTTATAGATAGTTGTAGATAGTTGCAGATAGTCGTAAACAGTTTTAGATAGTTGCAGTTATATAACTTAAGGGCCGTATAAAACCTTAAGCGGCATTACTAATCTTCTCCATTTTTTTTCTCTAGCTTTGGATTCTTGTTTATAGACAATCCAATTATATAGGCTTTTATGCGCCCTTCTTACTATACTTATACCTTAATTGACTAAGTCGCTAACAAATGCGAGTATATATTTAGGGTAATTTTTTTTATACTTAGTATAGATTAGCTTACAATCTATTATTAATATAAATAGTATAGATATATATTAATTAATTAATTAGTCTATTTTTATATACTATAGTATTAGGTATATATTTTATATATAGGTCTTTAGCTATAGGGAGCCCTTATAATATATAGGTTGTTGGTTATATAGGGTGACTCACCAATAACGACTACTCAAGTAGGGTTACAGTGATGTTGGTTAATATGCTTTATTAATCTAGAATAGGGGAGGGCGAGGAGCTTAAGGCTCCTCGCCACGCTAGTGCCGCGGCTACACGTAACCACACGTAATATATTCCCAACACTAACAACTCTTCTTTTGTGGTTGCCATCTACATATAAAATACCACTTAACTAGCGTAACAAGTATCAATCCTTCTTACTTACTATTGCCATTGCAATATATAACGGCTTGCATAAATGCTTTTAAACTGAAACTTACGGATTGTTATCTAATAAAGATACTAAGCTAAGAAAAAGAAGAAGAAGAATAATTATTAGGGAGTAGTAGGCAGACATATCGCAAGGGCCGCTAAGGCGCTAGTGGTAAGCGAACCAATGGCGATTTTCTATCCCAGGGATGGAAAATCCTAATTAGTTGTTTAGAGTTAGGATAGATATCATATTAAGGGCGCTAAGGCGCTAAGCGTAAGCGAGCTAATAGCGATTTTCTATGCCGGGCATGGAAAATCCTAATTGGCTGGCTGAAACCAGTATCCGCAGATTGCAGTAGAACTTGATAGACAGTTGCGGTGGAACTTGGTGGATAGTTACGGTGGAATTCAGTAGACAGTTGCAGTGGAATTTAGTGGACAGTTGTAGTGGAATTCTACTCCCTTTTAACCCAACCTTTAACTTGTATATAGAGAACGTTTGTGTTAATAAACGTTTCTAGAGCCTTATTTAGGTTTGCCTTTGTTATTACATCTACCGGGTTATTTTGGCCATTAATCCATTAAATCTTAAAGAGTTCTTGCCGTTTATAAGATTGCCGAAGTGCTATAATATTAATTATAAGGCGCTTCTCCTTTGTAGTACTAAGCTTAACTAAACACTTATAGAGGGAATATAAGTCGGTACACACAATTATAGGGATAGCGGGAAGTTCAAGTTAATCTATAATCATTTTTAGGGTAGTTCTAATTGTAATTGCTATATCAACTCCGCTAACTATTCTATATATCTCTAACGCTAGAACGCTTTAAATAACGCACTTGCTCTTGGTTAAGCTCCAATGGATAAGATTACCGTAGATCGTGAAGTTATTCTCTCTAGTAGATTCATTTGTAATAATAATCTTATATCCTAACTAGAAGCTAAAATCTTTATTATTTATAAACAATCCATTAACAAATACAAAGAGCTTAGCGGTGGGAAGACTAATAGGTACATAGAGTAGTCCCCAATTAAGATGGTTTATTTGCCAGAAGAGACGCTTATTTAGGGTAAGGACGTCATCCTTAGTTGGTTCCTGGTATTAGGTGGCAACAGAGAGATTAAATAAAGCCTTAGGTTAATAGATAGAAGTAATATAAGCTCCGCAAGCGCGTTACTCTACGTATTCTTGTTTTGGAGAGTTAACGTTAATAACGTTGATCTTCTTGCCTTAACCCTTCTGGCGCAAAGCAATAGAATCCTCGTTTAGGGAGAGGATGCATCCATTAAAAAGTAATAGTATTATTAAATTAAGCTTTTCCTTTGGCTTTGCTATAAGATTTGCCTTTACTAGCTTATCTTCTTTAAGAGCTAAAAATTAGTCGTCTTCTAAGATAATTATATTATTAGTTTACATGCCGACGATTCCGAATGGAGTTCCCGTAGTTATAATAAGGAAGCAGGGATTAAATATAGAAGTAGTTATTAAGAGCTTCTCTTTATAGTGCTTGCTATAAGTAGCCTACTAATAAGTTCCTACCTCTGCAATTCTATATAATGG